>Ga0315296_10002564_pt1 | contig 15455 bp, 11 predicted proteins | sample YL17G14_18_MG_FD_203921 | JGI IMG/M metagenome (GOLD analysis project Ga0315296, IMG submission 203921) | Sediment microbial communities from Yellowstone Lake, YNP, Wyoming, USA - YL17G14_18 | ecosystem: Environmental > Aquatic > Freshwater > Lake > Sediment | place: USA: Wyoming | collected... | reverse complement strand
CCTTATTTGCCGATTTCACCCGCCTGCCGGAAGTAGAAAGAAGGAATATCTTCGGGATGATGGTCGGCAACGAGGGCAAGACCCGCATTCCCATTTACGATACCATGACCAGAGCCGGTTTCGACCAGGAGAAAGACCTCTTCCAGGCGCCGGTCGTGCCGCCGGAAGGATACGCACATTCCAATTTCTGGTCTACCGGCGTCAATACACCGCCCACCATACGCAGTCTTGCCGGCGGCGGCTTCCTGGTGGACTGGGATTTAAGGACAAACCTGGAAGGGCTGTATATCGGGGCCGGTGGCAACCTCTTCGGCGGCGGCTGCCATGGAGAATCCCATACCACAGGCAGGTACGCTGGAAAACATGCCGCCGATTACGCCAAAAACGCGCCCGAACCCGTAGCCGACCGTAGTCAGGTCGAAGCGGAAAAAGAAAATGCTTATGTCGCCACCCGACGGAGCAAAGAGGGCAACGGCTGGAAGGAAATCAATGTTGCCATAGCCCGTATTATGCGCGATTATTGCGGACGTTATAAGAATGAGCTAACGCTCAATCTTGGCCTGAGACTGCTCAACGAACTCAAGACAACGGAGCTTGCCGCGGCCTACGCCTCAAATCCGCACGAACTGGGACGCCTGCTGGAATGCCAGGCGCTTATCTCCGTGGGCGAAATGGTCATTAAGGCTTCACTGGAACGGAAAGCCAGCAACTCTATCCTCGATTTCCATAGACTCGACTACCCCCAGATGGACCCGCCCGAGTGGAATAAACTGCTGCCTATCAAACAGGAGAATAATAAAGTCAAGGTCAGGGAGCTGCCGCTGGACTTCCATCTCAAGGCACCCTACGCCTCCAGTTATGAGGAAAACTACCAGAAACACCACGGACAATAACCCGTTATTAACAAAGCGAAATACTAAGGGAGATGTAACTAAAATGAGCGATAAAGCATATATGGTGCCCAACCCGCCCACGCCCAACAAGGCGGTAGAGTTCAATCCCGATATCTGCATCGGCTGCAACCTCTGTGTCGATGTCTGCCCTACCGATGTCATGATGCCCAACCCGGAAAAGAAAAAACAGCCCATCGTCGTTTACCCGGAAGAATGCTGGTACTGCGGCGGCTGCGTTGAAGAGTGCCCCAAGCCGGGCGCTATCAAGATGCTCCACCCCACCCAGCAGCGCATATCGATGAACTGGAAGCGCAAGGATACCGGGGAATTATTCCGCCTGGGCATGAAGAATCCGCCGCCACCCAACACCAGGCCGCCCTCGGGATAATAGACTGGGCCGGGCTATAAATATATTTCGAGGTCATCCGTGAACAATCGTGTGTATAATGGTTAAAGTTAAATCACACGATGAGTTGCCAATTCTGAAGGGGCTGGGAATTAATTATAATAGGATTCCCAGCCCCTTCTTTTCAGCTTTACTTCGTAGCTGAAAAATGCTATAATTAAATAGGCTAAATGTACGGATTATCTGTTTACTGGCCAGCCTGTCATTTTATAGCCGCGGGCTATATGGGTAAGATTGTTCTTTTTAAGAATAGTCACTCTTATATTTCTTATTATCTTTTTCAGGTGAGAAAGGACTTATAATGCAGGATATTCCTGTTACGAAGAAAGCCAGAAAGCTTAAAGCCGGCGAATATACCGCTGAAGATATCCAGGTACTCGGGGGAAGGGAGGCCGTGCGGCGGCGTCCCGGCATGTATATCGGCAGCACCGACCAGCGCGGACTGCATCATCTGGTCTATGAAATTGCCTACAACAGCGTTGACGAAGCCATGGCCGGCTGCTGCGACCATATCGTCGTGACGCTTAAAAAGGATATGTCCGTTAGCGTCGTAGACAACGGACGCGGCATTCCGGTAGATATTCACTCCACCACCAAGGTCTCGGCGCTGGAAACGGTCTTAACCGTGCTCCACGCGGGGGCCAAATTCGGCGGCAAGACATACGCCGTTTCCGGCGGCTTGCACGGCGTCGGCGCTTCGGTGGTCAACGCCCTTTCCGAGTGGGTCAGCGTCGATGTCAAGCGTGACGGTAAGCTACATCACCAGGAATACAAGCGCGGTGTGCCTGTGGCACCGGTAAAGGTAATCGGCAAGTCCGAAGGCACCGGCACCACCTTCACCTTCCTCGCCGATAAGGAGATATTCAGCGAAATCAGCTACGATTTCGATACCATAAGCGAGCGCCTGCGTGAGATGGCCTATCTCAATAAAGGCGTGGAAATAACCATTTTAGATGAAATCAACGACCGGGAACGCACCTTCTATTTCGAAGGCGGCATTACCGGCTTCGTGCGCCACCTCAACCGGAACCGGATAGTGCGCCATCCGGTGCCCATCTACATTACCAAATCAATCAACAGCACCACCGTTGAGGTAGCCCTCCAGTATAATGACGGCTTCTCCGAATCCGCCTTCAGCTTCGCCAACTGCGTCAATACGGTGGACGGCGGCACCCATCTTACCGGCTTTCGCTCCGCCCTGACCCGCACCCTCAATGACTACGCCCATAAAAGCAAGATACTCAAGGATGATGACCCCAACCTGACTGGTGAGGATGTCCGGGAAGGGCTGACCGCCATTATCAGCGTCAAGCTCTCCGAGCCGCAGTTCGAGGGGCAGACAAAGGGTAAACTGGGCAACATTGAAATCAAAAGCCAGGTAGAAAGCGCCGTTAATGAGGGTTTAGGCCTGTACCTCGAGGAACACCCTGACGACGCCAGGAAAATCATCGAGAAATGCGTTATGTCTTCCAGGGCCAGGGAAGCCGCCCGCAAGGCGCGCGACCTGATTATCAGAAAAAGCGGACTGGATTACGGTACACTGCCCGGCAAGCTAGCTGACTGCTCGGAGAGAGACCCGGCACAGTGCGAATTATACCTGGTAGAGGGGGAGTCCGCCGGAGGCTCGGCCAAGCAGGGGCGGAACCGCCGCTTCCAGGCTATATTGCCCCTGCGCGGTAAAATCCTTAATGTGGAAAAAGCCCCGCCGGACAAGATGCTGGCCAATGAAGAAATCCGCACCATCGTGACTGCCCTCGGTGCCGGCATCGATGATGATTTCGACCCCATGAGACTACGTTATCACCGTGTTATTCTGATGACGGATGCCGATGTTGACGGTTCTCATATCCGCACGCTTCTGCTCACCTTCTTCTTCCGCCACATGAACAAGCTCATCAACACCAAACACCTGTTCATTGCCCAGCCGCCCCTCTATCGCATCAAGACGAGCGAAGGCGTTAAGTGGGTTTACTCGGAACAGGAAAAAGACGAGACACTGAAAAAGAGCACTTCGAAAAAGAATGAGCTCCAGCGCTACAAGGGCCTGGGTGAAATGACCGCGGAGCAGCTCTGGGAGACCACCATGAACCCGGCTGCCCGCACCATACTTGAAGTGAATATTGAGGACGCTACCAAGGCAGACGAGACTTTCCAGATGCTGATGGGCGGCGAGGTCCCGCCGCGCAAGGCCTTTATCCAGGCGCACGCCAAGTATGCCAACCTGGATATTTAAAAAAGTTTACTTCCCCTGAATCAATGAGAAGAACTCGGCGCGGCTGGCCGATTTGCTACGGAAGGTCCCCCGCAGCGCCGAGGTGATGACGTTGCTACCCGGCTTCTTGATGCCGCGCATAATCATACAGAGGTGCTCCGCCTGGATTACCACCCCTACCCCGTCAGCTTTCAATCCCTTAAAAATAGTATCGGCAATCTCCGTGGTCATGCGCTCCTGCACCTGAGGTCGGCGTGCGATTGTCTCCACCACCCTGGCCAGTTTGCTGATGCCGACGATACGTCCCTCGGCATTGGGTATATAGCCCACGTGGGCGACGCCGTAAAACGGCAGGAGGTGGTGCTCACACATGGAGTAAAACGGGATGTCTTTGAGAATTACCATCTCGCGGTGACCCAGCTCGAAGCCAACCTCCAGGTCTTCTTTGGGGTCTTTATGGAGGCCCTGGAAAAGCTCGGCGTACATTTCCGCCACACGCTGGGGTGTATCTTTGATGCCTTCACGGGAAGAGTCTTCCCCGATGGCTTCGATAATATCCCGTACCGCTTTCTTAATCCTGGCCTCGTCAATCATGCCTGCCTCCTTTTTCAACCCAAAAAAACCAGTCTCCTCTCCCCTTCGCGGGAGAGGATTAAGGTGAGGGGGCGAACAGAAGAAAGAGATTTCACCCTCACCTAGCCTCTCCCATCAAGGGAGAGGAAAGTGGGTGTTTAGCCCCACCCCAGGGCCTTTTCCACCACCTTGATATCTGCCGGTAGCTCTATAATCTGCGGGGCTTTCTTCAGGGCGGTCTCGGTATCCTTGAGTCCGGTGCCGGTGACCACGCCGACAATAACCTTACCCGAAAAGTCCTTCCCCTGACTCGTAAGTTTGATTAAACCGGCCAGCGGTGCCGCCGAAGCCGGCTCGCCGAAGACCCCAGCCTCGGAAGCCAAGATTCTCTGGGCGGAGAGTATTTCTTCATCGCTGACCATGTCGATAATGCCGCCGGACTCATCGCGGGCGGCCACGGCTTTCTGCCAGCTGGCCGGGTTGCCGATGCGTATGGCCGTGGCTACCGTTTCCGGCTTCTCGATGGCATGACCGCGCACAATCGGCGCCGCCCCCTCCGCCTGGAAACCGTACATCTTCGGCTTCCTCGTCGCCTTGCCTGCCCCGTAATATTCTTTAAAGCCCTTCCAGTAAGCGGTTATGTTGCCGGCGTTCCCCACCGGCAGAAAGAGATAGTCCGGGGCATCGCCGAGGACGTCGACAATCTCGAAGGCAGCCGTCTTCTGTCCCTCGATGCGATAAGGATTGAGGGAGTTCACCAGCGTCACCGGGTGCTTTTCCGTAAGGCTGCGCACAATACTGAGCGCTTTATCGAAATTACCATCGATAGCCACTACCTTAGCCCCATGTACTATGGCCTGGGCCAGCTTTCCCATGGCGATTTTTCCCCCGGGGATGACGATAATACATTCCAGTCCGCAATAAGCCGCGAAGGCGGCCGCGGAGGCGCTGGTGTTGCCGGTCGAAGCGCAGATTATCGCCTGGCTGCCCTCTTCGACAGCTTTGGCCACGGCCACCACCATGCCCCTGTCTTTAAAGGAGCCAGTGGGATGGCAGCCTTCCAGCTTGAAATAGAGTTCGCCGCAGCCGTATTTCCTGGCCAGCTTATCGCACCTGACCAGCGGCGTATCCCCTTCCCCGATGGTAAACATCGGTGTTTTGGATGTGACAGGTAGATATTTTTTATATTGAAACAGGACTCCCTTTTTCAGAGTTAGCCTCCTTCTATATCCTCCACCCGGATAAAATTAGCTATCTCCCTCACCACCTCAAGCTTTCCCAGCTCGCGGAGGGCTTTCTGCATGGCTTTTTCCCGGGCTGGGTGTGTCATAATCACTATTTCCGCCGTCTTTGTCTTGCTATCGGACTCCGGCTGTATCGCTGAAGAAATGCTTATCTTATTGTTGCCGAAAACCCTGGCAATCTGCGCCAGGACGCCGGGACGGTCCGCGGCATTTAACCTGACGTAGTACTGCGTTTCGATTTCATCCATGGACTTGATACTCTTGCCCGATGCCGCTTTCCAGGTGGATATACTGCCGACACCCAGGACAATCTTCCGCGCTGAGGAAACGACGTCCGCAATAACGGCGCTGCTGGTGGGCCTGGCACCGGCGCCCTCACCGATGAAAAGCACCTTGCCTACCAGGTCGCCCTCGACGTGCACCGCGTTATAGACCCCATCGACCTTGGCCAGAAAAGAGTCCTGCGGTATGAACACCGGGTGTACCCTTGCCTCGATGGAATCACCGCTCTGCTTGGCTATGGCCAGCAGTTTAATGGCGAAACCGAGCTCTCGCGCGTAACGAAAGTCATGGCCAGTGAGCCGTGAAATACCCTCACGGTAAATATCCTGAGGTCTTACCTGGGTCTGAAAGGCCAGCGAAGCCAGGATAGCCAGCTTATAGTTAGCATCTATCCCTTCGATATCATTCTCCGGATTGGCTTCGGCGTAGCCCAGCTTCTGCGCACGTTTCAGCGCCGCGGCAAAGTCCATGCCCTCTTTTGCCATCATGGTGAGGATATAATTGGTGGTCCCGTTGATGATAGCGAAAATGGCGCTGATATTATTAGCCACCAGGTCGTGCTTGAACGGGGCAATCAGGGGGATACCACCGCCGACACTGGCCTCATATTGCAGGCCTACCCCATGCTTTCGGGCCAGGGCCAGCAGTTCCATGCCATGTTTGGCGATGACCTCCTTATTAGAAGTAACAACGTGTTTACCACCCGCGAGGGCTTTTTTGAGGTAGTCCAGTGCCGGCCTCTCGCCGCCAATAGCCTCGATGACAATATCGATGCCGGGTTCTCCGAAAAACTCGTCATCATCGGTCGTGAAAAGCTGCCGGGGCATCTTTTTTACCTGAGGACGCGACAAATCCTGCGGCAGGACCTTGACCTTCCTCAGGATAAGGGGACAACCGACCTTCTCCGCCAGTTCGTCCGCTTTATCCGTCAGGACCCTGGCTACCTGTCCGGCAACCACCCCCAGACCCATCAGGCCGATACCTATACTCTTTTTTTTCATTTTGACTACCCTTTGACTATTTTTAATTCCTTTAATGCTCGGTCTATAGCCCATGTCTTTAATTCGTTAGTCAGTCCAGAGTTATCTATATCAGCGGCAGCTGCAAGCCAGAGACCGGACATCCAATCGTTATAGGCTTTATCTATCAGGGTACTCCGGTCCTCGGTACTCAGCTTTCTATCATTATCCTTATCGACTACTTTCACAAGCCAGGCGCCGCCCTTTGTCCAATAACTGCCTTCGCGGATGGGATTACTCCATTTCCCAAGCTCTGTTTTCGGATTGACAACATAGCCGTTAAAGGCATCACTGATATTCTCCGAAACATCCATTATGCCGAGTTCTCCGTGCCCTTCCTGGGATGGGCTGTACTGGGAATATTCATCCGCGATGGGGCCAAGCTCTTCTCCCGCTTCCAGCCTCGCCTTGATGTCCTTTGCTTCCACCTCGTTGCTTAACAGGAGGGCCGATACGTTTGCCGAACCTTCATCCGGTTTGTTATTCACCCTGAGCAGCCAGTAGCCAACCTGCTTGTATGCATCTTTATCAGGTAAAGGTGGGCTCAATGCTCCCTTTTCCACGCTAAAAGCAAAATCTACAGGAATGGAAGAACCCAGCTGGTTCACGTATATAGTGGTAGGGTGCCAGCCGTAGTCCCCCTTATTCTGTTTAGAAGTATAATTTTGCGCATACTCACTGGCAAGCGCCGTAAAGTTATTACTACTTATGAATTTGTCCCGGACCTCAAGAGCCAGGCTATCGCTCTCCACCAGCATTGCCATCATATATACCTGGTTATCGGACTCCGGCACCTGAGAGCTGAAATGTTCGCTTTTCAGTCGGCTTTGCAATAGTTGAAACCTGACAAGACCCATACTGGCATCATTAACCGAAAGAGACGAACCCACAACAGCCTTTTTTACCTCATCATCGCTAACGGTTATCCCGAATTTCATCGCCCCCTGCCTGACCAGTTCGTCCTGTATAATTTCATTTACCACGCTATCGGTCATCGCTTCGACTTTTCCAGCCTCCTGGCCTTTCCCGGCAATTTCCAGCGTGTCAATGAAGTACGCTGTATTAATTTTGGTGTCATATACCTTGATTACAGTCTTGTGCAGAGGACGATACTCACCATTAAACCACCCCACCAGGACAATCAAGACGATAGCTGCGATAATCGCAATCCCGCTGATAAAAATGATACGCTCCCGCCGCTTTTGCTTCTGGAAATGTGATAGCTGGCGTCGGGTATATTCTCGGGGTTTTGCTGCCTTCTTTTTCTTAGCCACAAAATTATCCTTCTATCAATAAATTATGTTGACCGTCCTTATATTTATAATGCAAAAGCCACTTGATTTTCAAATATGGATATCGCAGGTTGCTTATCATTGTCATTCTGAAGGAGTCTCGATTTGGAGTATGACCTAAAGCATTGGCTCGCGCTATTACCAGCAACTTCACCGCCGATTGTCATTCCAGCGAAAGCTGGAATCCATATCAGCCAATATCATCATACATGCCTTTCTGTTCAGGGTAAGATTTCAATGCCATTCATCTGGATTCTGGCCTTCGCCAGAATGACGTACCCTATGCGGCGCTTTTTTACTTTCTCCATATGATGTGGCACTGCCACTTCGGCGAACTCTGGGGAAAATCTGACCGGAAATGGGCGCCCCGGCTTTCTTCCCTGATAAATGCCGCTTCCGTCAACAGCCGGCCGGTCAATATCAGGTTGCTCAACTCATAGGAGGGCTGGTCCGTGGGCCGGGGTGAAGAATGCTGCCAGGCCGCCAGGATACCGGCTGCCTGATTCAGCCCCTCCTTGTCGCGAATGATGCCGACCTTGTCCCAGTGCAGTTGCTGCAAGACAGCCAGACTGGGTGGGGGTAACGCCTTGGGAACCGGCCTCTGACTGAGCGAGGAGTACATATCTTTTACTTTATCTTCAATTGAAACCTTTTCTTTTGCTTTGCTTTTGGTCCTCTCCACTATTCTCTTACTGAACACAATCGCCTCCAGGAGGGAGTTTGAGGCGAGGCGGTTGGCCCCATGGACTCCGGTGCAGGCTACCTCTCCGGTGGCAAACAATCCGACGATATTCGTCTCTCCCCAGCTGTTTGTCCTTACGCCACCTATCATATAGTGGGCAGCCGGCGCCACGGGTATCTGGCTCCTGGTAATATCCAGACCGCGGTCAAGACAGAAGCGATAGATATGCGGGAAACGCGTGGTAATGGTATTGGGCGGTAGATGGGTAACATCCAGCAAAACTCTGTCTGACCTAGTCTTCTTCATTTCATTGAGTATGCTGCGGGCAACAATGTCCCGGGGTGCCAGGTCAGCCTTTTTATGATAGTCCGGCATAAAACGGTAACCTTCGGCGTTGCGCAGCAAGCCCCCTTCCCCCCTGACAGCCTCCGAAATAAGAAACGGCGGTACGCCGGGCATACGCAGGGCGGTGGGGTGGAACTGGAAAAACTCCATGTCCGCAATCTCGGCACCGGCATTAAAGGCAAGCGTGATACCGTCACCGGTGGCGACACTGGAATTTGTATTGTACTTGAATAGCTGGCCGGCACCGCCGGTAGCCATAATCAGGAAGCGGCACTCGAATTCCTCGACGGTATCGGTACGGCAATCGATAGCCCTGATGCCGGTAACCTTCCCTTTCTCCACATGAATCTCGGTAGCCAGGAAATTTTCCAGTACCTTTATTCTTGACGAACGTACCTGCTGACTTAATGTAACTTCAATATACTCGCCGGTGGCGTCACCTCCGGCATGAAGGACACGGGGCACGCTGTGGGCCGCTTCCATGGTCAGGGCAACCTCGCCGTCAAGAGTATCGAACGGCACGCGGTAATCAACAAGGTCGGCGATACGCGCCGATGCTTCTCTAGCCAGGATATTCACGGCTTCTTCGTCAGACAGGCCGCAACCGGCATTTATCGTATCCTGCACGTGAAGCTCCGGCGAGTCATCTTTGCCGATAGCCGCCGCGATACCCCCCTGGGCGTATTTGGTATTACAGTCATCAATGCTGCCCTTGGTGATAACCAGAACGCTGCCCTCCTCCTTGGCCAGCAGCGCTGTATAAAGTCCGCCGATACCGCTCCCCACCACGATATAGTCATACTGGTTCATTTTAATCCTGTCCTGTCTCCGTTTTCACCGACTTCTGGTAATGCCTGCCCATGATGAAGATTTCAATTAACCTGGCCTTTTCTGCCATTAAAATTCTACTCCTATTATATTATGTAAAGAGCTAAATATAAATCCAGCCTGGGAAAAACACTCCAAAATGGTGCCGAGGCGGAGATTTGAACTCCGACGAGCTTACGCTCACCACCCCCTCAAGATGGCGTGTCTACCAGATTCCACCACCTCGGCACTTAATAATCTGGCAGGAGTGAGAGGGCTCGAACCCCTGACCGGCGGTTTTGGAGTTCTAAGCCTAATGTGTCACCTCCTGCTATCAGATAGCATAACGCCTTGTCCTGTCAGGCGTCAAGCCCCGTTTTGTATGTGGCGGTGCCACCCTGTGCCACTGGGTGCTAAACAATTTGTCGGCAAAATGTCGGCAAAAACGAACGTGAGTTGCACAGAAATTTAATCTCAAATCAGGTAATAGATTAGTAACGAGAAGGCAACGATAGATTGCTGAACCGACCGCCTACTTCTCTTAAGTATAGCTTACCGTTTGTTAGATTTAACAATGATACTAAAAGGTTTATAAGAAAAGCCCAATATGCCTCAGTACCGACAGGCGGTGAGTAAAACCAAAACCTCGCCGGATTGAATCTGGATCTGCGTTGCAGAACCCCTAGTAAAACTGGACAGAACTTTTTTACCATCCGCACACTCAACGACATAGCCTTTGATCGAGTATTTCAGTTTTACCAAATTTGCCACAACTCTTTCTGCGCTGGTTCTGGTATTGCACTTTTCAAGCGAATGTTGTGCCTAATCTGGGTGATGGAATACTCGGATGGGGTACAGCATTACCATGTTGGCAACCGTATAGGCAAATCCTACAAAAGCAATGTCTGGGATGAGGGCTACTTAAGGAGTTTCACAAGTGATATATCGGCTTACATGTTCGCCGGGTTTCATCTCATCAACCACTAGCATGTGAATTTGACCGTTCCTATCGACAGCGAATGATTTTAACGACAGAAAGCGGCCATGTCCTACGTCTACAAAATATGGAGGTGACCAAGAACCATCTCTGGTTTTCCAGCGGACTAGGAGGGATGCCCCTTTGTCCTCAACATTTTGCTGTTGTGTCCAAGCAGCGTAAACTGTACCGTCAGTACCTATACCGAGTTCCCCTGTGCTACATATGTGGTCTATATCGGAAAGGTATTCCTGCCTAGACCAAGCACCATTCGTTCCCCGCGAGCGATAGACAATTCTACCAGGTCGCTCCCACAAGATTAGATGTAGTGCATTGTTATAGTCAATGACAATATCAGGGAAAGCAGATTGCTTGCCGGGGTTTGAGATACTTTCAGGTAAAGTCCAAGGAGAGTTACCGACTTTTTCACTTAGATAGATATTATTTTCAAGATAGTAAGTTAGATACAGGTTATCATTATTATCACACTTTAGGTTTAATACGGTGTTGCCAAGAACCTTATCCGTGTTGGGGATAGTCACTGGTTCGGACCATTCGCCTTGCTTTGGTCTGAATAGATATGAAATGCCGACTTCATCATACACTAAATGTAAAGTGCCTATATTATCTATAGCTAAGTCTGCGAAGGTAACGGAACCACCATTTGATATTAATTTGGGTTCAGCCCAACCTTTAGCTAATGCCTTATTTGTATAGAATAGGTCCTCCCTCGGTACCATTGTAGAAATTTGGTGTCCCAGCACCTCACTCACAGGTTTTGCCACTTTGTCACTTCTGACCCAAATGACGTGTACCACGTCATCATGGTCTGTAACAACACCCTCGATGCTAATATAAGACGGCTCAGTCATAGTGCTCTTGGTACCAACGAAAATGACCTCGGGTGTTGTCCAAGTCCCGTGTGCTTGTTTCATAGAGTACATTACCTTTGGCTCTCCACCTATTTCTGCTGGTTCCGACCAGACATAGTGAATATTGCCTAGACTATCGATACTAAGCAATCCATAAATACCGGGAATCTCTTCCGTTGATGGTGGCGTGGTGAGACGTCCCAACTCCTGAGATGATAATGTCATGAGGTCAGAGAGACTTTGCTTGACCTCGTTTATAGCAATGGCAAAACCAATTCCCTCAGCGAGCTCTTTCTGTGCTAATAGCGGCTTATACGTAATAATGCCGATGACCTCACCCTGCATATTTACCAAGGGACCACCACTGCTGCCAGGATTGACTGCTGCATCAGTCTGTAAATAAGGATTGCGGAAAGCCGAGATTATTCCTCTGGTTATGGTGACGCTGCCACCTAAACCAGATGGAAAGCCCAGAGCAACCACTTCTTCGCCAAGTTGAGCTTGGTCAGAATCACCGAGGGTGGCAGCTATAAAATTGCCATCGGGTATCTTTAGAACGGCCAAGTCTAAGAACCAATCTCTGCTGGCTGTTTTGGCTACTATTTTACGACCATCCTTGAAAACGATAGTGGCAGACGACGATTTCTCAACAACATGGTTATTCGTCAACACGTGACCAGCAGTATCTATGACTATACCGGAACCACTTCCTTCGTCCGTAATGATTTGGACGACGGCCGGACTGACCTTGGCGACTACATCAGCTATTGATAGAGGTTTACTAGGCTTAGATGAAGGTACTGATGTAGGAAGAGAAGACGGTGTTGGTATTGGGGTGGTTTCTTCTGCAGGATTCAGCGCTGAACTGTCTTCTGGCCGTTGTACACAGCTAGATATCATCAGGAGAAGAATGATGAACGCTATTAAGAATATATTTTTCATCTACGGGCTATTATACAACAACGATTACTTCCTCTGATATAGCAAAAACTCCTTATATTATTAAGTGATGAACGAAACGCCCAATCGTTGACTCATGAAGTCGAGTCAATATGGTTCTGCGAAGGGGGGAAATCCGAACTTCTTTTTCTTGCGATGTCTGGCTCATTATGGCTTTGACAAATAGCAGGGCGCAAGCTAGGTATCAGTTTTACGCAAAGCGATCTGGCTCCCCAGGCTAACGCCGCAGAGAACACTGCTCTGAGATAAATTATAGGTTACTTCAAGTTGTATAAGAGTTTCTTTAACTCGAGCGCTACCCTAATTGCTGAACTCGCTTCGCTACCGATAGCCGCTGCCTTCTTCTTGTGTGCTATGGCATTCCTAATCTCAAACAGCTTTTCAAGTTTATGTTTGCCAAATTTAGGCAATGCAACCTCAGAAAAAGTCTCAATAAGCTTAACCAATGAAGGCGTCTTCGCATGCTCCAAGAATATGTCTATTTGCTCTATGGTCAGGCTTCTTCTACTCAGAAGAACGATGCTTATCTCTTTAAGAATGGTTTCTGCCGCAAAAGCCGCATAAAGGACGGCTGTGTCATAGCGTAGTTGTTGGCGAAATCTCATCGCATCAAAAATAGCTTCATCATAGTGATTCAATTTCACTGGCTCCCGTATGTCAGCCACTACCTCCTTCCAGATGTCTTCCGTCAAATCACCTATAAACTCATCCGTGCGCCAAAGAATTAGGCCTTCAGCACTTTCTTCCGGTATCAAACGAGTGCTCTCTTGGAGAAATTCCGCCGGAAGGTTCTCGTCTTGAAGAAAGTATTTTGACGTATAACAATATACTGGTTGGCGATAATCAAGCTCCCAGTTCCCAGTTTTTGATGCTATGGCTTTAACGAATCGCCTTGTCGCTTCAATAATAATAGGTTCAAAGCGCTTGCGTTCCTTTGAAGACAGTTGCTTAGGCATGGTACCGATTAGTTCCGGGATGTTTATCGTTATCCAGATGCAAATTCTCTCCAATGCCGGAGGCTCGATAAGATCGCCTTCCTCGTCTACAACATATGGCCTCAGCTTAAGAAGACGGATCAAAATATTATTCCCATCCACCTCAAGGTGCAAATCCGCTATCTTGTTTACGTCAAAGTCAAAGGAAATGCATATCGGTGTGCGCAGTGTTATTTCAAACTCGCCTGTGACCTTCGGCATTATCCCACTCCTTTTCCTATTTGCAGCAATCCGAAAGTTCGGGTCGTTTTTATCTGGTCAGGTTTAGGAAAAGCAAGTCTTCTCCCCGCTCAAGATTCGAACTCCTTTCCACGACCTGTATTGTACAATGACGATCATTTCCCAGTAAAGTAGAAAACTACCAATGAGGCAATGGATTGAATCTTCCGCTATTTAGTTACCTCAACGCCATGGCCGGCCCCGTATGTGTATCTCCTAAGATACCGATTGCATTATCTAAATCAATGGCATACAATTTGCTTATCTATAATATGACCATGTATATAAATCTTGAGCATATTTTCTTAAATTAATGTCAGATCATAGAATGCCCAAAATATCTAAGAGTCTATCGGACAGGATTATGCTTGTTCGAAGAGATATCGGCGAACTGCTATTCCATTTTACTCGGAAGCCAAAAGATGCTTTTATTTCTTGGAACACGCCTGGCGGGGGACGAGTTACCAAATCAAGTTCAGCTCTTGCTGTGCTTGAGAAGATCCTATCTGAGGGAAGTCTAAAGGGCACCTCAACTTGGACATATGGCGAGAACTGTGTTTGCTTTACCGAGGCCCCTATCACAGAGTTCAATTCCATATTCTCCTTAGTTAAAATCGCAGCATCGAGAAATGAAAGGCCTCGATACGAACCATACGGCATAGCTGTAAGTAAGAATTGGCTTTTTCAAAAAGGGGGAAGACCAGTGATATACGATCAGCCCGAAGCCTTCAAAAATTTGCCTGAAGATATAAGATACCGTTTTGTTCCCTATGATCCCGTAAAAGGAATCGATTATACTTGGGAGCGTGAGTGGCGCATTAAAACCGATGCGTTAAGTTTGGATCCAAAACATACTGTAGCTATCGTGCCGACTGCAGACGAAGCTTTTGGAATTGTCTATGGTTTTGCTGAAATGGAACCTGACGTCGATGTGGAAGATGGGGAACCATACATTTGGGGAGTACATCATGAACCTAGGTGGCTTGCAGTATCTTTAGATATATTCGGGTTTACCCCTCTGCACTAACTCGCCACCTGAAAACCTCACTTAAAAACGGTTTACCTAGTCGGTAATAAACAATAATTGAAGGTCACAAGTGTGGCGATGAAAACGCTAGAGAATACACACGCCGCTTAGTCACAATTCCGAGAATTGTTACCCTTAGCTATAGGTTTAGTGAAGCCTCCGGGGCGTTCCAAAAGGGTAGTATCGTTCCATTTTGGTTGACTTTGTGTAATCCATATGATAATTTGATATTGTGAATTTAGAAAAGATAGTAGAGGCAGTATTTGTACTTTTAGCTGGGATTGTATTTGATGGGTTATCTATTATTCTAGGCATCGCTAATGATATCCCCCCCTTTATCTTGGTGATTACGGTTGCACTTTTTACTTTTGGTGCTATCTGGGGAATTGTTTATATCATAAAAAATTAGCTTATTTTTTCGCTTTTCTGTTAAATACTTCCATTCAAAGAATGTAGCGATTAGGCACACAAGTAAAAATAAAGCAACTGCAACATCGAATTCCCAGTTATACCAACATTCAATATATTTACTTGGTATATTTATCATTTTAACCTCGGCATTTTAGGGGTAATCCTCAGTGTTTTGGGTGTTATTCTGATAGGTCTATGCGTCTCAATCTCTGCATCTTTTGTTACTGGCAACTGGCTAAG
>Ga0315296_10002563_pt1 | contig 15458 bp, 21 predicted proteins | sample YL17G14_18_MG_FD_203921 | JGI IMG/M metagenome (GOLD analysis project Ga0315296, IMG submission 203921) | Sediment microbial communities from Yellowstone Lake, YNP, Wyoming, USA - YL17G14_18 | ecosystem: Environmental > Aquatic > Freshwater > Lake > Sediment | place: USA: Wyoming | collected... | reverse complement strand
TACGTCGCAGGTTCGGGGCCATGGACTGCGCCTCGATATCCCTCAGGTGAGCAAGCACCTGGTGGGGTGTCCACCCGCCTGCCTCCAGCGGCGTATGCCAACCATTGGAGGAAATGACCGCGGCAGCAGCGCGCAGGTCGTCTACCACACTGACCAGGCGCTTCATCAGGTCCTGGCGATACTCATAAAGCTCGTCCATATCAGGTCGCCACATTAGACCCTTTCCACGGTAAATTCCAGAGACCCTATTTTACGCATACAGGTACCTTCCCCTGCGAACGGTTAGCATCCAGGGAAATGCCAAAATAGGGGGAAGGGTCCAATGTATTGCGGATATCTAACTCATTACGGAGTTTCCCAGATGGGTATTCCTGATCCGCCCCACCATCCAGCACAATTGAAAAATGCAGATGCACTCCCACCGGGTTAGCCGGGTCGCCGGAATAATTACCCTGGTAACCCAGCAGTGTCCCCGCCTCCACATAAACATCGCTGGTGCCAGGCGGGAACTGCTCAGCGATGAAGGAGTTGCCATCCCGGTCAGCCATATGGGTGTAATACGTCCAAATCTGCCGGCCCGGCTGCAGGGGGTCATTCGGGATGCGCAGGGCTAGGGTGGATTTCCAGTCCGGCTGGCGGGTCAGGTAACCTGAGTAAGCTACCATCACTGGGGTCAATCCGGCCTCGCCGCCCCCGAAGATATCGATCCCCTGGTGGCGCTGCCCAAGACGGAAGGAGTCGTCCCATAGATAACCGATAAAGCCGTCTGTCGGGGTCAGGAAGGGGGCCTCCCCGCAGCGCTCACCGGCATGTACGGCCCAGTCCGGGTGAGATGGTGCATCTCGCAGCCACATCACCAGGCGCGCCGAGCGTGCTGCATTGGTTTTAAACCACTGATAAACGAAATAACCTCCCACCAAGGCTGCCACGGCCAGGACGGAAAGGGCCAGGCGCAGCCAGGTACGGTTCATCCTTCCCCCGGGTCATCGCATTCCGACGTTGAAAGCTCAACGTTGATGCGTTTCTCGGCTAACCTGACGTATTCCCCGTCCACCTCGTAGCCCACATAATGGCGACCGGTCTTAACAGCAGCGATGGCGGTCTGCCCACTTCCCATAAACGGGTCCAGCACCACCTCATCTTTGAAGGTGTACAGCTCAATCAACCGGCGAGGCAGCTCCACCGGAAAAGGCGCCGGGTGACCGACCTTGTGGGCCGACTCGGCCGGGAATGTCCACACGCTCCTGGTAGACTCAAGAAACTCATCCTTAGAGATGGTATTTTCTCTTTTTTCTGGGTTTTTCCTGTTGAATGCACCCTTGGAAAACACCAGGATGTACTCATGGACATCGCGCAGGGTGGGGTTAGCTGCCGACAGCCAGCTCCCCCAGGCGGTCGAGGGGCTGGCGCTGGAGGCCTTGTTCCAGATGATCTCGCCGCGCATTAGAAATCCAATCTCCAGCAAGCTTTCCACGATATACACATGCAGGGGGATGTAAGGCTTGCGCCCCAGGTTAGCGACGTTGATACACGCTCGACCGCCCGGCACCAACACCCGGTGCACCTCTCTCCAGACCCCCTTGAGAAATTCCAGGTACTCCTGAAGGGTCAGGTCTTCGTCATACTCCTTGCCCACGTTATAGGGTGGCGAAGTGACCATCAAGTGCACACTGTTATCTGGTAACTCGGCCATGTTTTTGGAAGACTTACACAAGATGACATCCAGAAATTGGATCGGGACAGGATTTTCAACAAACTCTAACTTCAGATCACCGGGTAACCCACTATACAATCGGCTGGTGTAAAAAGGGCGTGCGTCGTGGCTGATCCTGCCAGGGGTACCGAAGGCGCTCGTGTGTGTCTTTGTCCTAGTGGGCATGTCAACCTTCCTGACTGGATGGTACAGTCAGTAAATCCGTTACACGCGCCTGTGTCACGCGCAAGATATCCTGCGGGAATAGTCGCACCAGGGCATTTTCGGCCCCACCGCCGGCATACACCTCAGGCTGCTCTAAAACGCGCCGATCGATGAGCGTGGGGAGTGGCTGGCGGTGGGCGAAGGGAGGCATGGCCCCCACTTCATAGCCTGCGATCTCCAACACGATATCCGGGGAGGCAAGCTTTACCCGCTTACGACCTACGCCGTAAAGTGCAGCTATTGCCCGGCGTTCCACATAGGCGATCCCGCAGGTGATCGCCAGGACTGGTTGCTCGTCGATCAGGAACAGGATAGACTTGGCAATCTGCTCGGGACGAGTTCCAACGGCCCGGGCGGCTATCTCGACCGTGGGTGTCCGGTCATCCAGGTACAGGATTTCTCCCGAAATTCCATGTTGATCCACGTAAGCCTGTAAGTCAGCCGGGCCCATTTTATCCATGTTCATTTCCCATCGGGTAGATTATACCCTGAGCTGTATACGGGAGACGCAGGGGCTTGCGTTACATTTCATATCTGGCTTTTTATGGTATGATTACGCCGATTGGAGTACAGGTATATGGACGAGAAAATTACCATTATCGAAGGACCTCCACCCACCTTCGAAGCTGTAAGTGAGGGCTGGGTTCTGGGCCTGAACGAGAGCCCCAGCCTGGGAAATGTTGCCGTTACCCGCCTCAGAACCTATAATGGGCCTGACCTGCTGGAGCGCTGCCACCGCGCCTGGCGCAACCGCCAGACTATCCACCTTGAATTCCGCACCTCCGATGGGCTGGAAGCGCGCGCACCCATTGTGGCAGCACGCCATGTCGAAACCCTGGACGGCCAGCTACTGCTCCTGTGGGTACACCTGGCCCAGGATGCCGAGCTTGAACTGGGTTACGAAGACGACTCTGAAAACGATGCAGACCAGGGAGACGACGAACATCCAGAAGATGGAGATTCAACAGGGGATGGAACGGACTCACTTGGTCCGACCTGGCCGCAATAACCTCAATCGCAAGACACCCGGCAAATACCGGGTGTCTTTATTTAATAATATGGAGGGCTTATGTCAACTGCAAACCCGGTGCTCACCGAGCTGAATCAAGGGGTATTAAAGATCACCTTGAACCGACCCAGGGCGAATGCCTTTGACTTTGCGATGATCGAGGCGGCGCAGAAAGCCTTCGTGAATGCCGAACGCGACACCCAAGTGCGTTGCGTGCTGCTGACCGGGTCTGGCAGCGTCTTCAGCGCCGGGCAGGATGTGAAGGTGTTCCAGGAAGTGGAAGCCGGTTCCATCCGCTACCACTTGCAGCGCACCTATAACCCATTGATCCTGCAGATACGCAGGCTGGCGAAACCCGTGCTGGCTGCCATCAATGGCCCGGTCGCAGGAGCAGCCCTGGGGATCGCCCTGGCCTGTGACCTGCGCATCGCCGCCGACGACGCCCGCTTCGTGGTCGGCTTTCTGGGGATCGGCCTGTCCCTCGATTCGGCAGTGTCGTTGTTCTTGCCGGCATTGATCGGCCTGGGACGGGCTGCCGAATTCACTTTTACCAATCAGCCTATCACCGCCGAACAGGCCCTGGCCTGGGGGCTGGTAAACCGCGTGGTACCCGCGGCTGAGCTGCCCGAACGAGCCAGCGGATGGGCCACCGAGCTGGCCCAGGGTCCGGTTCACGCCATGGGATTGGCCAAACGCGCTTTTAATAAAGCCGTCCACCCTAACCTGGAACTGGTGCTGGACTACGAGGCCCATCTTCAGGAGATCGCCGGCAGGGGAGAGGAACACAAAGAAGGGGTGAGCGCCTTCTTAGAGAAGCGAGCACCGCGGTTTACAGTTATGTAGGACCCATTTCCCCTTGTATTATCCCCCTCTCATTAAAATCGTTATTGTGGTCAAAGCCACGAAGATTACCCCTACACCGAGGCCTGCCAGCAACACATCTCTCGTCTCGCGCTGGTCCACCATGCCCAGGGTTGGATAGATCCCCTCAATCTGCAGCAGTGGACCGGCAAACCAGGCGAAGAGCGTGCCGGCGATCAGACCGCCCACATGCCCCCAGTTATCGATGCCTGGCGACAGTCCAATAATCAGGTTGACCACGGCAATCAGGACAATCTGAGTTAGCGCACGCTGGGCCATGTTACCAAACAATTTCCGGTTTTGATATAAAAATATGCCCTCTGCACCCAACAGACCAAAGATAGCGGTAGACGAACCCAGCGAGGGGTTCGGTGATAACATAAATGAGGCCACATTGCCGGCAAAACCACTCAGGATATAGAGCAACAGGTAACGCCAGTGCCCATAATAGCGTTCCAACCCCGGTCCGAGGCTGTATAAGGCATACATATTAAAGAGAATGTGTGGGATAGAGGCGTGCAGGAACATCGGGGTGAACAAACGCCAGATTTGTCCCTGAACGATCAACGAGTTCGCTTTTACACCCAACGCCGCGGGTAGGTCTCCGCCAAGAAAATTTTGGCTGGCGACCTGCAGCAGGTACACGATCACACAGGTTCCGATCAGGGTGTAAGTAACCGTTGGAGTAACCGCAGGTGGCTTAACCTCCGCCCTGCGGGGAGCAGCCATATCCGGCGGACCGCCATATGGTGTTGGAGGTGGATAATCCTGAGTCACAGTGCCACCTTACGAGGCTTAACCCGATGGTGCTCGGCCTGGATGATCGCCATGATAATATCCACGGTCTCATCCAGTTGAAATTCTCGGTTGACGACCACGTAGTCGAACTCGTCCAGCCGCTTGAGCTCCTGGCGGGCGGTGGCAATGCGCAGGTTCAACCCTTCCCGGGTTTCAGTCTTGCGCTCCTTCAAGCGACGGATGATTTCTTCCTCATCCTGGATGGTCAGGAAGATCAGCAGGGCATCTGGGCAGAGCTTGCGAATGGTCGCCGCCCCCTGGACATCCACGCGCATGATCACGTCTTTTCCGCTGGCTAAAGCCTGACGTACCTGCGCCTTGGGAATACCCTTATAATCATTGTATACAATGGCCGATTCCAACAGCTCGCCCTGTTCAATCATCTCGGCGAACTCATTGTGTGAAACAAAAATATAATCCACCCCATTCACCTCATTGGGGCGCGACGGGCGCGTGGTGGCAGTGACGACGAAGTGAAAGGGCAGCTGGCGCTCCTTCATCCGCTGAATAACTGTGTCTTTACCCACCCCCGAAGGTCCAGAGATGACGATCAGCAGGGGTGAATGATTCAGTAGGTTAAAATCGCTTTCAGAGAACATGGAATTCTTCGCTCACAAGTATTATAATTTTTAATATTACCAGTCCGATAGGAGAATACATATGCCTGCTTATCAATACCGTTGCCTGAATTGTAAACGCCGTTTTGAAATCTACATGACCTATAGCGAGTACGGACAAAAACATATCACCTGCCCACACTGCGCCAGCGACCAGGTGCAGAGACGCATCGGGCGCATCCGCTTCGCCCGTTCCGAGGAGAGCCGCCTGGAGAACCTGGCTGATCCCTCAAGTCTGGAAGGCCTGGAGGACGATCCGCGCGCCATGGGAAGGATGATGCGCAAGATGGGCAATGAAATGGGCGAGGATTTAGGTCCTGAGTTCAATGATGTAATCGACCGCCTGGAGGCTGGCCAAAACCCGGAGGATATAGAAAAGGCCATTCCAGACCTGGGAAAAGAGACTGGCGACTTAGGGGGCATGGGGGATGAAGATTTCTAAATATTGCCGGTTGAATGTTCAAGGCTGCTGGTAAACCTTGGATATTCAACGTGGAACCTTCAATCTCTCCATCACCACCTTCCGCAGAGCTTCCTGAACCTGGTCAAACGGCTGCCCGGCGTCTATCACCACCCACCGCTGAGGTTCAGCGGTGGCCATCTGGTGGTATCCCTGACACACCCGTTGGTAAAATGCTAGATCATAGGTATCCAGGCGGTTCCATTCGCCGCCTTTGGCGCGCCTCCTCAGCCCCTCCTCAATATTTACGTCGAAAAAGAAAGTTAAGTCGGATTTTAGCCCACCCGTAGCGAAAGCGATCAGGGCTTGTAATGACGCCAGGTCGAGCTGGTAGCCATGCCCCTGGTAGGCCAACGTCGAGTCGGCATAACGGTCGCACAGCACCAGGCCGCCGCGTGCCAGGTGCGGGCGGATGACCTGTTCAACCAGTTGGGCGCGCGAAGCCTGCAACAGCAAGATCTCGGTACGTGGCTGCATGTCCGTGTTTTCAAGGTCCATGATGACAGCACGGATCTGTTCTCCAATGGGCGTTCCGCCCGGCTCGCGCGTTGTCAGCACGTCATAACCAGCCTGGCGCAAAAAATCAGCCAGTGGTGCAATTTGAGAGGTCTTCCCACTCCCCTCCGGGCCTTCGAAGGTAATAAACATCAGTCTCGGAAGATACGTACCCGCCGGTAAGGTTCCTTACCGTAGGAATGTGAGGTCAGGTTGGCCTGGCGCGCCATTTGGTGCTGCTGGCGGCGGATATAAGCGGTAGTCGGCGGCAGCTCTACCCATCGCTCACCGTTCAGCACCGCTTCAATAGCCGCCTGGGTCTCCTGGAGAACAGGTTCTACCGACCGCTCGTCGACCATCTCGACACTCAGGTTGTACAGGTCGCTGAGAAACTGCTGCATCTGGTTTATGGTATTGGAGCGCAGCACATAAACTGGCATACCGCGATGCTCAGCATCTACAACCGGGCGCTGGCGTTTGCGGTAATAGGAACGCAGTGTGACCAGGACATCTGCTTCTCCCACCTCGTCCACCACCACCGCCGGAACGCCCAGCCGTTTAGTAGCCTGGACCAACCGGTTTCGCGCGACGCCATAAGGGTAAACGCGCACCGGCTGGAGGCGGGCGCGTTCTTCGCTCTGCGTTTCCTGCGTGGGAGGGTAAACTGGCTTCTCAATCCCTTCACCAGTGATACTCTCTGCCGGAGAGCGAGGGTGCTCCTGCCCGGAGCCATTGGCCTGACGGCGAAGACCCTGCTGGGAGGGCCGCACCCTGACCGATGAAGCTACCTTCTCAATGTGAATTTCCCCGTTCTCGTCGCGGTAGCGCAGTTCAGGCGGCAGGGGATAACCTCGCAAAAGTGCATCGACGGCGTCGGTCACGTCGCGAAGGACCGCCAGCCGGTCACGGGTCTGGATTTCGATCAGTACATCAAAGGTGGGAGGCGAGCGCCTCTCCAGGACGGTCTTCTGAGTGCCGCGCCGGCGGGCTTCTTCGTCCGAGAGGGTGACCGACTCGATCCCGCCGACCAGGTCAGAAAGCGTGGGGTTGAGCAGGAGGTTTTCCAACGTATTCCCATGCGCAGTGCCAATGAGCTGCACACCACGCTCAGCGATGGTACGGGCAGCCTCCGCTTCCAGCTCGCGGCCGATCTCGTCGATCACAATCGCCTCAGGATTGTGATTCTCAACCGCTTCGATCATGACCTCGTGCTGTAGGGAGGGTGCGGACACCTGCATCCGGCGGGCGCGTCCCACGGCGGGGTGAGGCACGTCGCCGTCCCCACCGATTTCGTTGGATGTGTCCACAATTACCACACGCTTGCTGTCCGCCAGAATACGGGCGGCCTCACGCAGCATCGTCGTTTTGCCGATGCCGGGGCGCCCCAATAGTAAAAGGCTCTTACCACTTTCTATTAAATCTTTGATGATATCAGTCGTGCCATATACAGCGCGACCGACCCGGCAGGTTAACCCGACTATATGGCCGCGGCGGTTGCGTATGGCCGCGATCCGGTGCAGGGTGCGCTCCATACCAGCGCGGTTATCGTCGTCAAACTCGCCGATCCGCTCGACCACATAGGCAATATCCGCATGGATGACCTCCACCTGACTGAGCACCTGTTCCCCATCCACATAACGAGCCGTGGGGACACGGCCAAGGTCGAGGATCACCTCCAAAAGGTCATCTGAGCGGTCTATAACAGTCAGTCTTTCCGCAATTGGTGGCGGTAAGACATTAATAAGGACATCAAGATTATCCGTTATTCTTTTTCCAGTCATCTTATCTTTAAAACTTCCTTCACCCACCCAATGCAGGCTTAGTATCTAACCGGATAAACCTGTGGAAGGGTTACGATTTCTCTATCTGGGCAATGGGCACAGTCGGTTCAGGATGGGTGCCATTCAAGGCGGGTAGCACATAGGATTGGGTCACCCGGTGTGTAATTGCCAGGTGCTTCACCATCACGGCCTGACGAGGACCGGGCTTGGCACCCAGTTCTTCCACTGTCGGTTCCAGCCAGGCTTGATACGAACGGATACACAGGTATACCGGGCGCGACCGACGGCCCGGCAGGTTTTGCAGCAGTTTGACCAGGCGTGCGCCGACATCCTCCGTATCTGGATGGATGATCGGCTGAACCCATATCCCCAGCGGCCCGTGCCTGATCTCGGCATACGCCAACAGATCATCACCCTGGTAATGGACCATGCCTCGCAGGTTGTTCTGCGGAGGAGGCTCCGTCTGCTGAACCAGGCCCGGCACCAGGTTATTATACAGGGAGCGGACCCCAATCAAATCACTATCGTTACACGCCCGCCAGGGGGTGGGATGTGCTTCACCAAGTGGTTCGCCAGCCATCTGCCAGATACGCTGGCGAGCATAGATGGCGAAACCGGACTTATGAAGCGCCTCAAACGCCACCTGGTGCTCATCGACATCCGCCAAAATATGATAAGCGCCGCGCGCCCCGATCTGAACCGCCATCTGGTCGAGAAGCTCCGACATATCCACGCTCGCGAGGACCGATTCGGGTGCCAGGAACGAGAGGTGGGCCGATGTTGAACCGGAGGCATGCATCACTTGCCCGATCAACGGTTGTGTGTCGTTTTCATTATCAACACACAGGTACGTAAAGATCCCTATCCCCGGCCCAAGATAAGATAGCAAAGCCCCGGCCGGTATCAGCATCGCGCCGCGCGTTAGCACCAGGGTGCTATCAAAAAATAGACCTTGGTGGCGATAACGGTGCAGCGCAGGTAAGTCTCGCCAGTCAAAGGGACGAACGGTCATTTCGGTTCCAAGTTACAGGTTGACAGGTTGAAGGTGGCACGAATGTTTTTCTAACCTTCCATCTTTTCGACCTTCAAGCCTGCCAACTGGAGAAAGTACCGGTGAAAACGGTCGTCTTCCGTCAGCTCAGGATGGAATGAGGTTGCCAGCAGACGCCCCTGTTGGGCAGCCACGATGCGTTCGTCGGACAATGTGGCCATTACCTGCGCATCTCCCGTGACCGATTCGATCAAGGGGGCACGGATAAAGACCGCGTGATAAGGTGTCCCACGGGCGTCAACCGATAATAAGGCCGGCACATCCAGGTCTGCCTCAAAACTGGCTACCTGCCGTCCAAAGGCATTCCGCTCTACCATGATATCCATCAGGCTGAGCAGAGGCTGGTGGCGTTTGGCATCTTTAGATAAGAAAATCGCTCCAGCGCATGTGCCCCACATCGCTTTTCGCTGCCCAAATTCACATAGCGGTTCGATCAAGCCGTAATGCACTGCCAGCTTTCCGATGGTTGTCGATTCACCACCGGGGACGATCAATCCATCCAGGCCATCCAATTGGTCCGGTAAACGCACTTCATAAGCCTCAACCCCTAGGCGCCTGAGCATGACAATATGCTCGGCAAAATCTCCTTGTAAGGCTAGAACACCAATTTTCATGCCAATTATAAGCTACCACCCGCGACCGGCGATCAACTCACCTTCAGGGATTGCCGATATTTGGCGCCCGACCATCGGCTCGCCCAGGTTGCGGCTGACTTCGGCCAGAATGTAAGGATCGTTATAATGGGTGGTAGCTTTAACGATGGCAGCCGCCCTTTTGGCCGGGTCACCGGACTTAAAGATGCCCGAGCCAACGAAGACACCATCCACACCCAACTGCATCATCAACGCCGCATCGGCAGGGGTGGCAATCCCACCGGCTGCAAAATTGACCACCGGCAGGCGTCCCAGCTTGCGGGTCTCTACGACCAGCTCATAGGGCGCGCCGATCTCTTTGGCATAAGCCATCAGCTCATCTACGGGTAAATTCTGCAGGCGGCGGATTTCGCCCAAAACAGCCCGGGCATGGCGAACAGCCTCGACCACATCCCCGGTGCCCGCCTCACCCTTGGTGCGGATCATCGCCGCGCCCTCACCGATCCGGCGCAGCGCTTCGCCCAGGTTGCGGCAGCCGCAGACGAACGGCACCTTGAAATCATGTTTATAGATGTGATGCTCCTCATCCGCCGGGGTGAGCACCTCGGACTCGTCAATATAGTCAACACCAATGGCCTCCAGGATCTGCGCCTCGACAAAATGCCCAATCCGGCACTTAGCCATGACCGGGATCGTCACCGCATCCATGATCTGCAGGATCAGCTCGGGGTCGCTCATGCGGGCCACCCCTCCGTGGGCACGGATATCCGCCGGGACACGCTCCAGCGCCATCACGGCCACCGCGCCGGCGTCCTCGGCAATCCGGGAATGGTCCGGCGTAACAACATCCATAATGACGCCCCCTTTCAGCATCTGGGCCAGCCCTTTTTTCAGTACAAAGGTACCAACTTTTTCTTCCATACTCATACCTCCTGAGTCATATCACACAATTCTTTAAGAATTCTACCACGCTGGATGGTACATGGCAATCCGTCAGGCAAGTAAACCCTTGACAAATAGGCCTATTAATATATAATACTAATTAACTATTACAATAGGAAACTATCACTTTACCTGATAATCATGGACATCCGGATCGATAAAACCAGCCGCGTCCCGATCTACGACCAGATCAAGGAACAGATCAAGGGCCTGATCCATGCCGGTCAGATCAAAACCGGTGACCAGCTCCCTACCATACGCGAACTGTCGGTCGAGCTGCTGGTTAATTTCAACACAGTTGCCCTGGCTTACCGGGACCTGGTCAACGAGGGCATTATTGTGACCGAGCGGGGTAAAGGGACATTCGTTGCCAGCACACCTGGCGAAAGTGAGATGCTGCGCATCCGTCAGGAGAAGCTGCAAGCATTGGTGAATGCACTCTTTGAGGAAACCAAACGGCTCGGATATTCAAGAGCTGAGGTCAGGCAAGCTGTAGAGGAGCGTACCAGGAGCCATCATTAATCGAGAGAGAAGAAATATGCTTACAAGAAGGTCAATTAACCTGGTTCTTTTTGCTCTGCTGGTCCTCGCCGGGGTAGCGGTTGGCTGCAAGCCGCCAACCTCAAAACCCGCGAGGCTGACCGACGAGCAGGTTAATCAGATCGCGGAGAACATCTTGCAGGCGATCAATTCCGGTGATTACGTCGCTTTTAGCAAGGATTTTTCTGATGCTATGGCCAAGGCCTCTACAGAAACCGAATACAATAAGCTCCGCAGCCTGCTTTTAAATACCAGCGGTAGATATATATCGAAAACCAAGCCCACCCTCAGCAACATCCAGACCATTGCCGTCTACGATTATGTCTGCCAGTTTGATAGAGAGAAGGTTGTTTTCCGGGTCACATTTCAAATCGGTGGGAATAAGGTCGAAGGCACATTCTTCGACTCGACTAACATAAGAAAATCCAACCCATAACCATACGCGAGGTCAACTATGAACAAGAGAGCAAGCACTTCAGATCGTTCAACCCCAACGACTACCACCATGCCTACTGTACGGCTTAACGGCGTCGCCGGTATCCTGGCAGCCATCTTTTACCTGGCTGCAGTGCTTGGAGCCATATACATGAGCACCCGGGGCATCTCCGATACTGTGATCGGCATCTACACCATTGTGTTAATCCTGGTCGGCGCCTATGTCCTGCTGGCACTGAAGATCGCCTCTCAGTGGGAAAAAGCGGTCGTCCTGCACTTAGGCAAATTTAGCAAACTGGCTGGCCCAGGGCTGTTCTGGATCATACCGATCGTGGACACGATTGCAAACTGGATCGACCACCGCGTGATGGTCACACCCTTCTCGGCCGAAAAGACGCTAACCAAGGATACCGTCCCGGTCGACGTCGATGCAGTGCTGTTCTGGCTGGTATGGGACGGCGAGAAGGCCGCCCTGGAAGTCGGGGATTACCGCGCAGCGATCGCCTGGGCTGCCCAGACCGCCCTGCGCGAGATCATCGGTCAGATGACATTAGCCGACATCCTGGTCGGGCGTTCGAAAATGGACGCTGAACTGCAAAAGATCATCGACGAGCGCACTACCCCCTGGGGGGTTACCGTGCAATCCGTGGAAATCCGCGATGTCGTCATCCCCCAGGACCTTGAAGACACCATGAGCCGCCAGGCACAGGCCGAACGTGAACGGCAGGCGCGCATCATCCTGGGCGAGTCCGAAAAACAGATCGCCGCCTCCTTCGCCGAAGCGTCCCAGGCCTACGTCAATAACCCAACCGCCCTACACCTGCGCGCCATGAACATGCTCTTCGAGGGACTGAAGGAAAAAGGCGCCCTGGTGATCGTGCCCAGCAGCGCCGTTGACACGATGAACCTTGGCGGGTTGAGCGGCATGGTGGCTCTGGCCCAGAACCAGCAAACGGCGCATCCACATGAGTAACGCCGTGGCTGAGACAACGTTTTGGGAGTATCGTGTTAAGAGCCTCGGGTCACTATTACGAGAGCCAAAAGATGAGGACGTCGAGACCCTCCTCAATGAGTGGGGGGAGGAAGGCTGGGAGGTGATCAGCCTGTGTAAAAAGACAGACGGCCGGGCCATTATCATCACGGCTAAACGCCCACTGACCTCCACATCCCGCCGTCGCAGGTCGATGCCTGGCTAATCCCTGTTTCACGTGAAACATCCCCGAGAGCGCGTGCCTGCAGGATAGGCCTTCATTCTGCAGGCACGCCCCTGCACTGGAGGCTACCTATATTGGCGGTACTATGACCAATCAACAAATTTTAACCCTGATTTTGCTCATCTCGCCGGTGCTGTTGATCCAGCTCGGATTGGCGATCTATTCACTGGTTGACCTGGCGCAGCGCAACCAGATCCGCGGCCCACGCTGGGCCTGGCTACTGGGCTTGATCATATCCGCCCTGGCCTTGCCTACCGGGATCATCGTATCCGTGTTTTACCTGTCCTGGGGTCGTTACGGTGAGGCATAAGATGGTCCGCATCGAGAATCTTATTAAACACTACGGCACTGTGCGTGCATTGGATGGCTTAAGCCTGAACGTCGAGCCAGGGGTCGTCTATGGTTTCCTGGGACCCAACGGGGCCGGAAAGACGACTACCCTGCGCATCCTGGCTGGCCTGGCACGCGCCGACCAGGGGCGGGCCTGGATCCTGGATGAAGAAATCGGACGGTCGGAGATCGACGTGCGCCCTCTGATCGGCGTGCTCCCCGAAGAGCCGTCCTTTTACGCGTGGATGACTGCCCGAGAGTATTTGCGCGACTTCGTCGCCCCTTTATACGGTCTCGATGCTCGAGCTGCCGGGCAGCGCGCCGGGGAGCTGCTCGACACCGTCGGGCTGGTGGAAGCTGCTGACCGCCGCATCGGCGGATACTCTCGGGGTATGAAACAGCGGTTGGGCCTGGCTCAGGCCCTTATTCACCGCCCCAAGGTTCTTCTACTGGATGAACCGGTCAGCGCCCTTGACCCGGCCGGCCGCAAAGAAATCCTCGACCTGATCGAGGGTCTGCGCGGTAGCGCCACCATCCTTTTCTCCACCCATATCCTGGCAGACGTCGAGCGGGTGTGCGACATGGTCGGGATCATCGCCAAAGGCCGCCTGATCATCCAGTCCCCGCGCGCTGAGCTACTTGACCGCTACGCGCTGCCCCTGTTTGAGATCGAGGTGGAGGGCAGCTTTGGCCAATGGGTTGAACGGGTAACCCAGCTGCCTTTTGTAAAAAATGTGACGGTCTCTAACAGTACTGCGCGTGTGTTGGTGCAGGACATCAAAACAGCCCGAAAGAGGCTACTGGCGACACTAGTGGATGAGGAGCTATCCGTCCAACGCTTTGAGATCGTCCATCCATCCCTGGAGGACGTCTTCTTGAGGTTAACCGAGCAAGCGAGCACCACCGCTTAGGAGGAAGCATGTTTTACACACTCTTGAAGAAAGAATTCCTCGAACTGAGACGCACCTCGAAATTGATCATTTACCTGGCTGTATTTTTCATCTCCGGGCTAATTTCGCCAGTGCTGGCCAAGTACACCCCGGCCCTGCTGAACAGCATCCCGAACTTACCGGCGGGGTTTGCAGGCATGATCCCTGAGCCCACAGTTCAGGATGCCGTCTCGCAATACATCAAGAACGTCAGCCAGTTCGGCATCCTGCTGGTCATCTTGTTGACGATGGGAGTCCTGGCACAGGAGAAAGAGCGCGGCACCGCAGCGATGTTGCTCACCAAGCCAGTCAAACGCAGTGCTGTGGTGCTCTCTAAATGGGTGGCGGGGATGGGCTCTGTACTGGCTGGATTAATATTAGGGGGCCTCGGCTGCATCGTATATACCGCTGTCCTCTTTGAGGTCCTGCCTTTGGGCCCATTTGCGCTGCTCAACCTGCTGCTGCTGGTCTATTTCAGCGTCTTTCTATCAGTAGCGCTGCTAGCCAGCACATTGGTACGCACTCAATCCATGGCCGCAGTGGGAGCATTTGGCGGCCTGGCGATCCTGCTCATCCTGGGCGCCATTCCAAGGGTTTCAGACTATCTTCCCGGGCAACTGCTGGCCTGGGGGGCAGCGCTGGTGTTCAAGGGAGGCCTCACTGCCTGGCCAGCGCTAGCTGTATCGATCGGATTAATCGTCCTCTGCCTGGCTTCAGCCTGCTTTTACTTTGAGCGGGAGGAAATTTAACGTAATCTATAGGTTGGAATGTTTCACGTGAAACAAAAAAGAGGGGGAGAATCATGTCGTATTGGGATGTTTTCGGATGCTAGGTGCCCGCAAATATCCCAATCCGCTTTTTCCCCCTAATATATTACACAATATTTTACTATATTTATATATATTACAAGATATGATACATTAAGCCCCGTTTTCACGCCCCCAGACGTCCAACGTCTCCTCCGCCAAGTCCAGGTAAGCGTCCAGGGCCGCTACCCGTTCGGTGAAGGCCGTCTCTGATAAGCCCAGGTGGTCGCATATTCCCTTCCAGGCAGCGACTTGAGGCGCCTCCGGTGGCAACAAGCTGACCGCCTGGGTCCAGGTACGCAGCAGGGGCCAGAGAATGGCCTGGTTTTGGGCGGTATTTAAAATCGTCTCGAAGGCATACAGATAATATGTAAGGCGATGGGCGTCCAGTCGAGGGGGCCGGTGGTCTTTGGGGATACCTTCGAACGCCGCTCGCCAGGCTGGCAGCCAGGCCCGCAGGGTAGCCGCATCCACGGTCGCCCCGCCGAGCAGCCCCAGCAAGCCCGGGTACAGCCCCGGGCGTCCAATGGCTTGGGCGCGCTCCGGGAACTTGAGTAAGAAGCGCCGGTCAGTGAGTGGTGGCCCATTCAGGCTGGCAACAGCATTGGCTATGTGCTCGACAGCCCGTAAGTAAAGCATCACACACTCCGGACCGGGTGAGGGGCTCTCCGTCTTTAGC
>Ga0315296_10002562_pt1 | contig 15459 bp, 18 predicted proteins | sample YL17G14_18_MG_FD_203921 | JGI IMG/M metagenome (GOLD analysis project Ga0315296, IMG submission 203921) | Sediment microbial communities from Yellowstone Lake, YNP, Wyoming, USA - YL17G14_18 | ecosystem: Environmental > Aquatic > Freshwater > Lake > Sediment | place: USA: Wyoming | collected... | reverse complement strand
TAAGCGCGCTTGCATTGAAACTTGTCGAGGCAAGCTCTGGGCAAAGCTGATGCCCGAACCAGCACATGACAACCGCCTCAGCGTTTCCCTCAGGGGGCAATAAATAGCCCAAGCCGCATGGTATCATGTGGTGGCATGTGGCATGGATGGCGGAAAGGTGTCGACCTGCCTGTACGTCAGCAGGGAAGTCTTGGCAAACGCAAAGCAGCTAGGCCTCAATGTCAGCAAGGTTTCCGAAAACGCCCTGGTTGACGCGATTGGAAGGCTGCGCGGGCCGAAACTGGCAACCGGTTCCCCATGCGATGAATTTGGGGAGGGCCGGGACCGGGATTTGAACCCGGGCGCTAGGCTCCACAGGCAAGGCGACGATGGAGACGGGCTTCTTCTGCGGTTCTACGACTTCTGCAGGGTCGATTTGAGGCTTGCCGACAACACCGCGAAAGAGTACAGGAGGCACATGAGGCGCTTCCTCGAGACGGCCAAGAAGCCCGCGGGCTCAGCCACCGCTGAAGACATCAGAGAATTCCTGAAACCGCTGACCAACGGCAGCGCCAACACTTATGGCAATGCCTTGAAGCCGTTGAAGGTTTTCTTTCGGGACTTCATGAAAATGCCTGAGGCTGTCGAGACCTTCAAGTTCAGGAAGGCGCCATTGACACCTGTCACTGTGCCATCTAAGGAGCAACTACGCAAGTTCTATCAGGCACTCAGGACTCCGATTGCGAGAGCGCTGTTCCTGATGTACGCGGCGACGGGCCTGAGGAAGATGGAGCTGTTGTCACTGAGGAAGGACGACATCGACTGGGAGAAGCGCACGATAGTGCCCAGGAGCCACAGCGGCGAGACCAAGAGGTCGTGGGCGACGTTCTTCAACGAGGAAGCCGAACAAGCCTTGAATGAATACTTGGCGACTAGAAAAGACGACAGCCCGAAGCTGTTCAGGATTTCGCCGCATAGCTTCATTGACATTTGGAAGTACGCGGGCCAAGACAGCGGCGTTACGGTCACTCCGCAAGTCTTGAGGGAGTGGTTTTGCGACGAGATGGGAAGGCTGGGAGTCCCTGACAGGTACGTGGATGCCTTCTGCGGTCGTGTCCCGGGCTCGGTGCTGGCTAAGAGGTACAGCGACTACGCCCCTGAGAAGCTGAAGCAGATCTACGACAAGGCAGGATTGAGGGCGCAGGTGTAGCGCGCACATGGGCGGCTTGCTCGTTTTGTGCAATTGGAGCCTGATGGTTGAATCGTGTGCTATTCCACAAGCAATAAGAACGTAGTATCTAATAGTGTTCTATTGATAGGGTAATGTGGAGAGGTCTTCTTGACATCTCTTGAGCGTGATCGAGTTCCTAGTCCTCGGCTTATTGCTGCGAAAGAGGTTCCGCTGGTCAATAGAGTTGAAGAGATGAGTGCTCTGAAAGAAGCTGTTTACAGGGCAGTCCACGGCCAAGGGGGTCTTGTTTTCATTCACGGTGAGGCTGGAATCGGAAAGACAAGATTGGCCAGAGAACTTGGTGCCTATGCACGATCGCGTGGAGTGCAGGTTCTGTATGGCAGATGCCCAGCACTGTTCAGGATGGATGGTGTTCCTCCGTATATTCTTTGGAAAGAGGTTATCAAAGACTATTTGGAAACATGCATTCCCGAGCAGTTGTATAGGGTCATCGGCTATTATCCTGCTGAGGTTGCCAAGCTGGTTCCCGAGCTTAGCCAAAAGCTCAAAGCGATTCCTCAATCCTCTCCGATAAGTCCTGAGCAGGAGCAAAACAGGCTTTTCGAAGCAGTCTCACAGTTTGTGACAAACATTTCCAGAGAGACTCCTTTGCTGGTTATTCTTGACGATTTGCAGTGGACCGATCCATCCTCGCTTCTGTTATTGCACTATCTGGCTCGGGATGTGCAGAAGTCTCCATTGCTTCTTTTGGGAGCTTACCGCAGCATTGACATTGACGCTAAACATCCTTTGACTCCTGTCTTGGCGGAATTAAAGAGGGAACGTTTGCCGCAGTCTGTCTCCTTGAAGCGAATGTCACCTGAAGATACTTCAGAGATAATCAGGCAAATCTTGGAGCAAGACGACATTCCGCCAGAATTTTGCAGGCTGGTCTACGATAAAACAAGGGGCAACCCGTTCTTCGTAGAGGAAGTGATAGAATCTCTGAAAGAAGAAGGCGTAGTCTACCGAGAGGAGAATACGTGGAAGATTAAGGAAGTTTCAGAGATCGAGTTTCCTGAGACCGTAAAGAGCGTTCTGAAAACGAGGTTCGCTCGCCTAGATGAGGAATGCCAGAGTGTTTTGACTTTCGCTTCCTTTGTTGGGAATGATTTCACTTTAGAGGCGATATGCGCCCTCACCGGCATCGAAGAGAATAAACTGCTTGAATTGATGGACAGAATGCTCAAGACCGGTTTGATCAAGGAAAGGAAGATCCGTGGAAAAGGGGTTTGTTCTTTTGCCGACATACTGGTCAGAGATGTCGTTTACGATGAAGTTAGTCTTTTGAAGCGAAAGAAGCTTCACGGGGTGGTGGGACGTGCCTTGGAAAAGGTCTATGCTAAGAAGATTGATGAGCATTTTGGAGAGCTAGCCTCACACTTTCTTGAGAGTGAAGACAATGACAAGGCGCTTGACTACTTCTTGAAAGCTGGAGACAAGGCTGAGAGAATCTATGCCAACAATGAAGCTGCCTCCTACCTCCAATCTGCTCTCACGCTTCTTGAAGAGAAAGAAGGCGAAACTCGGGAAAAAGCACGTGTTCTTGAGAGGCTTGGAGACATCAAAAAGCTTGTCGGAGAATATGAGACCTGCCTGAAGCATTGGACTGAAGGATTGCAGCTGTCGAATCAACTCTGTGAGAAAGCGGACGTTGCAAGACTGCACCGCAAGATGGCGAATGTTCTTTGGGAGGATGTTGGCGATACAGAAAAGGCGAAAGAACACTTCGACAAAGCTTTGAACATTCTGGAAGCTGGACCTGAAAACGTCGAACTTGCAAGCCTCTATGAAGACATAGCACACATGCATTATCGCATAGGAGATGTTCCTCAAGCTCGGTCTTCGGCTGAAAAAGCGCTTGAACTGGCCAAAAAACTGAATGCCTACGAAATCATTGCCAGTTCGTACGTGAGTTTAGGAGTAGCTACCAGCTTGGGAGGAGACCCGAAGAAAGCCATTGAATGCCTTGAGAGAGCACTAAAAATAGCACTTGACAATGGCCATATGGAAACAGCATCGCGGGCATACAACGCCCTAGCTGCAACGCTTCCCCCTGAAGAGTGGGAAAGATTGATTGAATGCTACGAGAAAGGTCTGGAGCTGGCCAAAAAAGTGGGTTTTATTCACATGGTGGCCATGATTAGTTACAACCTGTCGACCGTGTATTTCTCCATGGGAAACATAGACAAGTCTGTTTCCTTATTGGAAGAATCGGCTGCGCTGAGCAGAAAAACAGGCAATATGCCCACCCTGGCATATTGCATCGAGAATCTCGGAGGTGTGAATCTTCTGTGGGGAGAATGGGATAAAAGCGAACAATACATCAAAGAAGCGCTAAGTCTCTCCCAAAAACTGAACCAGCACGTGCTGATTGCCTCATGTTATCAAGATCTCGGGTTTCTATATATGGCAAAAGAAGACTACGCGAAAGCAAGGGAATTCTTTGAAAAAGCATATCAAGTCTCCGAGAGAGCTGGAGCAAAATACGGCCAAATGTTTTACCAAATGTATATTGGTTGGTGCTGGATTGAGTTGGGAGAAATCGAGAAAGCTAACAACCTACTCAACAACGTGTACAAGTTTGCGCACGAAATCAAGGACAAGTATTTCATCGCTCTGGCGGAAGTACTGAAAGGAATGATTTTCCGCTCCCAGAAGAAATGGGAAGAATCTATCGAGCATTTCGAAACAAGTCTTCAAGTGTACGAATCCATAAACGCAAGGCAAAGACTGGTTTACCAATTTGCCAGGATTTTCTTGTTTGAGTACGCCCGAGTTTATCTAGAGAGAGACCAAGAAGGCGACAGAGAAATAGCTCGCAACCTACTCAACCAAGCCTTGAAGATGTTCCAGAAAATGGGCGCCAAGAAGGACATTGAAAAAGTGGAAGCACGGTTGTTATATATAGAGACAGGTAAGGTAGCCTCGGTGCCCAAGCCTACAGAACTTGTTGCCACTGGATATGCAGATCTTGACAAGCTGCTGTGCGGAGGGATACGTTCAAGCAGTGCTGTAGTTTTGTCCTCGCCTTCATGCAATGAGAAGGACTCGCTAATCAAGAGTTTTCTTAAGACAGGGGCAGAGAAGGGTGAAGTTGCATTTTATCTTACCACTAGTGCTAGGGCAGCGAAAGCTCTCGCAGAGGAGTTTCAGTCTGGCTTCTACCTCTTCGTCTGTAATCCTCAAGCAGATGCGATCGCCGAGAGTTCGCCTAACGTTTTCAAGCTGAAGGGTGTGGAAAGCCTTACTGAGATTAGCATTGCTTTGACTTCAGCCATTCACAGACTGGACGCATCGCTGAAAGGCCCACGAAGAGCTTGTATCGAGATAGTCTCAGACGTCCTGCTTCAACATCGTGCAGTTCAAACTAGGAAATGGCTAACCGCCCTCACCACGGAATTGACGTCAACAAGTTTCACAGTTCTGGCAGTAGTTGATCCGCAGATGCATCCTCCAGAGGAGCTTCATGCCATTCTGGGACTGTTTGATGGAGAGATCAACATCTACGAGAAAGGAGCAGAGAAGCTATTGAGGATCAAGAGGATGAGCAATCAGAAGTATCTGGAGGACGAGCTGCTTCTGACAAGGGAGCGCACGCGCTAGAACATTCACCGGGCGAACATGCCCGAATACTGCATCGAGCTATGCTGCATTGATTTGTGCTCAGAAACGACACCGTTCTTGCAATGCTCAATGATTTATGCACATAATGCAAAAACAAGCCTAATAAAGGTTTATATCGGCGAGCGGCACCCTTTACGTAGAAAAGAGGTGATGACTCATGGTTGATGACAGCATCAAAGAGAAAACGCGTAGAGAGAGGCTCAGGAAAGAAGCCACAAGGAAAGGCATACCGCCCCTGCGTGGCATAAGTGATGAGAAAGCGTACCTATGGTGGCTTGGGGGATTCTTTGACGGTGAAGGCTGCGTCTGCATACTAGAGGGCAAAAAACTCACCGGATATCACTACGATCGTACGTTGAAAGTTGAAGTTGGTGGAAATTTCAAGGAGGTTCTGGAAGAGATGAAACAGCGGTTTGGAGGCACCCTGTCACCAAAGAGTGGTGGTTCGGAGTTTGCCTGGAGATTGCAGTTGTCCGCGAATAAGGCCTTGCATTTCTTGGAAACCATCCAGCCATACGTGAGGCTCAAGCAGAGAGAAGTAGAAATAGGGATAGAATTCCAACGGTATAAAGGTAGGGTGGGGCCAGACTCTCATGATGAAATAGAAAGACAAGAGGGGCTTCTATTCAGAATCCGTTATCTGAACAGAGTGCGAAATATCGGGGGCCGAGTCAATGGAGAGTAGGAAACCTCCACCACGCATTCAGTTAATGGGGAAGCCCTCAGCCGTCCCCGCTTCTGCCTTGACCAAGGGGGCTTTCGGACGGATGCACGCACCCATAGAGATCAGGCTTTTTGGGGGCCGCTCATTTATGGGAACAGGGAAGAAGACAACCTTCATGATAGCAAATGTCCGTCCAGAAGGGCATCCCTGCGCCCCCATACACGTGTCCAAAAGCACGTATGTACTCTTTGCAATGGAGAGCCTAAGGTAGCGCGCGTCATTGCGCATGTTCTTGGCACAGAGAATTTCAAATCAAGTATTATATATAATAGACATCTAACTAAGACGAGGTGCTCAAAGTTGTCATCGAAAATCAGTTTCATAAATCTGAAGGGTGGCGTAGGAAAGACAACACTGGCTATAAACATCGCAGCAAACCTGTCTCATTACCACAACCAGAAAGTTCTCATGGTTGATGTTGATCCGCAGACCAATTCAACAGTATCATTGATTTCGCCCAAGTACTACGTTGAGGAGCTTAAGAAGAAAAACAGAACCTTGAAGGCTATGTACGATGCACAGATTAGTAGCAAGGCTTCACCTGTCAATTTTGATTCGATTGTTGTGGAAGGTGCAGGAGGCGTTGATAGGCTTGATTTGTTGCCTTCTGACCTCGAATTGATTGACATCGACATTCAACTGAGCCGAATTCCGAACAGCTATGCAATAGTACGTGACTTCCTTGAAGAAGTATTCAATGATTACGACTACATCATTTTCGATTGTCCCCCAAATATGGGATTGCTCACCCAGAATGGTCTTTTTGCTAGTGATTACTACGTTGTTCCCGTGCAACCTGATTTCCTGTCTACCTTCGGCCTTGATCTTGTCACGGGAAGAGTGAAATGGTTCAAGAGAGAGATAAAGAAAAGCGTCAAATGGTTTGATTTGGGGTATGGTGGTCTCATATTCAGTCGCGTTCGTCATACGCTCGAACATTCACAGAAGATGATGGAACTCCGTTCAAAAACAGAATTCGACCCTGTTTTTAAGTCGATAGTCTATGAAAGAACCGCGATCTCCGAGGCCTCAGCGAGAAGCTTGCCTATTTGCCGTTCGAAGACTGGTTTTGGTTGGGCCGAAGTGAACGAGATGTTCAAGGAATGCGCAGAAGAGTTTCTTGCCTGTTTTCCGCCAAGGGAGGAATGAGAAATGGGAGATTTCAGCGAGACTGGCAGACTTGACAAACGAGAGCTTGGTGAGTTGCTCGAGTTGATAGGTCGTCGCCTGGCTCAAGAATCAAGCATCCCAATTCAAGAACTGGAGGGCTTCCTGGAGAAGACCAGATCTAGAAGAGGAGAACTGAGGCCTACTCAACGACACTTTGACAAGGACATTCTCAGCCGGACGATTTCCTTTCTTGAAAACTTCAAGGGAGCCAACGACCTACGTGATTTCATCGAAGTGACATATAAACTACAGGTTCCTTACAAATTGGGAAAGCAAGTCCTGCTCAGACTAGGTGTAGGTGTTGTTCTTACCTCAAAGCTTGATTTTGATGAAGCAAGGATGCGATGGTTGGCAAGAGAGGACAGACTGAGATCAACAAACATCTATCAGATGTCAAAAGATCAACTGAGGGAAATTTTGTTTGACGAGGAGTTGTTCCCCAGTGGATATTCGATAGTCACATTCGCAAAAAGATTCCAGATTCGGCTGCCTATAAAAAAGGACAGGACTTTGCTTGTCAACCTTCTTTTTAACCAGTTACTTGAAAGACCATCGTCCAGCAGAAAAATAGGACACTGGGGTCTCAAAGACCAACGCGAGGGATCGGAGTGAGAGACGTGAGCAAGTCAAAGATACCTTTCAAGAAGGACTCCAAAGTCTCTGTGAGTGAGGTCAAGAATTACTTAAACATATTCATTGAGGAATATAGAAATATCACTTCGACTGATTTGCCAGAGTCTGTCTGTGAGATGTTTCCTTTTTGGCAATACCCAGTTCGAGTAATTGCAGCTATTACTCCTTCCAATGTTTACGTCTTCATTAGTCGCGATGGCAACCCATCCGAGAATCAAATTGAAGTCAATGATGAGTCGCGCCAACATAGGCTTGGAAAGATAATGGATGCACTGGCGGATCGCACGGAGGAAGTTGCACGTGTCCTTGGTGTCAAATCAGCGATATCTTGTTGGTTTAAAGAGGCAAGGAAAGACAGTTTTGATGATTCAACGGCAAGACTGGATGCGTTCAGTCAGGTAAAATCTCACTATGAAGCCCTTGCCGCAAAGAAGCAGATAGAACCAAGGAAATTCGCTGATGTTGAGTTACCTGAATACACACCACCTTTGAGTTTTCTGTCGAACCATATGGAATCAGATGAGCTTAAGTGCAGAATCGAGCGTATGCTCGAAAGCGCAAAAAGAGAAATAATGATTGCTGGATGGCTAGACACGTCTTTATTGAACCTGCTAACCAAGAAACACAAGGAAGGGGTCTTGATAAGAATCGTTACAAAGGTGCCTGGGAAAGAAAGCCCTCAGCCAACAAGAACTGCCTATACGCAGCTTGTGGGTATAGCAAGAGTGAGACGAAACAATCTTCAACATTTCAGGGTGATCGTGTGTGATAGCAAGGAGGTTCTTGTGACTTCATCAGACCTCACTACTCATAGCCTCACACAGAATTTCGAGGCGGGCGTGTGGAGAGCAATTCCGATTGCAGTTCAAAGAGCAATCGAGCTTTTCGAGACAGTATGGCGTCACAAGGAAACGAAAGATGTGAACGAAGAGATGGAAAGGGCAAAACCATCCTAGTCACATGACTACTACAGCGGACTCCACAAATGGCAGACGCGCGCGCAAGGAGCACGAGAAATGAAGCGCGGCAAGCCAAGAGGGGGGGGGCTTTCGATAGCGTCGGCCGGGGGCGTGAGGGGCCCCTTCCGATAGAACTTCACCTTTTACATCCGGCTTTTTGTTTATGTTATCAAAAGCCCTCCCCGCCTGTACTCTCATGCCCCTCCCGCACGCGATCGAAAGCCTCCTCTGCGGGTCGCACCGCCGACGTCGTCTCTCATCGCATTGCATATATAGGGGATGGTCGGGAAAACGGCCAACTTTCCCACCATGGGGTTTTTTCTCACCGCAGGGTATCGTGAGGGCCCAAGGCCACATCGGCCAATAAAACGCGGCATGTTGCGCTCTGAACAGCAATTTACGGCTCTAAGATTGAATTGTTTGCCATGCAGGAATGGGGGAGGGGCCCGCGTGGGTCGCGCCAATACCTTAACGGCTCTCAAACACGCGACCTAGTTAGAGGCTTGGATCAGTATTTCCAGAGCAAAGTCAAGATTCCTAAGATACGAATAAGAGACAGACAGGAGACCGAGACTCTGATAAGCGAAGAGACTATGCTATTTGCCAGGTATTTGAGAAACGAGAGGCAATCTTGGAATCCCAGAACTGCAAGTGTGACATAAGGCAGTCCGCGCGCGCCCAAACCCAAACTAGGTTCTATCCTTGTAATCTTCAGTAATCAAGGAAACATGATCAATTTTTTTGAGAAATGGTTTCATAGCCTCAGGTATCTTGAAGGACATCACAAATAGTTCATCTATCAGAATTTTCTTGCCATTAATAATGCAGAAATCGCCATCCACAACTGCATCTCTGTTGTATTTCTTAATGTGGGTCACTAATTCCTGCCTCGAAGGACGTTTAATATCCCCCGCAAAGTAAACCTTAGCATCCCTCTTCTTTTCCTCGTTACACTTACAGCATAAAACTTGATAACCTAACGGGTAATTATTCAGTTTCAGCCATTTGCAGATATTCCTTTTTTGCATAGGGTAAATCTTTCTTAACTGAGAACCATCGTTGAAAACATGGTCAATCGTTAATTGAGCAATATCGGTATTACAGCACTTCCCGCACCGTGGCGGGTTATACCCTGAGTAGTGAGCCATAACTTCCGTTTTCAATTCTAAGCGTTTCGATTTTTTTCTGTGCTGTTTTATTTTCATCTTATCTGGTCAACCATTAGAGCGCGCGCTTGTTCGCGCAGGCGTTTCGCGTTTCTGCCCACTACTCGTCGGAAATCCAGCCCAGCGCACCGTTACCAAACAGAGAGGTCAAAGCCAGAGCAAGCATGAACTTGTTTTGGCTCATACTTCCTGATTATTTCATCAAGGTTGGCCTCTGGCATTACGTGTGCATACAATGAGGTCACATGCATACCATCTCTGTCGAATTCCTTCAGTTTCTCTCTTTTTTCACAGTAAACATGGTGGTAATCGTAGAATCTTCTGAAACCAGACTTCTCGTAGAAGCCCTTAGCATCTTCCTCCACCGTCCAAGCTTCAAGCCTCTGCAACCCACGTTTCTTCGCACGTTTTATCCCTTCCTTCAGAAGCTTCGAGTCAATTCCACGTGCCCTATATTCCTTCAAAACTCCAAGATCCCATAGCATCCCATTGCCTTCGGCTTTTTTGAAGCAGATTTGAAGCTCTGGATCCTCCAACTCGATGTCTAAGAAGCCGACTATTCTGTCTCTTATCGTCGCAACTAGCTCAACCGACTTGCCATGGTACTTTGGCTTCTCCTTGAGGAGTTGCCCTGCTGTTGCTTCAAGGTCAACAAGCACGTGGCATTCAACCCATTCTTTCTCGTCCCGCTTCGTGTAACTCCGTATCTTGAGATTCATATTCACATCCCAATCTAACGTATTGCAACACATGCCTGTTTTCAAAACTTTCTACTATTAAAGCGTGTGAGTGTGTGTTGTATGGATGGGTAGGTGTAGTAGTAGGAGTGCATGTTGGAAGGTATTTGTTTTGGTAGTGAGTGATAGTGAATTTGGTTGGTTGGATTAAGCTTTACCCCAAGCGCGCGCTCGATCGGGCCTGAGCGGGACGACCCCTGACTCATCGAGCGATCTCGGCGCCCAAAGGGCATCTTCCCTTTCTCCATGATTAACCAATACCATGAAGCGAGAGGTTTGTTATACTCTCTGGACAGGCTTTTGGACCGCGATTTCCAAGCAGGCTCCCTGAAAAAGGGGCCGAAAACCGTGTCTAGGGAGACCAACAAACGAAAGGAAACCCTGCCGAAAAACGACGTGCGCGCTAGGATAGTCTTTTAAACGTTAGTTAGGTTTACCGACAAGAAAGGTCGGCACGTATAGGATAGTTCAAGTTTCTACGGTGTATTAGGCTATCACTATATTAGCTATGCAAGGTAAAAGGGCAAAATAAAAAGGTTATTGGTTCGCTGACGCGAAAACAGGTATTTTCAGCAAAAACTCGCGTATTGGACTGTTTTGCGGTCTATCGTGTCTTTTCCTCTTGTTGGCTAGAAGAAGGCCTTTGCGATGCAAGACATATCCCTAATTCTACCTTGAATGTCGTTTGAACCTTGTCCTCAGCGGAAGTCTCACGCAAATCTCCTCTTTCCTTTAGTCGCGCATCTTTTTTATAAGTTCGTTCTCCTTCTCTCTTCGGGCAAATGCCTTAGAACATTCCCGATACACGTCAGGTTTTGTTCGATGACACCATTCGAATATGTCTTCCCCTTCTCTAAAAGCAGAAATGAATTTTTGGTTGTGCGTATCTCTGATTATCTCCCAGCTCCTTTCATTCAAGGAGGGCGTGGCAAAACTGATTTCGGGAATGTTTTCAATATTGTCGTACAAAGCGTTATATGATAGGTTTATTGAAGCCAAATCCAGGTCATAAATTCCATCGCTAAAAACTCTCTTGGCATGCACTTTGTTGTTCACCACTATCTGAAGGTTTCCTCTAGAATAGGAAGCTATGTTCAGAATTGCCTTCAATTTTCCCTTAGTAAGAGTCCCAGGGTTCAAAACGATTATGACGTTTACTCCTTTTACGGCAAGCGTTTGCAGGATACCTAAAAAGTAGTTATCGACATTGTAGGTCGTCATATGTATGAAAGTTGCAGCTTTAAGAATCGTAGGAATGACAAGTTCTCCAGGTATTTTCTTCTGCTTAATAGCCTTTAGTGGAGGGTCCTCAGCTCTAATTGGGCTAATCGAATTGTATTCCACGTTACTGAAATCATCAAACTCATCTTCTCTAACACATGGGCAAATTTCGCTTGCATGCTTCTTCAAATCTAGATAATTCTTGAATTCTGTCTGTAGACAATCGCAGTCTATCAAATAATACTCTTCAGACCCCCAATCAAAGTAATAAGTATGAAAAGGGCACTCCTCATTCCCAGATATTTTGCAGACCTCTAAAATTTCCTCTTCATCAACGTATTTGAACTTGCAACTTTTGAATGCCTCAGGGACTATTTTAACTCCTATCCATCCCTGGTCGGTTTTTTCGAACTTAACCTCGTCTTCAAGGAAAAGGCCTTCTTCTGTTGGCGAGTCTAGGCCATGGGGGCTAGCTTCGATACTGTAAAGTTTGACAAGCCTGCCGAATTTCTTGCATTCTCTGCAGTAACCTAGTTCTGCGTTCGCTTCTTCTCGCATTTTGACACCTTTTTCGGCTTGCACCTCACTATGTCAACAAGAGTATGAACGAGAAAATAAGACTATATGTTTGGCGTAATTAGGCACGAGCGCTTATATTCTTGCTGACTGGAAGAAGTTCCTATTGTTGCAGAGAGTCCTCATTGCCCGTTGCGAAGACTCTCCTGACTGCGCGCATGCTCTTTTCACGATCGGACGGTCCCTCTCCTGTTTTTGTTGTACTCTCTGGACAAGGTTTTGGGCACTCATTTCCAACTTGCCCCTCTGGATTTCGCTTTCCAAAGTCGTGTCCTGAGAGGAAAACAAACTCCCGACTGACACACAAGGACTTACGTGCGCGCGCTTCATTCTCTTCTGGGAATTACTGTAAGTTTCTTCTTCGAAGTATCCATATTCAAACAATATCCTTCTATAACGCCACCCAGTATGCTTGCTTTTACAACAACACCATCCGCCAAGATTTCATTCGGGTCGATCCTGTAGTTTTGTTTCTTTCTCCAAATGTCTGCACGAATCGTAATTGGGACTTGGCGAGCGTCAATTCCGAGTGAAATATCACCGATTTTTCTGCGAATTGTGAGCATTTGAAATCCAGCCTGTAAATCCCAAGGCAGGGGATTGCCTGCGATCCATTCGTTATTCATAATCTGAGAAACCAAATTGTCGTTTTTATCGTATAACTTGATTGAGAGTTGAAGCCTTTCATGCTCAATATTGACTGACACCAGAGCTTCTTCATCTACACAGATTATTTTACCTTGACCGATGAATTTTGTCGATCCTATAATAATGGTCGGTATCGCCTGATTAATCTTCAACTTTCCTTCGGCAAAGCCTTGTTTTATGTTGTAAGGATTATTCTTGTATGATCTCTGTTCTTCTTCTGTCATAGCTCGCACGGTTGCTTCATGATGATCAATGGGGCAGAGAAGCATTATGTCTATAGGATCTTGAGAGCCTCTCACAATGTGATGATACTGGAAAATAGGTAGACCACATTTACAACAGCCGAATCCCGCCTGCTGTCTCACTATCCTCTTAGTAGGTTCTGGTATTGTTGACATAAGTCTCCAATCACCTTAGCAGTTGATTGCACTTATGACCGATAAGCTGAAATGTTCATGCATCGATCAATATCGGAAATCTGGATTTCGAAGTATGACTCGGCTGTCACCTTCTATCTGCAAAGGCTTCTTTGTTTTCCTACTTCTATATCCATCAATGAATGCATTAGTGTTTGCCAAATGAATACCTGTATCTCCGCCATAAACAGACAAGTTCCGTATTACAATCGGCATCTCATCGTTAAGATTTCTTGGCTCAAATCTTGGTTGTTTCATGACTGATGCTATTCTCTCCGTTGGAAATTCATGGAGGTCATTTCCTTTTTTGCCTCTCAAACGTAGTTCTGTTATTCTTCGAGCGTTTCGTTTTCCTTTAGCGCGCGCTGAGTTCAACAACCTCTCCTTTTTTACGTCTTTTAAGTAATGCATCAAGTCTCGAATATGACCACATAGAGTCTATTCAAACTCACTGAGGGACAATTCACCATTTTTTTTCAAGATTTTAGCTTTCACTATTTTCGAGTCTCTATTCCCAGTTACAACGTCTTTCCATAATTGGAACAAAGTCACAGTAGTCAAACAACAGACAGATAAAGATTCAAAGTATTTTTTTGCCTCTTGAGAAAAATCTATCTTTCCCTTTCTATCTTCTGGGGGCAAATCCATGTGGGTGTTAGCAATCAAGACTATTTTTTCTCCTTTATGATAGGATTCTTTGAATCTTCCAGTTTGATTTACCTTTTCTGAACTCACTCCAACGCAACCTTTAATGCCTGTTGTTTCCACAGCAACCTCTTTGCTTATTAAGTCGGCAGGGAACCCCTTTTCAGTTTTGCCAGTTCTAATATCGATTCTTGCAAGTGCCTTCTGAACTATGTTTTCTAAGTCATCCCCAGTTGCAGTGAGTAGATCACGATATGAATCCCACTCTTGGATTTCACTTCTAAGTTGGGATATTCCTCTCTGTATTCCTTTGATGCCCTTAACCTTGCTTTCTATTTGCTTTTCAAGCTCTCTCTCTTCGGGGACATCAACATCTTTTCTCCAAGGCTGAACTATTTTTGTTTCTCCCCCAATAATCAGATCCAAAATCAGCTCAATAGCTTGAGAATTGGCGACTTTTGTTGGAGGAGGTAACAGATGAATTGCACCTTTTTCATGACCCATCAACACTTTTCCATCAAGACTTGTCCGCTTAACGCTTCCAGCGATTGTTTTCTGAGACTTGTTCATTGCAATTGGTTGGATCGAATAGGAGAAGGTTGCAACAAATTCAATTGCTGTTCGCGGAGAAAAGTCTATTTCGAAATTCCATCTATCTATCAACTCGAGATATTTTGCGAATCTAGTATCGTACATGATTATTGAGGAACCTGTTTTTTGGCAACTCACATCAATTCCTATTGGCAGCCAATCATAGTTTGTGGATACGTAACCAACTCTGATGGGCTTGAAAACTGGCGCTCCTGGGGGGCTTCGAGTCGGGGAAGGTGTTATTAATTTGTCCATAATACAGAAAACTTCCCGATTAGTGTTCAGAACCGTGTTTATTGATTCCTTAATCGCATGAACCGTCGTCTGAATCTTGTCATATATCCTTTGAGTAAGTGACTGCATATCTATGATTATGGAATCATATTCTTCAATGTTGGGAAAAGGTTGTAACCAGTCAACACAATCAGCTCTATTATGGTCTTTCGACCCAATAACTAAGATCTTCGGTTGCATCTTTAATCAAAGAATTATTGCAATTTGCTTTTCTTAAGCCTTCCTTAGAGTAGTGCGCGCTAAGGGTGCAGTAGAGACTTATTAAACCAGAACTTTTATTCAGATTCACTGAGAAGTAAGACATGGAGTGGCTAGAAATGACTTCAACAATAGCTTCACCGCAAGAGTCACCTTTAGCGCGCGCGCTAGAAAGTTAAAGTCTGCATAGTCAATGGTCCGAAAACCGCCTCAGCCTTTCCCTTAGAGGGCAATAAATAGCCTGTAAGCGCATGATATCATATGGTGACACATGAAATGGCTAGGAGCAAAGTGTCGACCTGCCTGTACATCGGCAGGGAAGTCTTGGCAAACGCAAGGCAGCTAGGCCTCAATGTCAGCAAGGTTTCCGAGAACGCGCTGGTTGACGCGATTGGAAGGCTGCGCGGCCCGAAACTGGCAACCGGTTCCGCATGCGATGAATTTGGGGAGGGCCGGGACCGGGATTTGAACCCGGGCGCTAGGCTCCACAGGCCTATAGGCTACCAAGCTACCTCACCCCGGCCACATTTTGTCTTGAGTTATTTCTGAACATGTTTCCTTTTCTTATTTATGTTTTCTAGGGCAAGAACTCCCAACTCGATTCAAGTCTTGGGAAAAGGCTTTTGAACACCACGCACTACATA
>Ga0315296_10002560_pt1 | contig 15461 bp, 13 predicted proteins | sample YL17G14_18_MG_FD_203921 | JGI IMG/M metagenome (GOLD analysis project Ga0315296, IMG submission 203921) | Sediment microbial communities from Yellowstone Lake, YNP, Wyoming, USA - YL17G14_18 | ecosystem: Environmental > Aquatic > Freshwater > Lake > Sediment | place: USA: Wyoming | collected... | reverse complement strand
CATTACATTTGCTGCCAGCGCAAACTGTGTGCTTTACCTGGGTGGACGACCGGTCTTTGCCGACGTGCTGTCCGGCACGTTGAACGTGGCCCCGAACGACGTGGTGCGCAAGATCACGCTCCGTACTAAAGCTATCATTCTCGTAGACTACACGGGCCAGCCGTGCGATCACGACGCACTCCGCGCGCTGGCGGATGCGCATGGGCTGATCGTGATCGAGGACGCGGCCCACGCCCTGGGTGCGACCTACCACGGGCGCAAGGTGGGGACACTGCACGAATTGACCACGTTTAGCTTTCACCCGGTCAAGCACATCACGACCGGTGAGGGGGGGATGGTTGTGACAGATGACCCGCAACTGGCGGCCCGTATGCGTGCTTTTCGCAGCCATGGCATCACTGCCGATTTTCGGCAACGGGCCGAAACGGGTTCGTGGGTCTACGAGATGATGGCCCTGGGATATAATTACCGCCTGCCCGACCTGAACTGCGTATTGGGCCTGAGCCAGTTGAAAAAGCTGGATGGCTGGCTGGCGCGACGGCGCACGATTGCGGCCCGTTATACGGAAGCCTTTGCCGGCCTCCCGACCGTCGAACTGCTGGAGGTGTTGCCCGACACCGAGCCGGCCTGGCACCTGTTTGTGATCAAGTTGAATCTGGAGCGGCTGCGCGTTGGGCGCAAAGAGGTCTTTGCCGCGCTGCGGGCCGAAAACATCGGCGTCAACGTCCACTATATTCCTGTGTACTGGCACCCTTATTACCAGCAATTGGGTTACGTGCACGGCCTGTGTCCGGTGGCTGAGGCGGCCTACGAGCGCTTGATCACGCTGCCGATGTTTAGTGCGATGGCGGATCAAGATGTGGAAGACGTGATTGATGCTGTGCACAAAGTGACAGAGGCTTATGCCGCATGAACATTGTGGCGGTTATCCAGGCACGCATGGGCAGCACTCGATTGCCGGGCAAGGTCTTGCGGGACATTGGCGGCAAAACCATGCTGGCACGTGTGGTGCGGCGTATGCAATGTGCGGCCTCGTTAAGCCAAGTAGTGGTCGCAACGACGACGTCTCTGGTAGACAAGGCGATTGTGGCAGAATGTGAGCGACTGGGCATCCCCGCTTTTCGCGGCGACGAGCAGGATGTGCTGGATCGCTACTACCAGGCGGCACAGGTGCATCGAGCGGATGTAGTCGTCCGCGTGACCTCTGACTGCCCGTTGATTGACCCCGGCGTGGTAGACGAGGTAGTGCGAGCCTTTCTGGACGCCGAACCGGATTATGCCAGCAATACACTGGATCGTACATATCCGCGTGGGTTGGACACCGAGGTGATGACAATGGCGGCGTTGGCACGTGCCTGGCGCGAGGCCCAGGAGCCATATCAGCACGCTCATGTGACTCCTTATCTTTACCAGAATCCTCAACTATTCCGGCTGCTCTCTGTAACAGCCAATGCCGATTACAGCGGCTACCGGTGGACGGTGGACACACCGGAGGACCTAGTCTTTGTGCAAGCGGTGTATACGCGGATGGGGAATGCCATGGACATCACCTGGCGTGATGTGCTGGGCTTGTTGGAACGCGAACCTGCCCTGGCCGAACTGAACTGCAATATCCAACAGAAAGCGCTGCACGGAGAGTAAACGCTATGGATGATGCGCTGCTGATCCGTGCCGACGCCAGCGCGCAAATCGGCACTGGCCACGTGATGCGCTGCTTGGCCCTGGCCCAGGCGTGGCAAGAGACCGGAGGGTACTCCACATTTGCCATAGTAGCGATGGCTCCCGCTTTGGAGGACCGGTTGAAGTCCGAAGGGATGGCTGTATTGCACCTGGCGGTTGAGCCAGGCAGCTCTGAGGACGCCGCCCAGACCGTGAGCCTGGCACAGCAGAGCAGAGCGGCCTGGGTGGTGGTGGATGGGTACCACTTTGGAGCTGCCTATCAGTGCGCGCTCAAAGCGGCGGGATTGCGTGTGCTTTCTATTGACGACTACGGGCACGCCAGGCACTATGCAGCGGACCTGGTGCTGAACCAGAACATTTATGCTGACGAGAGCCTGTATCCTAGCCGGGAACCTTACACCCGACTTTTGCTGGGAACCCGATACGTGTTGTTGCGACGGGAGTTCTGGCGCTGGCGCGGCTGGCAGCGCGAGATTCCCGAGATAGCCCGCAAAGTGCTGGTCACGTTAGGCGGCAGTGACCCAGATAATGTGACGCTCAAAGTGATCCAGGCATTGCAGCAGGTATCAGTTGAGGGACTGGAGGCTGTGGTGGTTGCCGGGGGTGGCAATCCCCATTTTGAAACGCTGCAGTCCGCCGTCCGCCATTCGCCATGCGTCATTCGCCTGGAAAGCAACGTGACCCACATGCCTGAATTGATGGCCTGGGCCGATGTGGCCGTCTCGGCTGGGGGGAGTACCTGTTGGGAACTGGCGTTTATGGGATTACCTAGCATTGTTTTAGTCTTAGCCGGGAATCAGTGCCCTATTGTTGAGGGATTGGCAGCGGCCAGTGTAGCATGTAGTCTGGGGTGGCATGACCAAGTAACTTTACAAACCTTGTTAGACTCTCTCAATGACTTGTTGCATATGACAGGAATTCGTGCCAGGATGTCTGAATTTGGCAAGAATTTGGTTGATGCTTATGGATGTCGTAGAGTAGCGGGTGTACTGTTTGACTGAGTACGTTGCGTAAGGAGTGGATCGCATGAGGATTCTCTTCTTGGGAAACAACCGGCTGGGATGGCAGGTACTTCAGTGGCTCAAGCAGCAGAACGAGGAAATCGTTGGCCTGGTGATCCATCCACCACACGAGCAGAGATTTGCCGCTGAGATTATCAGCGTTTCTGGCCTGGCTGCTGAACAGGTTTTTGATGGTTCGCGGCTCCGAAATGAAATGGTACTTGAGTCTGTGAAGGCTCTGAAACCAGACCTCGGTATCTCGATCATGTTCGGATATATCCTACGGTCTGAGTTTTTGAATGTCTTTCCAAAGGGATGTATTAACTTGCATCCAGCCTATCTGCCTTATAACCGTGGGGCCTATCCGAATGTTTGGAGCATTATTGACGAGACCCTAGCAGGTGTGACCTTACATTATGTTGACCCAGGCGTAGATACCGGTGCAATTATTGCGCAGCGGGAGATTGTTGTAGAACCTATAGATACGGGAGCATCACTTTACAGTAAATTGGAACGAGCAGCCCTGGCACTGTTTAAGGAGACTTGGCCTCTGTTCAAAGCGGACCAGATTAAAAGCGTGGTGCAACCGATTGCGGCTGGAACCTATCACCGGATTCAGGATGTCGAGCGGATAGATCAAATTGATCTGGATGCAACGTATAAGGCCAAGGAATTGCTCAATATTTTGCGTGCGCGAACCTTTCGACCGTACCCTGGCGCGTACTTTGTGGTTGATGGCCGCAAGGTTTATTTGAGGTTGGAGCTGACCTATGGGGAGCAAGCTGAAGCGAGTGGGTAGCCATGCAGATTACAATTAATGGACGATATGTTGGGCCAGGATATCCGGTTTACATTGTGGCCGAGCTCTCGGCCAACCACAACCAGGATTTTGATCAGGCGGTACGGTTGATCCATGCGGCCAAGGAGGCCGGCGCTGATGCAATTAAGCTTCAGACCTACACGCCTGACACGTTGACCATTGACTGTGACAAGGGATGCTTCCGCATTGGGAAAGGCACCATCTGGGAAGGCCAAAGTCTCTATGCCCTATACAGTAACGCATATACTCCTTGGGAATGGCAACCCAAACTCAAGAGAATCGCCAATGACATAGGGCTGGATCTTTTCTCCACCCCCTTTGACGCCACGGCAGTAGATTTCTTGGAAGAGATGGATGTGCCGGTCCATAAAATTGCCTCATTTGAACTGGTGGACCTGCCGCTGATCCGGCAAGTGGCGCAAACAGGTAAGCCCATCATCATGTCCACCGGCATGGCGACGTTGGGCGAGATTGACGAGGCGGTGCGCACGGCACGCCAGGTCGGCGCGGCGCAGATTGCACTGCTCAAGTGCAACAGTGCCTATCCGGCTCCGCCGGAGGAGATGAACTTGCGTACGATTCCCCACCTGGCCGAAGCGTTTCGTGTGCCGGCGGGGCTTTCGGACCATACTCTGAGCATTGCTGTACCGGTGGCAGCGGTGACCCTGGGCGCGTGTATCGTGGAGAAACACTTTACGCTCTCGCGCGCTGTGCCCGGCCCGGATAGCGCCTTCTCGTTGGAGCCGCACGAATTCAAGGCGACGGTGGAGGCAGTGCGCGTGGCAGAAAAGGCGCTAGGCGAAGTGCGCTACGAGGTCACGGAGCACGAGGTCGCCAGCCGCGCCTTCAGGCGGTCGCTGTTTGTGGTGAAAGATGTGAAGGCAGGCGAGGTGTTCACAGAGGAAAACGTGCGCTCCATCCGGCCTGGATATGGGTTGCACACACGCTATCTGGGCGAGGTGCTGGGCCGGCGGGCGGCGCGAGACATCGAACGAGGAACACCTATGAGTTGGGATTTGATTGCAGAGTGACACTTAGTATGGACATGATACATCGCAAGATTATCGGACAGGCTAGTCTTTCGACGTTAATCATTGGATTAGGTTTAGTGACGAGTGTCGTTCGAGTTGTTTTCTTGACTCGTGTAATGAGTGTGAGTGACTATGGTACCATATCGGTCTTACTGACGACGATGATGTTTTTCTCATATTTGTTTCCATTAGGAACATTTCAGTACGTCTATAAAGAAGCGGCATTGGGCGAACTACCTGTACTGGCCTTGAAGTCAGTTGTGATAGGGGCGGGCGCCACCTCGATTCTCTTGGCACTGGTGGCTATTTTGCTGGCTCCTCTCTTTAATGCCAGATTTGGTTTCGGCATGCCCGAGTGGGGACTGACGTTGGTTGCTTCAGTGTTATCTGGTGTCCTATTCGTACTGATTTACTATCTTTATGGCCAGCGACAAGTGGTCTTCTATAACTTTATGCTGTTCCTGCGCGGCTTTGCCTGGCTGTATGTTCTTATTCCGACCGCATTGTTGACTGAACTGCGACTGACGGTGATTTGGGTTGTGATAAGTTGGGTCGCACTAGTAGCCGTTACGTTAGTTTTGGCTGCTAGACGTATCGGGTGGAATCACCTGACAAAAGCTCCTGTGGACTTGATGTGGTTTCGATCCTCAGTTCAGTATAGCTTCCCATTGTTGCCATTTTTCATGAGCGTATGGGGAATGCTAGCAATTAGTAAATATATTCTTGCTTATGTAAGCAGTACCGCTCAGGTAGCGTTGTTCTCTCTGGCGTACACCATCTTTGACATGGTTTATCTGGTTGCAGTGAATGTTTCGCAGACACTTAGTCCGTACATCTTTGCTGAGTGGAGGGAGGAGAAGCAGAGCAACGTTTACTTTGATGTAGCCCTGAAGTATTCGATCGTGTTAACAGTATTGCTTAGTCTGGAAGTGTTATTAGTTGGCAAGCATGTGGTGCTGTTGCTGGCCAGCGATGCATACATCGGGGCAACTGCATTCATTCCTGTAATGGTGTTTCTACCTTTACTGCGTGTTTTGTCTGCCAATGTGCAGCAACGTTTAATGGCCACGAACCGCACAGGCCAAATGGGCATCATATATATTGTGAGCTTGGTTAGTATGTCGGTCTGTGGAGTATGGTGGGGGCAACTCTGGGGTGTATATGGCGTAATTGTCGCGTTGTTGTTTAGCCAGGGTATATTGTTGGTGATGATCACCTGGAAAGTGCGAGGTGAGATCAGGCTGCGCACAGATTATTTTCCATTTTATCGTATACTTTTAGGTAGTATTGTTCTGGTTGTCCTCATTGGGCTATGCATGAAGTTCTTTTCGTCCCAAAATCTGATATCGTTTACATTGGCGGCAACACTGCCCGCAGTTTACTTGATCGTATTATACGTGTGTGGAGCTATCTCTCACCAAGAGATAGTCTTCGTCAAATTGGGTTTAGAACGATTCAGTATGTGGATTAGAAAACCTAATCGCCATGCGCTTCGATGACACGCGGGGAGGCGAAGTCACAGACGATGGGACCCTTTGCCCATTGCTGCCACACTATCTCGAGCTGTAATACTAAGCTGCATGTGGAGTAATAGACTGCGATGTCAAAAACAGTTATGTTTGTAGGGGCTCACAACAGACGTGAAATTGACTTCTACATTCTGATTGCGAAGCGTTTAGCTAAAGAAGGAATTCGATCAAAGTTTACTTCGCAATATCAGCGCTATGCAATCGATTTGAGCCGGGCAGAAGGCGTTGATATTGTAGCTATACCCTATTGGATTCAATCCAACTGGCGCGATATTCCTGACTTAGCCGCGGCTGTTGATAGCGTGGAGTTGAAATATGGCCTCACTTCGCTCAGACAAGTCTTTAACGGTGATCGGGAACTATTCGAGAGCGAGGAAGCCGAGTGTGTTGATCGGTCACTGCGCTACTTTGAGGCGTGGGAAGCCTTGTTCAATGCTGAACCGATCAGTGCGGTTGTATCGGCCATCGGTGGTGAACTGATTCGCACGACATCCTTCTTCGCAGCCAAGCGGCATGGTATCCGTACGCTCTATCTGAATTTCTTCCCGTTGCCTCATCGGTTTGTGCTGGTTTCGACGCTGCATGGCGATTTTCTCGACCTTGATCTGACATGCGTTCCAGACCTGTCGCCAGAGCAAGACTCGGAAGCGCAAATGTTGCTTGATCAATTTCGTGGTCAAGCATCACGCTTCTTTAATTGGCAACCTCCTGCGCTTAAGGCCGAATACGTGAGCAAGACTGTGAGTCGGCTTTACTTCAGCCTTTTTGCAGATCGATATGCTTATCCGTCACGGTGGGTCTTGCGCAAGGCATGGTATCTCGTACAGCGCTCATCAAACTACTTGCTGTCGCGGCTTCTTTACGAATACCCCCACTTGGATCGCAAGTTTGTGTTCTTTCCACTTCATGATTCCGAGGATTTTCAGCTGCGGGTGCGCGCACCGCATTGCCAGAACCAAGAGTTTATTGTTCGCCTGGTTGCCGACTCTCTGCCTATCGGATATGAATTGTATGTTAAAGAGCACCCCAATTTCTTGGGAGGCATAAGCACTACAGCTTTACGCCGGATCAAACAGATTCCACGAGTGAGGCTGTTGTCACCTGCTGTGTCCGCACTTGACCTGATTTCGGCTGCCAGAGCAGTTGTGACCATTAACTCTACGGTTGGCTTTGAAGCAATTGTGCGGAGCAAGCCAGTTATTAGCCTAGGACCTTCATTCTATCGTGGTAAGGGCCTGACGTCCGATGTAGGCAACTTTTATGATTTACCTGTCACAATTAAACAAACTATTGGCACCAAACCTGATGAGCGCCTAGTGAAGAAATTTCTTTATTACGCTGTGCACAAGACATGGTTGGGTGATTACACGCTGCGTGATTTCTCAGATGAGAACATTGGCCATGTAGCACATGCAATCTTGGAGGAGCTTGATCGTGTCTAACAGGACAACCATGTTGGGTTCAAAGCAATCCGCTTTACCGGTAAGTCTGCTCATAATTGCTTTGGCGGTAGGAGTTGGGTTGATTGTTGTGTTGTTGGATACGATGACTGCAGAATGGGTTTACATGGTGCCGCTGGGCTTGATGGTAGTGATAGTAACAGTTTGGTCTCTCTGGCGGTTTCCTATTGCGCCATACCTGATTTTTCCCCTATCAGTGTTAGAGTTGATGTATGTTACTGTAGCAGGTGTGAATGTAAGACCCCACCAGATTGTTACACTCTTGGCCATCGTAGCTTTAGTGCTCCGCGGAAAAGTGGTGATGCCGCGAGGTCTAGTTGACTGGGCCTGTGTGATTTATCTGCTTGTAAATGGCATTTCGATCTTATACTCGTACTCGCGCATAGAGAGCATAGAGATGTGGCTTTTGTATGCTATGCAGATTGGGACGCTCTATGCCTCGCAGAAGTTTTTGGATACGCCAAGCCGTGTTCAGAAATTCTTACCATTTTTCCTATCGAGTGGTTTTGTGCTCACCGCAGTTGGATTGATACAAATAATACTGATTGCCGTGGGTATACTGCCACCGTACCGTGATGCTTGGATGATTCCCACTGGCCGTCCACCAGGTACGTTTGTCGAAGCTGCTTGGTTGGCAGCTTTTTCGCTGTTTTTCTTAATCGTGTACATCCCTTATCTTTACAGTAAAAGGTTCTCTCGATACAGGATCATAGTGATAACTGCCTGGCTATTGATGCTAGTAACGAATCTCTTCTGCATGGCCCGCGCAGCTTGGCTAGGTTTGCTGGCGGGAATCCTCCTTCAACTGAGCCTTATGCTTTGGTTGCGCCCAAAGGGAGGCAGAGGGTTACTTAATTTGATAGCCTGTCGGCTGTTACCAATGTTTATGGCGCTGGGCTTATTGGCAGTTTTGATTGTGCCCAATCTCGCTGATTCATTCATACATAGGTTTCTTGATTTAGGGAATCGCTCTGAATCGGCTGCATCTCTTAGAATAGATGATTTCAGGGATGTTATGAAACTGGTTTATAAGCGACCATGGACGGGCTATGGAATTGGGACGTTAGAGACACTGATGCAGGATCCAGTGAATAACCCGCGTCACAGAGGGTTTGTTAATGTTGCCCTAAATGTGTATTTGACTATGTTGTTTGACGCCGGTATTCCTGGAATGTTAGCTGGCTTACTTGTAACTCTTTCTATCCCATGGGAGATCCTGCGCAATGCCGCTACAGCATCAGATCCTGTTGATAGGGACCTACTCATTGCTCTGAGTGTGGGTATGATAGCTCTTGTGTTGACATTCCAATTTAGTAATGGGTTCCCCCGTGGATGGTATTGGGCCATCGCGGGTATTAGTTTAGCAATTAGTCGTGTCAAAGCCAAGAGGTCCGTAGAAGAAGTGGACATGTTGGAAAAACTTCGAGGCTTGGGATATGTGGAGTAACATCACCTATGGCAACTGTCTGCAAGTGTTCTACGTAGAGCCTGTGGGCGGCCATCGAGGTATGCATTACTACGATTTTGAACTCTGCATGGCTCTGCGGTCAGTCGGCGTGGACGTCACTCTGCTTACTTGCGACGAGACCCAGGGCTTGGCCATTCCCCCCTCGTTACGCGTGGAATTCCCTTTTCAGGGTATTTATGGTAATACTACAAAGGCCATTCGAGGGCTGTATTACTTGCGTGGTCTGGTGAGGATCGGGCTGGCCATGCAACGTCAGAGCATTTCCCTGGCCCATTTTCACTACTTCCACTTTCTACCCGTTGACTATCTTTACTTGAAATGGCTCCATCTTTCTGGCAAGCACTTTATACTCACTGCACACGATGTCATTCCCTTTGATGCGAAAACTTCAGATCTCAGCTGGCTTCGTCGGATGTACCATGGGGCAGACCGGCTCATCGTCCACGCTGAGAGTAACCGTGGTACACTTGTTCGGACCTTTGGGGTCAGCCCAGACAAGGTCCGGATCATACCGATGGGACCTTACTTGCGTTTTGCTGATGAATGCAAGTTGCCAGCCCGGTTGGCAAAGCAACGCCTAGGACTAGAACCGGATGCTCCTGTCATCTTGTTCTTTGGCCAGCTCAAGAAGGTGAAAGGGGTGCAACATCTTATCCGGGCTTTTCAGCAGGTGTCAGAGCAATGTCCCTCTGCTCGCTTGATCATCGCGGGTCCTGAATGGAAGGAGTCCTTTGCTGGCTACGCTGTCCTCATTGGTGAATTGCACCTCACCGATAAAGTGCTTACCCGAATCGAATATGTGCCTGACCAAGAGCTAGGATTGTACTATTCGGCTGCAGACGTAGTGGCGCTTCCTTACACGGAAGCCTATCAGAGTGCCGTACTGTATATGGCCTATTCTTTTGCCAGGCCTGTGGTCGCCTCGGCCGTGGGGGGATTAGCCGAAGTGGTGGAGGATGGTATGACGGGCTTGCTCGTGCCGCCAGCCGACGTGGATCGGTTAGCCAGCGCTTTGTTGACCCTTCTACAAGACCAGGAGATGGCCAGGATGATGGGGGAAAAAGGGCAGTCACTGGTGGAGACTAAGTTTGGCTGGCAGGAGATTGCACGCCAGACTGTTGAGGTCTATAAAGAAGTTCTCTCAGGAGAGAACAAAGGGTGATGCGCCGGATATTTGCCGCTTTTCGTCGGCGGTTTCGGCGAAGGCGTTATCTGCGAATACGAGATCTGATGGAGATTGAATCCCGGACGGGATCTATCCTGGACCTGGGTGGCGGTCCGGCCAGTTTCTTCACCACCATGTTCCCCAGACAGGAGCAGATCATACTTCTGGATATTGATTATGACCAAGTCCACCGGGCCAAACGGAAGTATCCCGCACTGCGCGTTGTCGTGGCAGATGGTGAGAGGCTTCCCTTATCTGATTGTTCTATAGATGTGATCGTCTGCAATTCTGTTATTGAGCATGTAGATGATCCTAAAGCGCTGGCGAGAGAGATTTGTCGCGTTGGATGGGGTTACTTCCTTCAGACTCCCAATGGAAATTTCCCTTTGGAAACACACTCGTTCATTGCTATACCCTTTTACAACTCTATCCATTGGGTGTGGTTACAACGGTTTATGTGCAGGGTATTTGGGAGCGATTTTGAGTACGTGCGTAACGTACGATACTTACCTGGGCAAAGATTGAGAGCCTTCTTCCCAGAGGCTATGGTAGCCTATGAGAAGGTATTGGGCCTGAACAAATCTTTCTACGTGTATTATCTCAATGAGAGAACGCGATGAATATCGCTCTTCTTGGCACCCGCGGTATCCCTGCCAGCTACAGCGGTTTTGAGACGTGCGTGGAGCAATTAGGCCAGCGCCTGGTGCAACGTGGACACCAGGTTACCGTCTACTGCCGCTCTCACCACATCAACTACCAGGGTTCCCACTACCGTGGGATGCGCCTGGTCAAATTGCCCACCATTGCCAACAAATACCTGGATACCATCGTTCACTCTTTCATCTCATCGCTGCATGCTCTGCCCCAACGTTACGACGTCGCCCTGTACTTCATCGCCGGCAACAGCCCCGTCACCTGGATCCCCCGGCTGGTGGGTACCAAAACCATTCTCAACGTAGACGGCCTGGACTGGAAGCGCGAAAAGTGGCCGGCGTTGGCCAAGAAGTACATCCAGTTTGCCGAGTACCTGGCGACCAGACTCCCCAACGCCTACGTCACCGACTCCCACGTGGTGCAGGGGTACTACCGCGACCGCTTTGGCAGCGAGCCGCCTTACATTCCCTATGGTTCAGAGGTGGAGATGGTGCCCCCTGGCGACACGCTTGCCAGTCTGGGCCTGGAACCGGGTAGATACGTCCTCTTCGTGGGGCGGCTGGTGCCCGAGAATTGCGCCCATCACCTGGTGGAAGCCTTTGAGGGGCTGGATACGGATCTCAAGTGCGTCATCGTCGGTGATGCCGCCTACGCTGAGGGGTATATTGCTCTGCTCAGGGGCCACGCCCACAGCGACCCGCGTATTGTCTTCACGGGCTACGTCTTTGGCCAAGGATACTGCGAATTGGGCTCCAATGCCTATATCTTCGTGGAAACGTCAGGGGCTGGCGGCACCCATCCGGCCCTGGTCGAGGCCATGGCGTTTGGGAACTGCGTCGTCGTGCACAATACGCCGGAAAACCTGGAGACCGTCGGTGAGGCTGGGCTGGCCTACGACGGGGAAATTGGAGCCGATAGCCTGCGTTGTGTACTGCAACGCCTGCTCGCGCGACCAGAGTCGATAGAGGAATACCGGCAGCGGGCGCGCCAGCGCGCCGGGATCTGCTACACCTGGGAAGCCGTCACCGATGCCTACGAGCGACTGTTTTACCAGGTGTGTGGCAAACCGCTGCCTGAGCGGTTGCTGCAACCTCTGGCCTCAGAAGGCTGAAGTGATCCGCCGGTTCCTCTGATGGCCACTTATTGGACGGCAATGCCTGAATAGCATCTGGCATTGTTCGGTTGTCCCCATGTCATCTTGTCTCCTTGTCCCCGTGTCTTCCCCATTTGGCAAAAACAGCCGTTTGGGATATACTTGCTTTTGTCGAGGCCACGCGGGTTTCATTCTGATGGGTTGGCCTGCAGGGTAGCCTTTACCTGGAGGCAGCCCGCGATTCCAGTTGTGGGTCCGGGGAAGGAGCGACAGTTCTCAGATGGTCAGCCGGGCACGCGATTGGCTAGACCAGGCGCAGCGCGACCTGGAACACGCTCGTCACGACCTTGCCGCAGGGTATCACGAGTGGGCCTGCTTCAGCGCCCAGCAGGCAGCCGCGAAAGCGCTGAAATCGGTCTACCAGCACCTGAGTGGCGAGGTGTGGGGACATTCAGTGAAGTGTATGCTGGAAGAGCTGCCGCCGGAGGCGGGCGGCACGACGGACCTGGTGGACTGTGGCCGTATCCTGGATCGCTTTTACATCCCCACACGCTACCCAAACGGATTTGACTATGGCAAGCCAGCCGACTACTATACCGCAACCGACAGCCGACAGGCCATCGGCTGTGCAGAGGCGATCCTGCGGTTCTGTGCGGATTGCCTTTCTCGATAGAAGCCGCGCCATCGCCGAGTTGCAAGAGCGCGTCCAGGGGCTTCTGTCCCACGACCCGCGGGTCGTGGCGGTGGGTCTCTTTGGCTCCCTGGCGCGTGGAGAGGCTCTCCCCAGCAGTGACGCGGACCTTCTCATTGTGTTGAAAGCCCACCCCCAGTCACGCTGGTTCGACCGCATCCCCGAGTATGCCGCTGCTTTCCGGGGTACTGCGTTGCCGGTCGAACCGTTTCCCTATACGTTGGAGGAACTGGCGCGCCTGCTTTCCTACCCTGGGTTTCTTCGCACCGCCATGCGCGGGTTGATCCCCCTAGGAGGAGATACGCAGGCCTGGGAGCATTTGTGACTGAACTTCAGGCAGTGCGGCTTGTCCTCTCTTTCTGGTTGTGTTAGAATTAGCAGTACTGTTCAATCCGCCACGTCGTCTAACGCGAAAGGAACGTGCCTATGCTGAAACGCTTCAGCGTCAACTTTGCCGTGTTCTCGATGGCACTGGACCTGCTGCTGACGCTGCTGGCTCTCTACGCCGCGGCCTGGGTCCGCCCCCTGCTGGGCGGGTGGGGATGGGCCAGGCAGTTGTCTTCGCCCCCTGGCGCGCTCGTGCGCTTCCCCCTCTACCTGGCCGCCGGCCTCATCTGGCTGGGCGTCTTCCTGGCGCTCTCGGTGTACGACCCCCGGCGTACCTACAAGGCAGTGGACGAGTTCCAGAGCGTGTCCGTGGCGACCGTCTTTGCCATCCTGGCCTTCGCCGGGTTCCTCTACCTGAGTTATCGAGACGTCTCCCGCTGGCTGTTCGTCACCTTCGCCGTATTGGACCTGGCCTTCCTGGTAGCGTGGCGCGTCCTGGCCCGGCTGGTCTTTCGCCTGTTGAACGGCCGCGCGTACCGCTCCCGGCGCGTGTTGATCGTGGGCGCTGGTGAGGTGGGGCAGCGGGTGGCTTCGATGGTGCGCGGGTACACGTGGGCCGGCCTGCACCTGGTGGGCTACTTGGACGACGACTCCCAGAAGAGGGACAATGGCCTGCCGGTGTTAGGAGGTGTGGACGACGCCCGCCAGGTGGTGCAGCAAGCGCGGATTGACGACGTGGTGGTGACGTTGCCCCGGCGGGCCTACGGGCGGGTCAACCAACTGGTGGCCGCGCTGCATAGCCTGCCCGTGCACGTGCGGGTGGTGCCCGATTACTTTAGCCTGGCGCTCTATCGGGCCACCGTGGAGGACTTTGGGGGCCTGCCGATGATCAACCTGCGTGACCCGGCGCTCAACGACGTGCAGCGACTGTTCAAGCGGCTGTTCGACCTGGTCGTCGGCAGCATTCTGACGCTCCTGGCGCTTCCGGCGATGGGCTTGGTCGCGCTGGCGATCAAGTTGGATTCCCCTGGCCCGGTGCTCTTTCGCCAGCAGCGCATGGGAGAGAGCGGGCGGCTGTTCACGATGTACAAGTTCCGCTCGATGGTCGCCGGTGCAGCAGAGATGCAGGAACAGGTGAACGACGTAGACGGTGAAGGGCACGTCATCCACAAGAAGCGAGACGACCCCCGCGTGACGCGCGTGGGCCGTTTTATCCGCCGGTTCAGCCTCGACGAGCTGCCCCAGTTGTTCAACGTGCTGAAAGGGGACATGAGCCTGGTGGGGCCGCGGCCGGAGTTGCCCTGGCTGGTGGAAAAGTACGAGCCCTGGCAGCGCAAGCGCTTCGCCGTGCCCCAGGGCCTCACCGGCTGGTGGCAGGTGAACGGGCGCAGCAACAAGCCGATGCACCTGTACACCGAGGACGACCTGTACTATATCCAGAACTATTCCTTGTTGCTGGACATCGTGATTCTGTGGAAGACGATCGGCGTGGTGTTGAGAGGAAGGGGGGCGTACTGAGCGGTAGTGTCAGCGAGGACTCTCTTTCTGCAATGGATAGGGATCGGATTGGTTGGGATTGGCGTATTGTGGGAAGCACTGTTGGCCCCCAGCGTGATCGGCTGGGGGTTCATCGTGATTGGCTTCCTGATGGTGCTGCTGGTGGAGCGGCGGCGGCCCACCCGCACACCGTTGGATTGGCCGCTCCTGTTGCTGGCGCTCACGGGCGGGTGCTCGCTCCTCGTCACGGCCTTACCTGAAGTGACGCTCGTCCAGGTGATGCGCCTGGGGGCCGGGCTGGCGGGGTTCTACGGCCTGGTCAACTGGGCCAGGGACCGCGCGCGGCTCTCCTACGCGGCGGCCGCCCTGGCGGCCGGCGGGGTCGGATTGGCGCTGCTGGCCCCCGTCGTCGTGGACTGGCATAGGGCCAAGGCTGTGCTGATTCCCTCTTCGTTCTACCGGTTCCCCTTGCTCGTGTCCGATCCGGTCCATCCCAATATCATGGCGGCGTTGATGGTCCTGCTCTTCCCCTTGCCGTTGGCGCAATTTCTATCGCCCACCGGCTCCGCTTCAGGCGCGCAACGGATCGTCAGGCGGCTTGCGCTGGGGGGCGCCTGCTTGGTGATGGGCGTCGTGCTGTTGTTGACCAAGTCTCGTGGAGGATACGTCGCCGGTGCCGTGGGGGGCTTGCTCGTGGTGTGGTGCTCGTGGCGGAAGCGATGGGCGCTTGTCCTGACGCTGGGCGTCATTGCACTGGGCACCTTGCTGTTCGTCGCCATGGGCAGCCGGTCTCCAGCACTGGTGGAAGGGGCCGTTGACCCGGGCACCTGGGCCTTTCGGCAGCAGGTCTGGCGGACAGCGCTACAGATGTTGGCCGATTTTCCCTTCACGGGCGTGGGGATGGGCACTTTCAACGACGTGGCTACGGTGCTGTACGCCTTTCAGGAGACGCACAGCCTCGGCGCACATAGTCTGTACCTGCAGGTCGGCGTGGACCTGGGCTTGCCGGGGTTGATTGCCTGTCTGGCTGCTTTGCTGTTGACAC
>Ga0315296_10002559_pt1 | contig 15463 bp, 12 predicted proteins | sample YL17G14_18_MG_FD_203921 | JGI IMG/M metagenome (GOLD analysis project Ga0315296, IMG submission 203921) | Sediment microbial communities from Yellowstone Lake, YNP, Wyoming, USA - YL17G14_18 | ecosystem: Environmental > Aquatic > Freshwater > Lake > Sediment | place: USA: Wyoming | collected... | reverse complement strand
CGGGGCAGCGAGTTTGGAACGCCGGAGGAATCGGTGACCCCGGCGAAACAGCGCCGGCTCCTGCGCCTGGCGCAGGCCTATCTACAGCAACAGGAGCTGGAGGACGTTTCCTGGCGGATCGACATCGTGGCCGTGGAGGTCGATGGGGCCGGCCGGCCGGCCCGCCTGGAACTCCTCCCCGGCGCGGTCAGCGCGGAAGAGGACGGCCGTGACTGAGCAGCAGCTCCCCATGACGGCGGAACAGATCCGCCGGCGCTTCGACTTTGACACAGGCCTGGGCGAGAGCATCCTCACCGCCTACACCCGGCACTGGATCGTCTTCGCCCGCCGCACCTGGTGGGTGATCGTCGCGCTGGGCGGCCTCATGGTGGGGGGCTGGGTCTGGCTGACCCATTTCCAGGGCAGCGGCAAGATGTCCCTGGAAGTCCTGCTGGCAGCCCTCTTTCTCCTCCTCCTGGTGACGCTCTCCTACGTTTACATCGACTGGCGCAACGACGCCCTGATCATGACCGACCAGCGCCTGATCCGCATCGAAAAGGTCGTCCTGCTCTTCCAGTCCCAGCAGGAGGTGGAACTGGCCAAGGTGCAGAACGTCCGCGCCTCCGTGCGCGGGTTCTTCGCCACCCTGCTCGGGTATGGCGAGATCCACATCGAGACGGCCGCGCGGGGGAGCGACATCTCCTTTGGACCGATCCGCCGCCCGCGCATCGTCCAGGAAGAGATCACGGGCCGGGTGCGGGCCATCCGCGCCGAAACCTCCGCCCAACTGATGCGCCAGACGTTGCTTCACCGCCTGGACCCAGATCACCATCCGCCTCCTGAACTCCCCCAGACGGAGGTGCCGCCGAAGAAAGGCCCGGCGACAACCCGCCGCTGGCTACTCTTCCTGCCGCCAAACCCCCGCGTCGACGGGAATATCGTGACCTGGCACAAGCACGGCTACCTCCTCTTCCTTCGCCTCTTCTGGCCTTTCCTGGCGTTCGTGGGCCTGCTGGTCGTGGCTTTCCGCCTCATGGTCGGCCGCCACCTCCCCAGCGTCCTCTGGCTGGCCTGGGCGCTTGGGCTCCTCGCCATCGTCGGCATCCTGGTGTGGCGCTACCAGGTCTGGCTGGGGGACATCTACGTGGTCACGGAGGATTCGATCATCGACGTGTACCGCACCCCTTTCGGCATCTTTGGCGAGTCGCGCCGCAGCGCCGACCTGGGGCGGATCCAGAACATCACCTTCGAACAGACCGGCTTCCTGCCCACCGTCCTCCACTACGGCAACATGCGCATCCAGACGGCCGGCGCGGAGGACTTTACCTTCAACCGGATCCCCAATCCGGCGGACGTGCAGCGCGAGATCTACCGCCACCAGGGGCTCTACCGCCAGCGCGAGGAGCAGCGCCGCCGCGACGAGTGGGCCGACTGGCTGGCCATGTACCGGCGGCTGGAAGGGGAGTCGAGGGAAGAATGACCGGCCGGGGTGCCCCATCGTCGTCCTCGAGGTGTAGGGGCGACCCGGCGGGTCGCCCCCACCCGTTGGGTCGCCCCTACCGGGTTATCCACACCTTTTCCACCGTCCCCCCGGCAGGGCCAGCAGGAACCGTCGCTCACTCCGCCCGGCCGTGGGCAGGGAATAGCCTGCGGGTTGCGCCGACCCCGCCAGGAACGGCGCATTCCCCAGCCTTTTCCAGAGTTCCCCAAGCGCAGTGTACCGGCTTTTCCACAGGGGCGCTCAAAACCTGTTTCGCTGTCCTATCTTCTGTAGTGGAAACAGCCCCCTCATCATAAAAGAATGTTATAGAAAGAGGAGGGAAATCGCTTGAAAGGTGAGGGGAAACCTGCTATGATAGGGGGGCGCCTGTCCCCCAGTGGACTGGCAGGGGCCAACTCCGTTCCCATGTCGTCACAACTGAAGACCCCCCGGGAATACCTCCGCGAGGTCCTTCGCCCTGCTCGGAACGGCAGCTCCTTTCAGGTGGGGGTCGCGCCCGGCCAGACGCCGGACTCACGTCTCCATGGGAGATGGGCAGGTGAATGACAGGGGAGACATCGTAGCTACCTGGAGGAGGCCGGTTTGAACGCGCGGCAAGTGTGGCAGGCGGTCCTGGGAGATCTGCAGCTCCGCCTGTCCCGTTCCGACTTTGAGACCTGGCTCCAGGGCACCTCGATCGTAGCGTTCGAGGATGGCCTGGTCATCATCGGGACACCGAACTCCTACGCCAAGCAGTGGCTGGAACGGCGGACGGGCGATCTCATCCGCCGGACCCTCTCGAACGTCCTCGGCTACACCGTACACATCCGGGTGGTGGTGAGCGGAAATGGGGAGAACGACGCGGCCAAGCGGGAACCCGGCCGGCGCAAGCGTGCCCCCGCCACCGCAGCGGTCTCCGCAGAGGACGCTGCCCCCGAGTCGCCCCGGCAACTGTCCCTCTTTTCCCCCCTCTCCGGCGGACTGAACCCGCGCCATACCTTCAACACCTTCGTCGTCGGCAGCAGCAACCGCATGGCCCATGCGGCGGCCATGGCCGTGGCCGAAAACCCGGCCCACGCCTATAACCCCCTCTTCGTCTACGGCGGCGTCGGGCTGGGCAAGACCCACCTGCTCCACGCCGTCGGCCACTATGCCCGCGAGCGCAGCCCGGACCTGCGCATCCTCTACGTCTCCTCGGAGACCTTCACCAACGATCTGATCAACGCCATCCGCCGCCAGCAGACCGACGCTTTCCGCCAGCGCTATCGCAGCAACGACATCCTGCTCATCGACGACATCCAGTTCATCGCCGGGAAGGAGAGCACCCAGGAAGAGTTCTTCCACACCTTCAACACGCTCCATGCCGCCTGCAAGCAGGTCGTCATCACCAGCGACCGCCCGCCCAAGGCCATCCTGACCCTGGAGGAGCGGCTGCGCTCCCGCTTCCAGGGCGGCCTGATCGTGGACATCCAGCCGCCCGACCTGGAGACCCGCCTGGCCATCCTCTCCTCCAAGGCCGAGGAGCGGGAAGTGGCAGTTCCGGACCCGGTGGTGGAGTTTCTCTCCCAGCGGGTGCAGAGCAACATCCGTGAACTGGAGGGCGCGCTCACGCGCGTCGTGGCCTACGCCGAACTGAACGGCCTGCCTCTGACGGTGGACCTGGCACAGAAGGCCCTGGACGAGGTCTTCCTGGAGAGCCGGCGGCGGGGCCTCTCGCCCTTGCAGGTCCTGGAGACCGTTGCCCGCCACTACAACCTGACCGTGGAAGACCTCTGCGGAAAGAGCCGCAACCAGACGGTCGCTGCGCCACGGCAGATCGCCATGTACCTGCTGCGGGAGGAGACGGGAGCCCCCCTGGCCGAGATCGGCCAGCACCTGGGGGGAAGGGACCACACCACCATCCTCTACGGGTGTGGCAAGATCGCCCAGGAAGTCGAGGTGGACGCTTCCCTGCGGCGCGAGGTGCTGGCGCTGCGCGAGGAGATGCACGCCGGGACGGGGTAGGAGCGCTTCCTACGGAGCCCTGCACTGTCTTCTCAGGCATCCACAGCATGCTTCTGCCGCTACTCGTGCGTTCCAAGCTTCGGAACCAGCGACGAGGTCGATAGGACAGCCGTGTTTCTGGGGGATCGGAATGTCGCGGAAATGGCAACGACTGCTGACTGCCCTCATCTTTGTCTGCGACCGGCTCACCGGCCAGGTGGAACGGGTCAACGTGGTCCCCTGAAGAAGCGATGGTTGGCTGTACAGCTGCACCAGCGGGAAAACTCTTCCGGGGCGTCCCGGTAGACCTCGCCCAGGCAGACCGCCTGTTCGCGCAGATGCCTCAGGCGGGCACTCGCTCCAGCCGGCGAGGTGAGATCGAGGCCAGCCAGACGCTCCAGCAACTCCGATCCCCCAACGATGGCCGCCAGGCTCTCCTGCCGCAGGTTGCCCAGGTAGAACGCGGGCGCGGAGAGGACGTGACAGGGGTAGACCGACCCGTCCGGGAGCACGTTGAGGTAGCCTCCAATACCGCAACGGCCGCAGGTGGCGAGGGGATAGGCCGCCTCGTCTCGCAAGTGGGAAGGAGCGCCAAAGCGGCTGCGCCAGAACTCGGCCACCGCCAGCTGCGCCTCCCGCCAGGAACAGGCCAGCTCGGGCCGGCCGGCCCCCCGCCCCACCGGCCGGAACGGAGCGACGTGGAACTCGGTGACCGACATCTCGTCCAGCAGGAAGCCCAGGAAAGCGGGCAGGTGCGGGAGGTTGGCCGCACTCGCCACGATCGAGACGGCCGCGTATAGGCCGGCATTCCCCAGGTGCCGGATCGCCCTCAGCGCACCCTGGTAGGTCCCCGCTCCCCGCAGGGCGTCGTTGACCTCGGCCGGGCCATCCACGCTGATGCGCACCTCGTCGAAGGTACGGGCAACCTGCTCTGCCACCTGGGCATTCAGCAGCGTGCCGTTGGAGATCAGGCAGAGGCGGACGCTTTCCCCCACGTCGGCCTGGCGGAACGAACGGGCCAGGTCGAACAGGTCGGCGCGCAGCAGCGGCTCGCCGCCGCATCGGCAACCTGCATAGAATCGGCGAGCGCCCGCACCAGAGCCTGGGCAATCGCGGCCTGCTCCGGGCTGCCCCGGCCGATCTCCCCCAGCAAGCGGACCGCTTCCCGGCGGCGCTGGGCCGCCCGGGTCGATTCCTCCTTCAGCCGGCCAGGCCTTGGACCGCCTCGCGGGCCTGGGCGGGCAGCCGCTTGAGGGCCCGGTTGCCCTTCCTGCGTCTCTGCGCGTCCTCGCTGTTGAGGTCAGAGATGACCTGCATCACCCCCGACCTGACCGGGGAGCCCAGGGCGTCGAGCGCCTTGTTCTGTGCTTGCCAGGCACGTTCGGCCTGGCGATCGTCCGCAGCAGAGAGCAGGAGCGGCACGACGACCTGGCCGGCCGCGGCCAGTCGCTTCGCGGCGTGCTGGCGGACGTTCTCTCGAGCGTCGCCCAGCTCTTCGAGCGCGGCCGCCAGCGGGTCGCGCTTCCCGCCGCCTTCCGATTTCTTACGCCCGAACAGTCTCATCGTTCACCCCCTGGCACTTCTGACTGATCACGTTCACGTTGGGCAGGGCCCTGGGGTAGCGGGCCGGCCTCCACACGGTAACCGAACCGAACCAGCGCACCTGGAAGTCGCACCGCCGCAGCAGTTCGGAGATCGAGCCACATCTGTCGGCTGGAAAGCCTGCCCTGAGCACAGTCCAAGGGCCGACAGTCCCCAGCAGGAGGTCTTCTATGGGTAACCCTGTGTCCGGCATTCGCGCGGGCTACCCCTGCTGAAGGCCTATGCCGGTTCCCCCAGCATCTCCAGGCAGCGCTCGATGTCGTCCGGGAGGTTGTAAAAGTGCGGCGAGATGCGCAGGTAGCCCTCGCGCTGCGAGACGACCACGCGCGCCTGCTTGAGCCGGGCATAGTCGCCGGCGACGTCGCGGGTCCGGCAGGTGACGATGCCGGCCCGGCGCTCGCGCTCCCGCGGGGTGAGGATCTCCGCCCCCAGGCGATCCAGCCCGGCCAGCAGGCGGTCGGTCAGGTCGAGCAGGTGGGGATAGATGCGCTCGATCCCCACCTCCAGCAACAGCGAGAGGGCGGCGCGCAGCCCGTAGACGCCATCCAGGCTGGGGCTGGACGGCTCGAAGCGGCGGGCATCGGAGCGCAGCGTCCAATCGTAGCGCAGGTACGGTTCCACGCTGGGGATGGCCGTGTAATAGGCATAGACCGGGTGCAGCCGCTCGATCCACTTCCGGCGCACGTAGAGGATGGTGATGCCGATCGGGGCCAGCAGCCACTTGGCCCCGTTGGCAGCCAGGATGTCCACCCCGGCGGCGCGCACGTCCATAGGAACGGCGCCGAGGGACTGGATGCCATCCACCACCAGGACGGCCCCGGCGTCGTGGCAGAGACGGCTGAGGGTCGGCAAGTCGGCGCGAAAGCCGGAGAGAAACTGCACCGAACTCACCGCCACCGCCCGGGTGCGCCGGTCGATGTGCTCGGCCAGCCGCTCGGGCGTCAGTCCGCCACGGTCGTGGGGGACGATGCGCACCTCCACCCCGCGGCGCTCGAGGTTGAGCCAGGGGTAGACGTTGGCCGGGAACTCCATGTCACAGAGGATCACGTTGTCCCCGGGAGCGATCGGCAGCGCCTGGGCGGCAAAGTTCAGCCCATCGCTGGTACAGCCGGCGAAGGCAATCTCCTCGGCCGAAGCGTTCAGCAGGCGGGCGGCCAGCGCTCGCGTCTCCGCAGCAACTGACTCTACATCTTCCAGCCCCGAGGTACCGAACTGCCGGGCGTCGAGGAACGCCTTCATGGCCTGGACCGCCCGGCCAGGCAGGGGGGACACGGCGGCGTGGTTCAGGTAGACCCATTCCTGGGTGACGGGGAATTCGGAACGGTAGGCGGCCAGGTCCATCTTTCCTCCTTCTGGACCGGTGGGGGCACGGAATAGCATGCTGGTTTGCCCGGCAGGCCTGCCGGCAGCGCTGTAGGCGCAGGCGTGAAGCCTGCGCCTACGCTTTTCGCCGCAGGGGGCTGGGCCCCAGGGCGCGGATGCGTTCGGTCAGTTCCGTCGCAATCTGGGCAAACCTCGGACCCTCGGCCGAGGAGAGGTTGTAGAAAGCGACCCGATCTCCCTCCAACCCGACCTTCTCCAGGATCTCCCGGGCGTAGGCGACCCGCCTCTTGGCGCGCAGATTACCTTCCAGGTAATGGCAGGTGCCCTCCAGTCAGCCGGCCACGAAGACGCCGTCGGCGCCGCGCTCGAAAGCGCGCAGGACGTGCAGGACGTCCAGCCGGCCGGAGCAAGGCAATTCCACCACCTTGACGTTGGCCGGGTAGGCCAACCGCATGGCCCCGGCCAGGTCCGCCGCAGCATAGGCACAGTAGTGGCAACAGAAGCCGACTATCTCCGGTTCGAACTCTTCGGGCATCTCATCCTCCTCCTTAGCCCACCGGGTCGCTGAGATGCAGTCGCGGCCGATCCCTGTCTTGGGCCGTATTGTACCATGTCCGGGGCGGCCACGCAACCGGACCGGTGAAAGCGTCACGGGTTGGGGACATCCTGTACCTCCATCGTTACCGGCCATTCCAGGCTGTATCCCCGGCACAGCCAGGTCATCGGCATCCGGCTCAGGTCGTACCCGGCTAGCTCCAGCGGGCTCTTGCCGCGGATCGCCGGCTGCGCGTCGTCCGAGAAGGGCGTGAAGCGGTAGATCTTCTCGAACACCCCCAGGTACACCTGCGCCGTCACGATCGACTCAAACCCGCAGAAGTTCTGGTAGTGCTGGTCAAAGCGCCGGATGACCATCTCCACCGCGTTGTTCGTCCGCGGGATCAGGTCGCTCTCCACCGCGTCGACCAGGTGCGGCCAGTGCTTCTCCAGGAAGTCAAAGACCCATTGCAGGGTGGGTTCTGCCTGCACATAGTCCTGCTGCCCTTGCCGCAGTTCCTCATAGCGTTTCTGGGCAGTGCGTTTCGTCCGGGCCTGAAAAATGCGCTCGACCGTCGTTTTGAGTTGCTGCGCTTGCGGGTGCCGCTTGGCGTAATGGGCCCCCAAGGTCTGCCACAGGTAGCGGCCGATGTCCTGTTGGGCGTGGAAGATGCACTCGTGGTGCTGGGCCGCTGGAAAGACCTGGACCACGACCGGCCCATAGTCCCGCCGCAGGTCGGTGACGATGGCCCGCGGATGATAGCCCTTGGCCCGCAAGGCCAGCAAAAAGGCGTGCGCACTCTCGCTGGTGTTGTGCGGATAGATGGCGATGTGCAGCAGGTCGTAGGTGTAAACGTCCACGGCCAGGTACACATACATCCAGCGGCGGTTCTGGCCCGCCGGCTTGTCGTTTTTCGGCACCAGGACGTACTTCTCGTCCACGCCCACCACCCCACTGGAGCGGACTACCCCGAAGAGCGCCGCCACCGGCAGAAGCTGATACCCCCAGGCGCTGACCCAGCATCAACATCCGCCGCCGGAGCAGCTCTTCACCCCCAATCTCCAGCGTGAAATGGCCGCACAACTCGGCCCGGTAACCGCCATCCGCCTGCTGGGTTACCTCGACCCACGGCTCCTCCCGCCCGCAGAGGGCACACCCCAGCACGGGGAGGACACTGACCCCCGTGCCGGGCCCCGGCAGCGTTCCTGCCGCCCGGGGGGGCACCGGCCAGTGGGATCGAACGACCCCGCCCAGGTACCCGATGAGCAAGGGCCGTTGCCCTTGCCCCAGCAGCCAGGCCCCCGTTTGCCACGCCGGCCGGTGCGCCATTTCCGGCCAGCCGGCCCGCACTGCCTGCCACAGCCAGGCAAGCATGGGCCAGAGCACGATCCAGCCGGGTCCCTGGCGCCCACTGCTCGCCCAGAGCAGGCCCAGGAGCATCGTACGGAAAAGGGGCGGGCCCCAGGTCTGGGCCAGGTACAACCCACAGCAGCGCAGTCGTTCCCCCAGAGCCGGGGGGACCACCCGCGCGGACCGCCGGCCACTCCGCCCTGGGAAGACCACCAGGTGCGGCGGACAGGCGATCCAGCCGGCCTGACTCTCCGGCATCCGCCCCAGCATGGCCAGGGCCAGGAGGCTGAAGAGTACCAGGAGGTGCAACCAGCGAGCGAGCACTTGTGCAACGGAACGTTTCGTGATATTCTGCATCGGGGCCAACTCCGCAGGATATGAGTACGCTGCGCCGGACAAGTACAGTGTACACCACATCTTGCGGGTTTGCCCCATTCCATTGTGGGCAGCGGCCGGCCCCATTTTTCAGTGTTTTACGGAGGGCTCAAGCCCTTTTAGGGCATCTTTTTCTGGGATGGTTCATTTCCCACCTGAGATCGGTTGACACTTTTTCGCACCTAAAAACTCATGCCACAGCCGGCACCAATTCGGGACAGATCGGTCGCTCTGTCACTGCGGCCTCTAGCACCAGCTGGTCACCGGCCGCAGGCACGTTGAGCTTGGGGCAGAGCAACTGCTCCAGCGCTTCGGCTAGCGTCAGCGCTTCGCCAGCGCCATTGTTTCCCAGAAAGCCTGCGCCGCTGGCTGGAGCGCTGGCGGAAAGTCCTTCTCCGTGTCCAGGGCCAACGCCTGACGGTGCAAGTACGCCCAGCCGATGAAGGACGCGGTCTCGGTGTCCAGCCCGGCGCGCCAGACGTTCAGGCTTTGCTCCAACCAGGCCAGGGGCGACACCAGTTCTTCCAGGTTCTCCAGTAGATTCTGGGCCAAGGCGGTCACCTCCTTGTGGCCGATTTCGCGCAGCAATTCCACCGCCGTCTGCACAGTGGCGCGTGTCTGGGCCGCCGTGGTCAAGCGACCTTCTGGGTTGAGCGGCTCCAACCCCTGCCGCACTTCTTCGATCAGCCAGGTGAACAGGTCGTAGCAGGCGATGGCTTGCTGCTCTTTGACCTCGGCTTCGGCTCGCGTCACCGCCACCTTCAGGCGCGGGCCACGCCGCCACCTGGTCTCCTGGGCCTCCCGCTCCGCCCGCCGGACCCGCTCCGCCACCTCGATGGCGTGGTAGGCGGCCCGTTCCAGACGCCGGCCCAGGCGCGCTGCTTCCCGCAAGAGATGGAAAATGTCTGGGCGCAGGGGGACCATGATCCGGGCCTCCCGAACGCCGGCCCGGATGCCGGTAGCCCCGTCGCTGGCCAGGTCCTGGAACTGGATGCCCCGGGCCTGCAAGTCGAGCAAGGTTACCCCCCAGGTCGTGCCATCGCGGGCTTCCTCCGGCGACAAGTGCAGCACCAGGAACGACCGGCCGTCGACCACCGTCAGGCAAGGCCGGCCTTGCCATCCTGTCCATCTTCTGGTAGAATCACCGCCGAGGGATACGCCATGTTGCAGGTCAGTCGCGTCTCCAAATCGTACGGTGGCCAGACCATCCTGGACGAGGTCTCCTTCGTCCTGAACCGCGGCGAGCGCATGGGGCTGGTGGGGCCGAATGGCTGCGGCAAGACGACACTGCTGCGCATCATCGCCGCGGAGATGGCGCCGGCCGAGGGGCAGGCGCGCATCGGGGCCAACGTCCGCCTGGGCTACATGCCGCAGGAACAGGAGACATTGGATCCGGCCGCTACCCCGCTTTCGCTGATCCGGGCCTGCGCACCCTTGAGCGAGACCGAGGCCCGCAACTTCCTCCACTACTTCCTGTTCGGGGGCGACGACGTCTTTATCCCCATTGGGAATCTGAGCTACGGCGAAGGGGCGCGGCTGCTGCCGGCCGGTGCCAACTGCCTGCTCCTGGACGAGCCGATCAACCACCTGGACATCCCTTCCCGCGAGCGCTTTCAAGCCGCACTGGAGGCTTTTCCGGGCAGCGTCCTGGTCGCCGTCCACGACCGGGCCTTCATCGACGCCCTTGGCAGGGGGATCTGGGCCCTGGAGGATGGCACGGTGCGGCGGTATGCTGGTCGAGAGGAGAGGGGGAGACAAGGAGAGGGGGAGAAGGGGAGAAGGGGAGATAACGGGACAAGGAGAAGCCCATCTGGGTATCGAACGTGGAAACGTGCAACGTGCGAACGCGTAACGGTACGAAGGAGGTCGGCATGGCAGCGAAAAAAGAGTTCACCAGCGAGCAAGCCCGGCAGATCGGCGAGGCGTTGGGGATCGACTGGAGCGAGTTCGACGTCGAGCAGTACCGCATCGGCCTCAACGTCGAACTCGAACACGGGGCCCGCGACCCGGCCACCGACGTCACCCACGACGACCCGATCCTCACCGGCAAGATCGCGTGGGCCCACCTGAAGGAGTTCCCCGACTACTACACCCGGCTCGAAGAGATGGAAGAGGAAGCGAAACGGGCCCATCCGTCCCATTGAGGGAACCGGCCATGGTCACGCTCGACGTGCCCTACTACTTCCTCGACCTCGAGTCGGTCGTCTTCTAGCTCGAGGCTGCCCCCCTGCCGGAGGAGTTCGAGCCGGAGCGACACCGGGAGCAGGTCCCCCGGCTGGCTTCCGAACACACCACTCCCCGGGGGATCGAGACCAACGAGCACCGCGAGCTTCTGATCGTGCAGAAGAGGAGGCCGTATGATCCGAGCGCTCTACTGCAATGAGAACGGGGTCTGCCGGATAGACCTCAAGCCGGAGGAGTTTGCCCAGGCCCTCGAGGATAAGCAGGGCCTCCTCTGGGTAGACTTTCAGGGCGAGCCCCCGGAGGTCTGCGAACCGATCCTGCGCCAGACCTTCGGCTTTCACCCCCTGGCTGTGGACGACGCCCTGCAGGAGAGCCACGTCCCCAAGGTGGACGACTGGGGGCAGTACCTCTACATCGTGCTGCACGCGGTCCTCTACGACGAGGACGAGGAACACAAAGAGCACGTGGACACGCTGGAAACCGACCTTTTCCTGGGTCCCAACTTTGTCGTCACCCACCACGACCAGTCCGTCACCGCACTGGAGCGGGTCTGGGGCAGTTGCCAGCGCGACGAGCGCCACCTGAGACATGGGGCCGACTATCTTGCCTACCGGATGGCCGACGAACTGGTGGCCGAGTACATGCCGGCCGTCGAGGCGATCGAGGAAGCGATTGACCGGATCGAGGATCAGATCTTCGACACCGCCACGCCGGAGACGGTGGAGCACATCTTTGCCCTCAAGCGCGCCCTGCTGAGATTGCGCCGCATCGTGATGCCGCAGCGGGAGGTCCTGAACAAACTCGCCCGAGGCGATTTCCCCGTACTGGACGCGGAGAGCCGGGCCTTCTTCCGGGACGTCTACGACCACCTGGTCCGGTTGAACGACATCAACGAGAGCATGCGCGACCTCCTGAGCGGGGTCATGGATACCTATCTCTCGGTCATCAACAACCGCATGAACGAGACCATGAAGACGCTGACCATCATTGCCACGCTCTTTATGCCCCTCTCCTTCGTGGTCGGATTCTTTGGCATGAACTTCTTCCAGCCCGTCGCCACCTCGATGAAAGCCTGGACGACCGAACTGGCATTGGGCGTGACACTCGCGATCATAGCCCTCGCTCCAACCGGCATGCTCTTCTGGGCCTGGCGGCGCGGGTGGATTTGAGTACCGTTGCACGTTGGCGCGTTGCACGTTGACACGTTGAGGTTCGTGGGGCTGTTGCTATTCATGTGGGTAACGGGACACCGGACGCCTTCTGCTCTCAGAACGAGTATGCATAGCTGAGTTGCCTGACCGCGACGTGTGTACCATGGTGGTGGGCTCCTGCCTGGCAACCCGACTCCCCGCGAGCCATGATGGGCCGCCCAGGGAATTGCCTGGAGGTGCATGGTGGGGATCGCCCTGATCCTGCTCGTCTTCGCCCTGGCTGGAACAGCCATCCTGACCTACATGGGCTATGGTCTGGCCAGTCTGCTCCTGCCGCGGGAGTGGAAATCCGACAGAGGGCTGCTCGCCCCCTTGCTGGGCTACGCCTTCCTCCTCCTGGTCGGTTACTACGCCGTCAGCACTGTCCTGAACCTCCAGCATGCCCTTCGCATCACCCTCATTCTGGCCACGGTCTTGAACGTCGTGGCGCTCTGGCGGCACAAGGGTGAGCGGTTGACCATCCGCCTGGGGGAGACGGGCTGGGCCTGGCTGCTGGCCGCCCTGGTCTTTCTCGTCAGCGTCCTCCCGTTGTTGCACTACGGCTATGCCACCACCATTGGGGAGAACTGGGATCCGGAGGACTATCTCCCGGTCGCCGACTACCTGGTCCAGGTGCCGGTCAAGGACATCGCCACCATGCCCCCGAACCCGCTGCGCGATCTGAACGCCGACCCGCCGCGCATCGGCCTGACGTTGGGCTTCTCCATCGTCCAAGGGGCGTTGCAGCAACTGGTGGGCTGGGACGCCCTGCGCAGCTTTGCCCCGACGATGGCGTTGCTGCGGGGGCTGGCGGTGCTCGCCTTCTATCTCCTGTTCCGGAGGACACTGCGCATGCCACAGATGCCCGCCCTCCTGGCCACACTCCTGGCGGGCGCGAACGCGCTGGCCCTCTGGATTGCCTTCTTCAACTTTGGCATGCAGGCCTCGGCGATGGTCCTGGTGCCGTTGGGGCTGGTGCTCCTGGCGAGCGTGCTGCGCCAACCCTCGTGGCGGGGGGTGCTGGCGGCCGGCCTGGCCGCCGCCGGCCTGCCCATCGCCTACTGCCCGGCGTTGACCGCGCTCGTGCCCATGGCCGCGGCACTGGGGCTATACGAACTGATCGCCGCCCGCAAACGCTGGCCGGTCCTGGCGGCCGGCCTGGCGACCGCCGGCGCTTCCCCCCTCCTGGCCGGGGGCACCGTCCTGGACTACCGGCACGGCTTCGCCGCCCGCTATGCCCAGCAAAAGACCACTCTGCTCACCCACTTTGTCCCCTGGAGCGACATCCTGGGCTTCTCCCCCTTCTCCCTCCGGCCGGAAGCGGCCCGCCCTCTCCTGGCCGGCCTGCAGACTGCCGCCCTCGCGCTGATCGTGCTGCTAGCCCTGGTCGCTCTCGTGCGCAACCGCGACCGCGCCCTCTGGCTGGCCGTGGTCCTGCCCGGACTGCTCTACCTGGCCTGGCTGCGCGGGTGGATCGGGCAGGCGGTCCTGTTCCTGCAGCAGCACCGGATCCTGCCGGCGCTGGGCGAAGGTGTCGTGAGCCGCCTGCAGCCCTACCCGTACGCCTACCTGAAAGGGGCGGCCTTCGTCGCACCGGTCCTGCTCGGGTTGGGAGTACAAGGATTCTGGGAGTTCAAGTCCTGGGGGGAAAAGGGCCGGGCAGCGCGGGTGAGCCGTATCCTGGCGATCTTCCCGGCTGCGTTTCTCCTGGTCCTGACCGGCTGGTCGGCCGATCGGATCGTCGCCCGTTACTGGGCACGGCCGGCCCGCTTTGACCGGGAGGCGCTGCGCATCGAAGAGGCGGTCGCCCTGCTCCCCAAGGGAGCGCCGGTCTACCTGACCGGGCGGACCGAACGCGGCCGGCCGCTGCGCCTGTCGCTGGAAGCCTGGGAGAACAGCTTCGAGGGTGCCCGCCACTATGCCTGGTGGGGACCGCTCGCGCTGCCCGAGCGTGGCCAGGTGAGCCTGCGGGCCGACCTGTCCCAACGGGAGGCCCGGGCCTGGATCGGGAAGCAGGAGACGCCCTTCTCCCCCCACCCCGGGGCGGAATCCTGGCCGGCGGTGGCCGACGGCTCCTACTTCGCCGCCCTCTGGGTCTACTACGGCGCCCACGTCGTCGAGGTCGTGCCGGTGGGGCAGTTCCGGCTCGAGGCCGGGCAGGTCCAGGGGCTGGGGCCGATCCCCCTTTCCCCGTACCTGCTCTGGCCGCACAGCCCGGCCGAATCTTCCGGCGCGCGTTTTGGCCCCAGCATCGAGCCGAGCGGCTACGAGCGGGGAACCGGCCCCTTCCCCCCCGGCGAAAGCGTCCCACTGGCGTTGGAGTGGCATACCCTGGCCGGACTGCCGACGGACTATTCTGTCACCGTCCAAATCGTGGGCCGCGGACGGCTCTGGGGACAGTGGGACGGGCCGATTGGGCAGTGGTACCCAGGGACCGCCTGGAAACCCGAACAGTACATCCGCGACGACATTCCTCTCCAGGCCGCCGCCGATGCCCCCCGCGGGCACTACCGCTTGATCGTAGCGGTGTCTGACCCGGCTACGATGCAGCGCCTGCCTGTCTACTCACCTGCCGGGGAGAGCCTGGGAGACGCGCTGGACCTGGGGGAGATCGTGGTGAGGTGAGGAATTCTCTGCCCGCCATCGCCGCCTGACCCTCGGGCGCCCTGGCGGACGTTACACGGAGGTATCCTTTGGGGATCGTCTTCAGCCTGGTGCTCTTTGCCATCGTCTCCACGGCTTTCCTGGCCTACCTGGGCTACGGTCTGGTCAAGCTGCTCCTGCCGCGGGACTGGCGCTCCGATGAAGGACTGCTTGCGCCCCTGCTGGGCTACGTCCTGCTCCTCCTGATCGGGTACTACGCTGTCTCCACTGTCCTGAACCTGCGGCAGGCCCTGTTCATCTCCCTGGGGCTGGCGACACTCCTGAACATCCTGGCTCTCTGGCTCCGGCGGGGCGAACGACTCACCCTGAGTTTGCGGGAACACGGCTGGGCCTGGCTGCTGGCCGGCCTCGCCTTCCTCCTTTGCATCCTCCCCCTGCTCAACTACGGCTACGTCACCATCATCGGTAAGAATGTAGATCCCGAATTCTACCTCCCGCTCGCCGAGTACCTTGTGCGCGTTCCTGTGAAGGACATCGCCGCGATGCCCCCCAACCCGCTGCGTGACCTGAACACGAATCCTCCACGTTACGGGGTGGCGTTTGGCTTCTCGGTCGTCCAGGGGGTATTACAGCAGCTGGTGGGCTGGGACGCTCTCCGCTCCTTCGCCCCGACCATGGCCCTGCTGCGCGCCCTGGCCGTCCTGGCCTTCTACCTCCTCTTCCGCCGCACGCTGCGCATGCCCCAGCTCCCGGCCCTGCTGGCCACTGCCCTGGCCGCCCTCAGCAGCCTCGCCCTCTGGGGTATCTACTACAACTTTGGCATGCAGACGTCCGCCGTCCTGCTGGTGCCGCTGGGGC
>Ga0315296_10002558_pt1 | contig 15464 bp, 15 predicted proteins | sample YL17G14_18_MG_FD_203921 | JGI IMG/M metagenome (GOLD analysis project Ga0315296, IMG submission 203921) | Sediment microbial communities from Yellowstone Lake, YNP, Wyoming, USA - YL17G14_18 | ecosystem: Environmental > Aquatic > Freshwater > Lake > Sediment | place: USA: Wyoming | collected... | reverse complement strand
GGTCAGCCATGAGTGCCCGCCCCATGGACACCAGATCAGCCTTGCCGCTTGCTATGATGAATTCCGCCAGCTGCGGGTTGTTAATTCTGCCCACGCAAATTACTGGCACGCTAACAACCTGCTTCACCGCTTCGGCAAAGGGGGCATTGAGGGCAAGCGGGGTTCCTGATGGTGGAACCACCGCCCAGAAAAGAGTGGGAACCACCCCTCCTGATACCTCCAGAGCGTCTACGCCAGTCTCAACCAGGATGGGGGCTATGAACTGGGTCTCCTGAAGGGTTCGGCCCCCAGGTACCCGATCATCGCCAGAGATTCGCACGATTATTGGGAAATCGCGGCCGACTTTGGCCCTAATTTTTTTGATAATTTCCACAAGGAACCTGAGCCTCCCTTCCAGAGACCCACCATAGATGTCAGTTCGCTTGTTGAAGAAGGGAGACAAGAAGGAACCGACCATAGCATAGCCATGAGCAGCGTGAATTTCTATGGCATCTAGGCCCGCATCCCTGGCGCGCCGGGCGGCCTCAGCAAAGTCATTAATCACCCCCTCAATCTCCTCAATGCTGAGTTCTTTGGGAACCTCCCGAAAGATGCGGGACGTTACCACCGAAGGTCCCACCGGCGGCATCCCGCCCAGAAAGGATGCGGTTTCGGGCCCTGGGTCCATGAGCTGGGCTGCCAGTTTTGCCCCATAGGTATGTATCGCCTTGGCTAGCTCTCTCCAGCTTGGGATCAGCTTATCATCGAAAAGGCCTAGCGTGTTTATTCCGTATTTTCGTAGGGCATTTATGGTGGTAACCTCGGCGATGACGAGGCCAACCCCACCTTTGGCTCGGGCTTCGTAGTAGTTAAGGTGTCTTTCAGTAACTGTCCCGTCCGGTGCGCCGAAACCGGTGCCCATGGGAGGCATGACAATGCGGTTTCTCACCTCCATCGTTCCAATCTTGATCGGTGTGAATAGATACTTTAGCATTTTCATTTCTTTCCTCCTTTTTACATTCCCCTCATTCTCGTTTTGGCCCATCCGTCCTCGTATGGGGTACTAAAGTTAAACTCAAACCTCATGAGGCTAATCCTCCATTTGCCGTCCACTTTTACGAACTCGTTGTCATATATGCCCTGCTCCCATACAGCCGCGGGACCCTGAGGTGTCAGGGCGGTAAAGGGACAGAGGAGGTACCATCTCCCTTTTGCCTTTTTGCCATCTACAGTGATGATAGGGTTAGTCACTAGATGAGCGCAGTAAGAGAGGCTGGTGGGATTTATCTGGCTCAAAAGCCCTCGGATACTCTCCTTTCCCCTGTATGTCCCCAGTAGGACTCCTTCTGCTCCCGCCTCACCGAGAAAGGAAACCTCAAATTTTGCGTCCTCTGTGAACAAAGCCACTAGCTCGTCCAATCTATGTAAGGAATCGAGGTAATCTTCATAGGTCGCCATCAATTTCTTTATCTCCTCCATATCCTCAACCACCCTAATCCTTGTCTCCAGCGTCGCAACCCTTGCCTCCAGTTCCTGCTGCGTCATGAGAACCCTCCTTTAAAAGAACGTCATCCAAAATGTTAACCGATATGGCGCTTTCCGAGCAATCTTTTCAGTTGCCACAGAATTCTAGCCCATGATAATCTATGTGAGTTCAGGCAATTTTGTATCTGGCTAGATTCGGAAAAAGGCAGCTTGCTCCTGAGCACAAGGCACGCAGGGGACTCAAAGGATAAGCCCCTTCGGAGCGGGGCCGATTTGCTCCCCCTCCAGCCCACCCGCTAGATTTTGCGTGCTATCTCTGCCCCTTCTGAAATGGCGTCCACAACCCTACGTGGCTCAGCGGCATCGCCGATGACATAGACCTCAGCCACCTTGCCCTTTAGCTGATCCGCCAGCTTGTTCACCGGCTTCACCCCCATTGCTAAGATAACTGTATCAAAGCCTGAGATGGTTTCCCTCCTGCCCTCCTTTTCCACTACCACCCCATCATCAGTGATTTCCTTCACCTGGACCCCGGTTATGGCCTTCACCCCCCATTGGGCAAGCCTCTCCATGAGGTAGGGTCTATTGTACATGCCTATATCTAGAGCGATATCGGCCAGCATCTCGACGATGGTCACATCCTTGCCCCTTTGGCTCAGGAACTCGGCGGTCTCACAGCCAACCATCCCACCTCCCAGGATTGCTACCCTCTGGCCAGGGCGAACCTTCTCCGTCAACACGTCATGGGCAGTGACCACCCTTTCCAGGTTTGCCCCGGGGATATCCTCCGGGATCAGGGGCACGCCACCGGTGGCCACGATGACCACATCGGGCTTGAGCTGCCTCACCAATGACGGAGTGACCTTCTTGCCCATTTCAACCCTTACCCCTGCCTTCCTCACCTGGGTGGAAAGGTACTTGATGGCCATGGTGAGCTCCTGCTTCATGGGGGGTAGAGAGGCGATGCGGAATTGCCCCCCGAGCCTGTCGCCCTTCTCATAGAGGGTCACCTTATGCCCCCTTAAGGCTGCTACTCTTGCCGCCTCCAGCCCTGCGGGCCCGCCACCGGCAACCAGCACCTTCTTGGGCCTCTCAGTGGGGATAATAGGCATCTCACTCTCCCTCCCCGCCTCAGCATTTATGGCACACCTCACATAGCCGGGGAGGCTGTTCAGCTTGTCGATACAGGTGTTGCAATAGATGCAGTACCTGATATCGTCAAATCTGCCTTGGGCTGCCTTATTGGGCAGGTCGGGATCGGCGATGAGGGCGCGCCCCATGGCCACAAGGTCAGCTTTCCCCTGCTTCAGGATATGCTCGGCGATGAGCGGGTCACCGATCTTTCCCACCGCTATCACTGGAATGCCCACTGCCATCTTCACTCGCTCCACATCGGCAAGCCAGGTGGCGGGGGGAAGGCCTGTTGCCGGCAGGATCCGGTACAGGCTGCTATAGGAGCCCCTGGAGACGCAGATGGCATCCACCCCGGCTTCCTCTAATATAGACGCCACCACCACCGTCTCCTCCAAGGTCCTTCCCCCGGCTATCATCTCATCTCCGCTTATCTTGAACAGAATGGGGAAGTCCGCCCCCACCTTGCTCCTGACGCTCTTGATGATCTCTAGGGGGAATTTCATCCTCCCTTCCAGGCTGCCACCAAAGCTGTCCGTGCGCTTGTTGGACTCAGGTGACATGAATTGGGCAATGCCGTAGCCATGGCCGCCATGAAGCTCCACGGCATCAGCGCCAGCCTCCCTCGCCCTTCTCGCCCCCTCGCCGAATTTGTCTATCAAATCCCATATCTCATCCTCGGTCAATTCCCTAGGCACCTCCGGCACCGTAAACCAGCCCGGGGATGGGGGGTAGGAGATCGCCGAAGGTCCCACCGGTTGCCCTCCGGTGACGAAGGGCAGGGCTCCCCTGCCAGCATGGTGGAGCTGCACCGCAAGCTTACCGCCGTGGGCATGTACCGCCTTGACCAGCGCGGCAAAGCCTGGGATGAACTTGTCATGCCAGATAGCAGGACAGCCAGGGATCCCCTTTCCTAGGGGGTCAATGTTGGCGATCTCGGTGATGTTAAGGGCACAACCCCCTTTGGCCCGGGCCACGTGCCATGCGATTTCCCTTTCGCTCATCGTGCCATCGGGCTCGGCATAGTTGGTGCCCATGGCCGGCATAACAATTCGATTCTTGAGTTCCATGGTCCCGATCTTTATCGGGCTGAAAAGAAGCTTAAGCGCCTTCACTTTGTCTCCTTTATGCCGAGATTTAATAATTCATGCACCCTGTGCATGGAGATCAGCGCCCTACCATCCCACTCTTGACCCACCCCTCCTCATAGGGGATGGTAAAGTTGAAGACGAACCTGAGCCGGCTGAATTTCCATTTACCGTCCAACTTTACGAATTCGTTATCATATCTACCCTGTATCCATATGGCCCTATCGCCCTCAGGGCTTAGGATGGTGGCGGGGCAGAATAGGTACCACGTCCCCTTGGCTTTTTGGCCCTCCACGGTGACCAAGGGGTTGAGCACCTGGTGGGCGGACCAGGACTGGGTGTTGGGGACAACATTCTTGAAGAAAGTCGCGATGGCCTCCTTGCCATCATGGGAGCCCAGCATGCCGTATTCTGCCCTTGCGTTGTCCGCAAAAAGGTCCAGCACATCATCCCACTGAAAAGCATCGACCAGATAGCAATAGCTCGCCATCAGCCTCTTTATCTCCTCGATATCCTCCAGAACCCTGATCCTAGCCTCGAGTTCCTCAAGCGACATAACTCCCTCCTTATATGGATTTCGCCCTGGAAACGGCCGACTGCTGGCTGATCATGTGGGGAAGGACATACTTGCAGCAGAGGTACTAGCTTGTTCACCAGCCCGTAGTGGAGGGCCTCTTGAGCCGATGTCCGCTGCCCCAAAAGAATGATCTCCATGGCCTTGGCCAGAGGTATAGCCCGCGGCAGCCGTAGTAACCCCCCACCTGCGGCGATGAGGCTCCGCCTCACCTCGGGCAGGCCGAAGGTGGCATGCTCAGCAGCAATCCTCGGGTCGCACGCCAGAGCCATCTCCAGCACACCCCCAAGCACTACCGATAGCCATTTCTTCATCTGATACCACCTTTTCTTAACCTGCCTCCTTGGCTGTAAAACAACTTCTGAGCTTCTTTTCTCAGCTCAGCCTGAAATCGGGGTGAGTGATGGCGATGTGTTCCCTTGCCCTTTTGCGCCGTATCTTTTCTCAGAGGCGGGCAATATTATGCGTTCAAGAAACTCCTAGTATTTACTTCCCGAAGATCTCCAGCGCTAATGCCTCTCCCTCATCTGTCGACATCTCACATACTAGGTGATACTCTTCACCTCTAATCTCTCCGACCTGGCAAGGCATCAAACATTGATGTCCAATGCCATCTAGCTCCCTAAGCCCGAATTTAACCGGTCCTATGGGGCTGTCAAGAGTTTCTGTTTCAAGCGTGGCTATGATCTTATCCACGTCATCCACGGTGCCAGCCTTCTTTAAGGCATCGGTCAGGAAATAAAGGTGCAAAACAGAGTAGAGTGCCATTTGCTCAAACTCGTAACCGGTCCGCTGCTCGTAATCAGCAACCATCTCCCTTATAGATTGGGGCACCCCTTCTCCGTAGGGCGCCGGGTAGTAGTCTAGATGTCCCTGGACATTCTCCCAGCCTACGCTATCGCCGTAGGCCTTGGCCCACAGACCAAAGCACGAGATGCCTTTCCAGCCCATTTCCCGCATGGCTGCGATTGCCCTCGTATCCATGTAGCAGATATCTGGATTCTTGTCCATCATCTTGGTTGCCAGAGGATAAAACTCCGTAGTCCCAAGAGGGTCGAAGTACTCTGTGCCCAACCACTCGATACCAAAGTACTCAGCGGCCGTGGCAGCCGCCTCAGCCAACATGGTCCCGGTTGTACCAGTTTCGGAGATAGCGGCGGCTGTTTTCACCTCAGGGTGAGCTTCGCTTACGTACTTGAAGAGGGCCGCGGCCTGGGCGAAAGGTCCCGGTTGTGGTTGGAAGGTATGGGGCTTATCCGGCCCGAAGGCATCCATCGGGACACCTATAGTGAATAATATCACCCCTGATTCTTCACATATGGTCTGGGCAGCCACGGCTGAGTCGCCACCGACCTGGGTCATGATGTTCACGCCATCCTCAAAGACAAGCTTGGTCGCCGACGCCACCCCTCCTTGGCTATTCCAGCCGTTATTTTCAAAGGCGAGATCCCATTTGTACTTCTCTCCAGCTACGGTAAACTCACCAATGTAATCGGCGGCCAACTTATATCCTTCCGTTACCGGGATGCCAATAACGGCTCCATAGATGCCGGTCTGCGGCAGCCCGACGCCCAACTTCACCTCTTTTACCCCCTCCTCTTTCCCCCCTCCACAGGCGAAGCCTATCAGCAGAGCCAGGCACAAAACCACAATCGCTGCTAAAGATAACCACCTCTTCATTGAGGCCTCCTTTGTACTTGGATTTCGACAAACGAAACTAGAGTTCAGCGCTAATAAGGCAACTAAGTTCTCCAACCTGCGCGCGAACGCTAAAGAACGCTCACGCAGTAGCGGAGAGGCTAGCGCTCAGGGCTAATGCCTACATTCTGGACTGGAGCGAAGTCTATACCTCGCTACTAAGGTCCCATCTCGGGGGAACAAATCTGGAGAGCTAATTACGAAAACGTTCACTAAAGCGCCTGGATGAGGATTTCGTAGTCGAAAATATACTATTTTTCTCCACCCATGTCAACCTAGAGATGAAGCTCTCGACTTACTAGCACATGCCTTTGCACTAAGAAATAAGGCATCCCAGCGCCCATTGCACAACTCATCAAATTGGTCACTGAAGAATGCCGATATTCGGTCTTATCTCTTCCTAGTTGATGGCTTTGCAATCTTGCCTTGATAATCCATGAGACCAGTCTTAAGACCTGCTAAACGTTGCAGGGCCTTCTTAATGTTGCGATTTCGGCAACACGACAAAGGCAGGGCCAGTGCCCCCGGACATATCTACCAGGTTTATCTGGGCTCTATGAGAAAAGGGGGGAAAGTTTTGGTAGTGGACTTCTTGACCCTTGGAGTTGCAGCCTTATCCAGAGATTGAGCAAGGAGCTTTCTTCCCCTGAAAGACCTAAACTGGCTAGCAGCGATGAGTATAAGGCGATTTTTACCTGCCTGAAGGAGCAAATGGGCTACCCCAAGGCTAAGGCCGAAGAAGCAGCAAAACATGTATTGGAAAAATTCAGCAGTGAGACCCTGGAGGATAAGATAAAACACGCCCTTAATTATCTTTGCGGCTAAGGCTGTGTTTAAAGACGGAGACGAAAAATGGAGGGTAGAAGTTGAGGGCAAACAACATCTAGTTAAATATAGAGCAAGGTTGCTTGGTGATGGTGAAGCTTTGGTTGACGGCACAGTAGTTGACTCATGGGGTTCATCATGGTGGGGGCTACCTCAACAAAGGTCTTTCTTAATCGATGGCAAGCCTGCTACGCTTCAGCGCAGGGGATAATGAGTCAACACTTCGATTTGATTCTCGAGGAAGAGAAGACCTGAGACAAAGAAGGGGGGTAGCGCTACTTGAAGCAAGAGGTTTGTGGTCTTCCCTAGTGTCAAAGCTCCCATAAGATGGTACAATTACTGGGGGCAGGTCAATGGCAATTCCGTCAGAATGCAAAATGCCTGATTTGTCAGGTTTAGATTCCCCACTCATGAGCCGTTTGATTATCCAACTATTATTAGGTGAACCAGGTTTAAGTCCGAAATCGAGGCTGTACCGAAGACACTTTGTTCGTCTTCTAGATAAAGCTTTAAGGGAATATCACAAAGCGAGGGAAGCTATACTCGCCGGCATAGCAGAAGCAAATCGCTCAGCAGAAGAAATGGTAAAAGATGGACGGCGTATATATGTCATTGCATTTACAGACCATATCGAAACTTGCATAAATGCTGTATCGCGATTATTTAAGTTATTAGAGAGAATCAAGTCAGAAAAGGAATCACCAGCGTTTCCAAGAGAACTGCGACGGTTAGTAGAAACAAAAAGTGAATCCGTAGCAAACGTTCGAAATGTCGTAGAGCACATAGATAAACTAATTCAAAATGATGAGTTAGCACCAGGTAGACCAATAATGTTGGCTGTTAGCAAAGACGATGATGGTGTTATGGTTTCGAATCACGAAATAAAATTTGAAGAACTAGCTATGGTTTTAGAAAAAATGCACGAAATAGCGCTATATATTTTGACAGTCAAGAAAATGAAAACCGAATGACAAATCGTTCGGTAAGCAAATACACATAAAAAATAAACGTGGCAGCGACTGGACTCGAACCAGTGACCAAGGGCTTATGAGTCCCCCGCTCTTCCTCTGAGCTACGCTGCCATGAACCCGGGGCAATCGTAAATATAGCACACCCTCTTTTTCGCTGTCAATGCAGTGGGACATGAAGCCTAAAGTCTTTGGAACCTGTAGTAGTCCACGACCTTGTTTAAGGCTTTAGCCCCCCTTTCGAAGTTGGGGAAGCTGGGGATCCCTTTTGCCAGCAGCTTTTCTCTGGTCTCGGCGGCTGCGTTTTCCGTTGGCCCGGAAAAAAGGATGGTGAGGAAGGGTTTATCCGATTTCTCTCTATACTGGGCTAGAGCCTGGATCAGATCATCGAAGAAGGGGGGGATGAAGCGCGCTATCCGCGCCAGGAAGCCAAGGGATAATTCCAGAACCACGCAGTCAATCCTCTCATCCCGGTTGAGGATATCGATGCACCTCATGATGTTATCCGCAGACCTGAGATTGGAACTGATATCCAGTGGATTTCGATAGCTACTCCCGATAATGGTAAAGAAGGTGGCGAATTCTTGGTAGGATTTTTCGGTGAGCAACGGCACCTCCAGACCCGCTTTGGCAAAGGTATCCGTTATCACCACCGATTGCCCTCCCGTCATCGCTGCCAGCCCTACCCTCTTCCCCGTGGTTGGTTTCAGGTAGAGCAATGCCTTTATAGTATCAACCATCTCATCCAAGCTGTCGACCTTGATCGCCCCGCACTGCTTAATCAGGGCGTCCCAAATTAAGGGGGACTCGGCCATGGAGGCAGTATGGGAGGCAGTAGCCCTGGTTCCTGCCTCAGTCATCCCCCCTTTCCAGATGAGCACCGGTTTTCGCCTGGCGATCTCCCTAAGCGAGGTAAAGAATTGCCGTCCTTTCTTCACCCCCTCTATGTACATACCAATTATCTTGGTGTCGTCATCCTCGGCCAGATACTCTAGGTAGTCAGTGCTATCCAAGACTACGGCATTGCCATAGCTCACCGATTTGCTCACCTTGATCCCATGAACTGCTGCCATAAGGCTGAAGAAGGTAGCATAGGTGCCGCTCTGAGAGATGAAACCTACAGGGCCGCTATCGCCGTAGTGCTGTTCCGCAGCATGCCTCAGTCCAATCTTGGGGTTAAAGATTCCCATACAATTGGGTCCGATGAGATTGAGGTTAGCCTCTTTCGCCATCTCGGTGATGATTTGTTGTAGCCTAATGCCCTCCTCGGTGTTAGTCTCGGCAAATCCCGAGGTGAAGAGCATCACTCCTCCCACCTTCTTCTCAATACAGTCGCGAATAATCTTAGGGGCTACCGCTCTGGGCACGGCAACGATTACATAGTCCACCTCATCTGGGATATCGAGGAGGCTATAGTAGTTTTTGACTCCCAGGGCCTCAATTCCCGGTACCTCTTGCTCATCGATCTGAACCGAGTACACCTTCCCCTGAAAGTGAGCCAAGCTCCTGAGCCACATATAGTCCAGCTCTCGCTTATCGCCCACTACGGCCACCGAGCGCGGGTTAAACGCCCGATGGAGCTTTGTTACAATGTCCTTCAACCTGGCCCCTCTCAATCGGATTCTAGGATCACCCTGGCATCCACAGCCAGGGCGCCATCCCTGTAGACTATGATCGGGTTGATGTCCAGCTCCTTTATCTCAGGCCTGCGTTCGACAAAATCGGAAACCTTGAGCAGAAAGTCCTCCAGCACTGCGATATTAGCTGGCTCCTGCCCCCGATATCCTTCCAGTACGGGGTATCCCTTTATCTCCCTGATCATCTCCCGGGCATCCCTCCTGGTCAGCGGGACGATCCTGAAGGAGACATCCTTCAGGACCTCGACAAAAATGCCGCCCAGGCCGAACATAAGCACTGGTCCAAACTGGGCGTCCTTATACATGCCGATGATCACCTCGGTTCCCGGCCGCGCCATGCGCTGCACTGCCACCCCTTCGATCTTTGCTGTCGGCTCATGCTTCTTTATTGCCGAGATGATGTCATCAAAGGCTTTAGCTACCTCTTTTTGGCTATTCAGATTCAGCTTAACCCCTCCGGCATCGCTTTTGTGCAGAACATCGGGCGACACTATCTTTAGCACTACTGGGAAGCCACTCTCTTTACTTAGAGAAATAGCCTCCGCCCTTGACTTGGCAAGTCTTATCTCCGTGGTATCTATCCCCGCCTCCTTCAGGATTTGCTTCGACTCTAATTCCGTTAGGTACGTTCTCCCTTCCTTTCTCGCTGCCCTTATGATTTCGTCTCCTGTCATCAACACTTTCTCCTCCTTCTAAACAGTCCCGCAATTGGCGGGAATTTTGCAATATAAAGGGTCGCAACCACCAGCTGCGACCAGGAAATGGCTCGCCTGGCGGTCCCGAGGGGATTTGAACCCCCGATCTCCACCTTGACAGGGTGGCGTGTTAGGCCGCTACACTACGGGACCTTGGACTCATAAACCGAAACATGGGGCAATATGACAGTTTCGCATTGTATCAATAGCGGTCTCGCCTTGTCAAGGCAAGTCTCTTTTGCTAAACTTTGAAGGGGATGATATAGGTTGCAGAATGAGGTGTCAAAATGGGCGGTAGAGATTTTCGATGGCGGGAGCGAAAGAAGACCAAAAAAGGGGCCAAAAAAGCGGTAAGCACCTCTGTTATCCAGCCCCCGGTCACGGTTGAGGTGATTAAGAAGAAGAGGAAGCCTAAGGAGTTGAAGGAGGCTGAGGAGGAGTAAGAACTTGGCTGCCTACCAGAAGCTTTATCACAGTGGGGAGCTGAAGGAGCGGGTCGAGCGTGCCCGAGCCATTTTGGAGTGCTGTGAGCTTTGCCCCCGCTGCTGCTGTGTCAACCGATTGCGGGGTGAAACGGGCATGTGTCGCACTGCCAGCGAGGCGGTGGTCTCAAGCGACGGACCTCACTTCGGCGAGGAGGCACCACTGGTGGGATCTCGCGGCTCAGGAACGATCTTCTTCACCCACTGCAATCTGAGATGCATGTTTTGCCAAAATTACACCATCAGTCAGTTGGGCGATGGCAGGCCGGTGACCAAGGGGGAGATAGCAAAAATGATGCTTTCCCTCCAGCAGCGGGGCTGCCATAACATAAACCTGGTCAGCCCTACCCACGTGGTGCCCCAGATCCTGGAGGGGTTACAGGTTGCCGCTGGTTTGGGGCTCTCCATCCCCCTGGTCTATAATAGCGGTGGCTATGATTCTGTGGAAACGCTGAAGCTTCTCGATGGCATTGTCGATATCTATATGCCCGATATGAAGTATTCCGATGAGATAAATGCGAGGCGCTTCTCCGGAGTAAGGGATTACCCCGCGGTGAACCAGGCAGCGGTAAAGGAGATGCATCGCCAGGTGGGAGACCTCGAGCTAGACGAGCACGGGGTGGCAAAGCGGGGGCTCCTGGTTCGTCATCTGGTGCTTCCCAACGGGATTGCGGGAACCGAAAAGGTGGTACGCTTCCTCGCCGAGGAGGTCTCAGTCAATACCTATCTAAATGTGATGGCACAGTATTATCCCTCCCACAGAGCATTCAAGATCCCCGCCCTTTCCCGGCCCCCGACAAGGCAAGAATTTGCCGATGCGGTGAACCTCGCCCGGGAGTATGGACTGGAAAGGCTGGACGGGGTCAGACCCCGCTCCCTGATAAGGCTCCTTTAGAACCTAGGGGTTGTGTTAGTATGTCTCAACAGTCAGCCCTTCATGCAGTGGTTTATGGCGTTGTTCAGGGGGTGAATTTCCGCGCCTTCGTCTTGCGCCATGCTAGAGAACTGGGGCTCACCGGTTATGTGCGCAACCTCTATCCCGAGGAGGCAGTGGAGGTCAAAGCCGAGGGGAAGAGGGAGCAACTGGAGCAATTGCTGAGACATTTAGAAGTGGGACCTCGTGGAGCATGGGTGGAGAGGGTTGAGGCCAATTGGTCAGAATATAGCGGAGCTTACAGCCGCTTCGAGATAAGATTCTAAGCTCAATGCTAGCCTTTCCTTCTGACAAAGACATGCAGGCTCTTTATTTTACCCACACCCTTAAGCGCTGATACCATGCCCATCAGGGTGTTGGCGATGATCTCCCTGGTGAAGCGGTTAAGGGCTAATCGCGAGCCGTTGACCAAGAGCACGGTTTCCTCCGCTGGCCATTTGGAGATTAGCTTCTCCTCAATGAAGCTGGCAACCCCACTGATGTCCTGAGGTGAAAACTGAGGCACATCGGCTTCCACGGGCTCGTCGCTAACGATGGCCAGAAGTTCCTTGGGTGAGAGCAGAAGCCCTTCCCCCACTGCCTTGCGGTGCACCTCGATCTTGAGCCCCGAGCCCTTTCTGAACCCCTCAGCGAGAACGATGTCGAAGTCGGGGCCAAGGAAGGCCAGGAGCTCCTCGATGGTGGCATCGTGATCCTGAGGTCTGATCATGGCCAACTTCTGCGGTGAGCTGATAACCACGGCGTCGCTTCCCGATTGGACATATCGCCAGCTATCCTTTCCTCGCAGGTCGAGTTCAAAACCTTGAGGGCTATGTTTTAGGGTAGCAACGCGATAGCCTCGCTGCTTAAGCTCAGCAACCAGGCCTTCGATGAGGGTAGTCTTTCCTGCCTTCGATTTGCCCACTATAGAGATTACGGGTATCATCTTTTACTCCTCGCTCCAGTCCAGCATCAGCACCTGAACTGTTTCTCCCTCTGCGATCGCGGCTATATCTTCGGGCACGATGGCCAGCCCATTGGCTCGAGTCATAGATGTGAGTATACCCGAGCCCTGGGGTGCGGTGACTCGGGCAAAGTAACGGTCGCCCTCCCTTCGCACCATGACCCGAGCGTAGACGCGCCGACCATCTGTGTTTTCCATCCTGCTCTCTGAGACGGCTTCGATCATGGGCTTGGAAAGGTTTTTCTTCCCCATCATCTTCAAGATGGCGGGGCGGGCGAAGAGCTCGAAGGTGATCATCGAGCTCACCGGATTACCCGGAAGCCCTAGATGGGGTACTCTTCTGCCATCCCCATAGATCAGGCCAAAGGCCAAGGGTTTGCCCGGTTTCATGCGCACCGTCCAGAAGGAGATCTCCCCCTGTTTCGCCAGGACATCCTTCACCAGGTCATATTGCCCCATGGAAACCCCTCCCGAGGTGAGCAGCAAATCCGAATCCAGCGCTTGCCTTATCTTGGCTTCAATCTCCTTTTCTCGGTCGGGGGCAATGCCCAGGATTTTGGGTATGCCACCATAGCGAATAACCTGGGCGGCGAGGCTGAAGCTATTGCTGTTATAAATCTTTCCCTGGGGAAGCGGCTGGTCGATTTCCACAAGCTCGTCGCCGGTGGCCAGGATCGCCACCACAGGGCGGCGAATGACCGCCACCGTCGTCTTGCCGATAGAGGCGAGGACCCCGATCTCTTGGGGGCGAAGGGGTGTGCCCTTCTCTAGAACCAACTGACCGCGCGAGATGTCCTCACCGGCGCGGCGCACATTCAGCCCCTTGGCTATCTCCTTCAGGATGCCGATCTTAGATATGGGGTGCCGAGAACGAAGGGCTTCGTCTGTGTCCTCAAATTTGACTACGCTATCGGCGCCTCTGGGAAGGGGGGCTCCGGTCATAATACGGACCGCCGTTCCCGGTCTCACCACCTGCTCCGGTAGAGCGCCGGCGCTGACCTCGCCGATGACATCGAGGATGGCGGGTGATGATTCGGTAGCGCCTCGGCTGCTCTCTGCCTGTAGAGCATAGCCGTCCATAGCGGCATTGTCCAGAGGGGGCACATTGAGCGGGGAATAGACATCCTCATCCAAGACCTGCCCCAGGCACTCAAGGATGGGCTTCTCTTCCCTGCCCAGCACCTCAACATAACTGAGTACTTTTTCCAGCGCCTGTTCCACGCTGATCATCAGGATTCCCCCAGCTGGCGCCTGATCTCCGCATACCTCATCAAGCCATACATCGCCCGAGCTGATTCCTCTGGGGTATCATAGATAGGGATTCCTTCCCGCCGATAAAGGTTCAAGGCAAGGTCGCTACCAGCAAAGCGCGCTGCTATTGCAGTGCTGATCACCGGCTTGCCATATTTCTGGGGTATAGAAGTAACCATCTCCGCCTCAGTAAGCAGGTGCCTTACTCGGTCAGGAGAGAAATCCCAACCGACCCAAGGGCCGGAGATGATTATGCCATCGATGTAATCGAGCTGTGCCAGGATTTCAGCGATCCGGGCTGTAGTCATGGGGTCTCTAGGAGCAGCGTTATCCACTGGGTTGGTGGGCACGGGGGCCCAGGGCGGTAGCACCTCCATGAGGCGACGCTTGGTATCCTGGTCAAACTCCGGCAGCTCAAGCCCCAGCGAGGCGCAGGCATCGGCAGTGGCAACGCACTGACCACCACTACCGATTATGGAGACCCTCTTCCCCTTGGGCAGCGGCTGACAGGACAGGGCTTCAGCCATATCAAAGGGATGGATGACCTCATAGCACCGGATTATGCCCGCCTGCTTGCAGGCAGCATTGAAGATCTCATCGGAGCCAGCGAGAGAGGCAGTATGAGATAGGGTTGCCCTGGAGCCGGCGCTGGTGCGCCCACCCTTAAAGGCAACGATAGGCTTCTTCTTCACCACCTCCCGGGCAACCTCCATAAACCTCCCTCCCTCCTCGACTTCGAACCCCTCGACATAGAGCACGATAGCTTTTGTGTCTTCATCCTGAGCGAGATACTCCAGATAGTCAGACATGTTGATGCTTGCCTGATTGCCGCTGCTGACAAACTTGCTGAAGCCATAGCCCTTTGTGGTAGCCAGCTGAAAGAGATAAAACCCCAGGGTGCCACTTTGGGAGATGAAGGCGATGGGTCCCGGCCGTGGTGCGTTGGGGAAAAGAAGGTTCAACTTGACGCGGGAGCTCCAAATCCCGTTGCTATTGGGGCCTACAAATCTGATGCCCGCTCGGTGAGCCATTCTCACCACCTCATCCTGGAGCTTCTTTCCCTCCTCACCAGTCTCGGCAAAGCCAGCAGTTATTATCACCGCCCCTTTTATCCCCTTCTTTATAGCTTCCTCCATTGCCTTGGGAATCATGGGGGCGTGCACGGCAAAGACCGCGAGGTCAATTTCGTCGGGGATATCGAGGATGCTGGGGTATGCCTTAATCCCCGCTATCTCCTTGCGGGTTGGGTTCACCGGATAGATAGCGCCCCGGTAGCCTGTATCCAAAGGATTGTGGAAGGCGCGCCCGCCAAACTTCGATTGATCGCCCGAGGCGCCAATAACCGCCATTGATTTCGGTTCAAAGATGGGGCGTAGTTGCTCAGCGATGCTTTTCTCCATAACCTTAGCCATAAACAATCCTCCTCTACATTACAAGGGGTTCTTTCTCCAGAAGGGTCTTTGCCCGCTCCAGATCGGCTTCAGAATTGATGTTGAAAAAACTCAAGCGCTGGGGATCGAACTTTTCGACTTCAGCGTCATCAACATATCTTACCCTTACCGCGGGAAGGAAATCAGCGATTCTAAGCCTGCCCGCGTGGAGCATGGTCTCCATGGGATCAAGACAGTTCTTGGAATAGACTGCGTGCAAAGGCTCCAGCTTCCCCTCCAGACGAGGAATAACAACATCGAAGGCAGGACAGAGCTCCATAAGGTAACGAAGCAGGTTGATGTTCAAAAAGGGCATGTCACAGGCGACCACCAAGCTATGAAAA
>Ga0315296_10002556_pt1 | contig 15472 bp, 10 predicted proteins | sample YL17G14_18_MG_FD_203921 | JGI IMG/M metagenome (GOLD analysis project Ga0315296, IMG submission 203921) | Sediment microbial communities from Yellowstone Lake, YNP, Wyoming, USA - YL17G14_18 | ecosystem: Environmental > Aquatic > Freshwater > Lake > Sediment | place: USA: Wyoming | collected... | reverse complement strand
GGGGTAGAACCGGGTTACATGCCATGGTGTTAGCTCACCCAGCTCGTCTCTTATCCAGCTAGCAATGCCCTCAAGTTGCTGGTCGTCATCACTCATGGTGGGTATGATATTGGTAACCACCTCAACATGCATATTCCACTTTTCCTTAGCCCGCTTAGCCACCTCCAGAATCCCCCGCCAGCGGGTTACCTTTGCCAGCTTGCGGTATAAGGTGTCAGTGAAGCCCTTAACATCTACCCGCCAGGCATCGAGATATGGCCCGATAGTATCTAATGCCTCAGGGGTAAGGTAGCCATTGGTTACATAGACAGTATATAGGTTGTTCTCCTTAGCCAGCTTGGCTGAGTCAAGGGTATACTCAAACCAGATGCTGGGCTCGTTGTATGTCCAGGCAATGCCCTGGCAGTGATATTGTTTTGCTAGTTCTACGGCTACCTGAGGTTGGACTTCCCTAGAGCCTCGCCATGGCTGGTCAATCTCGGGGCAGGAAATTTCCCAGTTCTGGCAGTCTTGGCAGTGGAAGTTGCACCCCCAGCCGCCCAGGGAGAAGACTGAAGTTGCGGGGAAGAAATGGAATAGGGGCTTCTTTTCAATCGGGTCAACGGCTACTGATGATGCCTTAGCATAGTTCCGGTTATAGAGCACGCTGTCCCTATTCTGGTACATGCGGCAAACGCCAAACCCATTCGGGCTTATAGTGCAGCGCCATTGGCAGATATTACACCGCACCCTGGAGTTTGGCAGCCTTTCATAAAGTACTGCCTCACGCAATGCTTCTGCCGTTTTTGCCATCTTAATTTAATTATATCACCCGACTATTATCAATTATAGTCTGGAATTTGTTATCACCCTCACCCCCTTAATCCCCCTCTCCCTTGGCCGAGAGGTACGAAAGGTATAACTTTTGTTAAGACTTTCTCCCTGGTGTATTAACGGGTCAAGTATATCATAGTGGCACTTTAGAGCGAGCAAAGCCGGGGTGGATATGGCACAAACAGATTTGGTGCTCCCGTGACCGGGACGCCCCAGGCTTTTTCAATCTCTAACCTAGTACTTGGGCCCGTGCTCCGCTACCCTGGCAACAATATTATACCACAGCCAAATATAGTGTTCAGTACCATGTACCAAAGTGGTTAAGGACACAATGCGATGAAATGTGACCCTATATAGCTCTTTCCTTGTGAGCTATCAATTAACCCCTTGTCACCCCTCTACTATTGCGCTAGACTGAGAATATGAGAATAATAGAAAGGTATTACTCCGATCCACCAACAGCGGTATAAAACCATTCAGGGGGAATCTATGGTAAGACTTACATTCTACGGCGGTATCAATGAAATTGGTGGAAATAAGATACTCCTTGAAGATAGAGACCAGAGGCTATTTCTGGATTTCGGTTTTCCCTATAAGAGACATAAGCTGTTCTACGAAGAGTACTTAAAGCCTCGCAGCGGTGCTGGGTTGCTTGACCCTCTAACCATGGGATTAATTCCACCAATTGAAGGAATTTATCGGAACGACATGGATATGCCAGATCTCTGGCATCATTTCCGGAACATGCCTCTTTATCGTAAGCTTGACCATGTAGATGGAGTATTACTATCTCATGCCCATCTTGACCACTCGGGCCATATATCATTCCTGAAAGGTGACGTCCCGTTATATTCCACGGCTGTAACTGCCTTTATCGCCAAGGCGATGCAGGATTCAGGGAAATCTGAATTCGACCAGCAGGTTTGCTACTATAACCCTGTTTCTGCGGGTTGCCCGGCTGGATGGAAGCAGATGGCTTTACTTTCTAGCAGTGAAGCGAGACAGCAGCGGCAATTTTGTATTGCCGACACAGACCTAGAAGCTCTGAGTCCAGACGCAATTCAATTTTGGAGCTGGGGTTTCTGGGAGAAAACAGCTAAGCAAAAAGAGCTTGTCTCCTGTCCTCTTTCTAGTCATGGTGGCTGTAACTTTAATTTGCGCTGCTTTCCTGTGGACCATTCTATCCCTGGTGCCTGCGCCTGGGGTATTGAGACTAGCTCAGGCTGGATTATTTACAGTGGAGACCTGCGATTACACGGCAAGCGTGCCGGGCTTACCAGAAAGTTCATTGAGGAGGCTGTTAAGCTTCATCCCAAGGCTTTTATTCTGGAAGGCACTAATGTGCATCGTGAAGGGAACGTTTCCGAACATGAGGTATATGAAAACGGGCTAAAGGCCATCGCCAATTCAAAGAGCCTGGTTATCGCCGATTTTTCACCAAGGGATATCGACCGTCTGCTCACCTTTTTACAGATTGCCAGAGATAGCGGGAGGAAACTCGTGATATTACCCAAGGATGCATACCTCTTAAAGGTTATGCGTCTCCTTGAACCGGAAACACCAGATATTGTCCGGGAAGACAGCCTCTTTATTTACCAGGAAACAACCGCTAGTAGGAGCCCTGTTCACTGGCTAAGAAACATCTTTGAAGAATATGAAAGCAAGACTGTTTTGGCTGATGATGTAAAATCAGCGCAAGACCAATTTATTCTTTGCTTTAGTTTCTTTGACCTAAATGAATTGCCAAGCGTTTGCCCTAAACCAGGTGGCCTCTACGTTTATAGCTCCAGTGAGCCTCACGATGAGGAGCAAGAGATTGACTTTCGCCGCCTACATAACTGGCTTAATCACTTCGGGCTCAGGGGTTTTGGTCTACCGGTAGAAAGTAACGGTGAATGGCAAATACCTGATGGCGAGAAGGGGCTACATGCCTCAGGACATGCCTGTGGCTCAGACTTACTGAAGATTGCTCATGAAATAAATCCTGAAGTTCTCATCCCTGTCCACAGTGAATATCCTGCCTTCTACATCGAACATCTGAATAACAGTGAGGTCAATATCATCCTCCCAACCCTGGGTGGGATAGTTGAAATATGACCCGTTAGACATGGGTTAACATTCTGGCTCCTCCTTGTTCAACTGCTTCGGCTATTCAGGAAGTCTCTGTGACAACTTAGCCTGCAAACCCTCGGCCGTTGATATAATATAAAATAGGCCGGTAAGGTGAATGTACCATGCGTATGTCTATCAATACGCTCTGTTACGAAGCCATCCAGCGGAAATGGTGAAGAGTGACCTATTCAGGCTGCCCTGTCTTGGGATTCTTAAGCTTAATTCTGGAGCTCAGGTCAAATGCAAGTTCTCTACTCAGAGCATCTCGTAGAGCCTTGGTCGCTTGGTAGCAACCTGTGGAACTTATGATGTCTACGTCCGGTATTTGCTGGATTACTCTTTTGGCCAATTGGATTATCGCAGGCTGCCAAATCATGTAGAGGTTAGTCAATTCGTCCACCTTGGTGCTGGGGCAGCCATACTTTTGCCTGTAAACATGCGAGATATACCCAGCAGTGTGGAGGGCCAAGCCAGATTGGTTGACTGGCTGTCTTCTACGTATGAATCGCCTTAGTTTTCCCAAGTACGGCTTGTCGTAGTCGTCAATGTCATACCCGTGATTTTTCATGCAATGATTCACTGCGACATGACTGAAGCAGTCCAGAAATTCGCCTGCCTCTTGCTCAGCTTGTTGCCGGAGGTCTTGGGGAATTCCGTCGACCTGAAAGTCAATACCTATTCCTTGTGTGCGTAATAGCCGATGACAAAGCTCGTGAACGGCGGTGAGTTCAAACTGTTTGTCTGATAACTTTGTGTCAAGATAGATGGCTTTAATATCGTTCTCTGTGCGAGTACAGCCCCTGAGGTTCGGTGAGACACCATGAAGAGACGATAGTGGCTTAAATTCGATTGGTCTTTGAATGGCCTTCACCGCTTCGCTGTAAAGGTGGCCGAATCTCTCGCTTAGCTCTCTTCCTAATACATTCATGGCATCACCATCTGACCGCTTGATTTGTTCGTCAATATCTTGTTAGTCACGAGCCGTTAATCAATTCTAGCAAGAGATGTGGATGTCGGCAAGCTCCACGAGCTGGAAAAGAAGGTGATGCCAATGTTTGGTGGTAAGCCAAGGCTCAGAATCCCTCGGAATTATATGTTTGTTACTGAAGACTGTTGACAAACCCTTACCGTGCAACTAGAATCCAAGAGCAGAAAAGAGGATTTCATAGGTAAAGCACGATGCCAGCCAACCCAATGATTTGTGGGGCAATTAATTCCATGAAGGTTATCGAGTTCGACTACGCTGATGAGGCGGGAAACGTTCACCATCGTATCGTTGAGCCATATGCTCATGGGGCTACTAGACGAGGCAATGATGCATTGCGTGGTTACCAAGTAGGCGGGACTAGTGAATCGGAGATTCCTAGCTGGAAGCTATTCCTAGTCAAAAGAATGATTGGATTGAGAATTACTGACTGCACCTTCACTGGCACTGCCCCTGGCTATGCTCATGGTAACAGGGACCTCACTCCTATCTATTGCAGAGTCCCTTGAGTGCTAGACTGGATGACCTCTGAGGAGTCGTGACTCTCAAAGCAAGCTAGAGTTGCATCAAGGCAGAGAGAAAATCCTGCAACATTGTCCAATTTATAGGCAAATTTGGCTGGGAATCCCCGACAATCCGTGTTAGAGTGCCCCAGTGTTGTTGACAACTGTCTCATAGTGTAAGACACTATAAACGAATTTTCCTCGCCGTTCATCTCTTCGGAGATGAATTGGCGAGGTTTGTTTTAGCCGGGTCTCATGTCCACAGAAAGGCTCGTTCTGTTCGTTGATGCACAAAACTTCTATCACGGAGTTCGCCAAGCGTTTTTTGCGGAGTCAGATTGGCACATATACGGTCAATTTAGACCCGTAGAACTAGGAAAGCTCCTTTGCTCACGTGCGCCCTCAGGTAAGACTAGATTACTTGAAGAGGTATTAGTCTATACTGGGAGACCAGATTCAGAGAAAGAGCCTAGCACTTATGCAGCGCATATGAGACAATGTGCAACTTGGGAGAAGGCGGGCGTAACAGTAATTCATCGCACGCTTCGATACCCTTCAGATTGGCCGAATTCCAAGGCTCAACAGAAGGGTGTTGATGTAGCTCTTGCGATAGACTTTGTTGCGTTTGCTATTGATAGGAGATATGATGTGGGCATTATCGCTTCGACTGATTCTGACCTAAAACCAGCTCTGGAATTCGTTTATCATCGTTATGCAGAAGGACTTTGTGTGGAGGTTGCGGCTTGGAAAAGTCCCTTGGCACCGAAACGGCTAAGTATCCCCAAAGCTCGCATCTGGTGTTATTGGCTAGATAAGAGCGATTATGACTCTGTTGCTGACCTAACTGACTATAACATTTGACTAATCACATCAACTATTTGTCAAAGACCTTCTAAATTATTACCATTGTTATTACCCCCAACAGGTTTCAGAATAGTTTCGCATGTTCCCCTAAGAGCGATTTTCGTAGCTAAGTGAGAATTGCTTCCATTAGGGCAGTAGCAACTGCTGATAATTGGTTGCAAAGGTGGTTCGACCCAAAAGGTGATGAAAAATCACCACCTTTTTTGCCTTGGGTAAATAACAGGTATCGAACAATCGTTATTGACCCACCTTGGCTGATTGTTGGACAATAGAACTTGGCAGATGGGGAAGACCGTTGGCAGGGGGATAAGATCCCAATGGAATGTAGCTCTCACGGTGAGAGCTTGGTTTCTCAGCCCTAGAATGCCCTGAGCTGAACGGCGGAGGCTAACATAAAGGATTGATTGTATGAAGCCTCGGTGCTATACTGCTATCAAGATAGCTCGCCTTACATTTGGTCACAAACGAAAGGGGAAGTCATCACATGAGAAAGACTACTATCCAGCTTACCGATGAGCAGTATTTCTACTTGAAAGAGAAGGTCTTGGCACTTCAGAAGAAGAACCACGCTATGTCAATGGTCTCCATCATTAGGCACCTAATTGACCAAGATATGAAGCAGTCGGGACGGATAATTCCTAAAGATGCTGAAACAGAAGAACAGAAAACAAAGTTGGAAGGGAGTTTTCTATGAGTTCTTCTGCAGGTAAACCACTATGGTGGTGTAAGACGTGTAATGTGCCTCTTCTTAGGGACAGATGCGAAATCTGTGAAAACGAAGGGGTGAGAATCTGCTCAGATTTGAAGCCGATATTTGGGGATGAATGTAAGCTTTTGGAGAAGGAAACAGGAGTGAAGATGCCGAGTTTAGGGTGGCAAAACGGTCTATGGATGAGAAAGAAGACCGTGTGGTTCAATGGCAGAAGGCTAAGGCGGCTTTCCATGGACGGCAATCTGACGGTTAAGAAAGAGTACTTGCCCAGCGGTTGCGAGACTGGTTCTACGTATTGCGTGACTTCAAAAACACTTTACAGAGCAAATCGTAGCGCATTAGACGAACTGGAAGAGGAGGCAATAGCCTTTGTTAGGGAAGTCGTAAATATGCATCCTGAGAGGAAGCCAGCGGTGTCATTCAGTGGTGGTAAAGACAGCACTGCCGTCTCCTATATCGTAAGGAAAGCGCTGCATAGTGACCGGGTCGTCCATTTATTTGGGAATACCACTATTGAATATCCAGATACGATTGATTATATTGCTAACTTTCAACGAGACCACGATCATATCCCCTTTTACCAAGCATCCAACAACCTTTCATTTATCCGAATGTCTCAAATGCTTGGCCCCCCCAGCATGCTAAACGCGTGGTGCTGCTCTGTCTTTAAAGCCAGCCCGATAGCAGAGGCTGTGAACGGAGTTAACAGCAAAGGCGGGATAATTAGCTTTGAGGGTATCAGAAGAAGAGAATCTTCCCGGCGAAGAAATCGGGAATCCACTTATCTAAACAGGAAGATTGCTCGTCAACTTTCTGCCTATCCGATATTAGAGTGGAGAGAGATTGAAGTTTGGCTGTTTATTCTGTCGAAGGGCCTAGAGTTCAACGAGGCTTATGAGAAGGGGTTCCCACGAGTTGGCTGCATGTTTTGCCCGTATAGCAACCAGTACAATGAATACCTCGTCAAGACTTACTATCCTTCACATTATCAACAATGGCACGGGTTTTTAATCCAGTACGCGAGCGAGACTGGCAAAGACGATCCCAAAGAATATGTCTCGTCCGGAGCTTGGAAGAAAAGGGTGGGCACAACTGGAAAACAAAACGTGGCAACTGTCCGAAAAGTCCCATGCCTAAAGAATATAAATGCAATGCATTTCATTCTAAACACGAAGGTCACCGAAAATTTCATTGACAGATTCAAACCATTTGGAAAGATAGAAACTTTTTCAAGTGAATTGGGCAAAGGGTTTCTTGTAAAGGACGAGGCTGGGGATATGCCCCTTTTTGCTGTCAAGGTGGTTGAGGATACTTCCTTATTGTTGAAAGAAAGCAGCATTGACCCGAGCTGGAAGCTTGGGGAAGAGTTTCTCTGCGTCGATATACTAGCTACTCGAAACCATCGCTATTTACTTCAAGCGATTGAGAGACAAATCAGGAAGTTTCAGGCCTGCGTGTTATGCGGCGCTTGTATAGGGGTTTGTCCGACCAATGCTATTACGATTAATCCCCACTTTAGAGTCTCTGAAGACAAGTGCTCCCACTGCCGGAATTGTGTCAATACGAGATACCTCAGAGACTCATGTGTAGCGCTTCACGCAAAGCAACAAACACGGAGATATAGGGATGGCAATTGGATTTAGTCAAAATTTCAATCTTGAGTGTAATTTGCTGGCTTCACTTTTGAGAGCCTACGCGGAAAATGAAAGGCTTTCAAGAGAGGCTATTAGGTCGTTGCTTGGGGTAGGCGATAACAAAGCCGAAGCTATGGTCACATGGTTGGGGAAACTCCAGCTGCGTGATAATACGAGCCGAAAGATTACGGCCCTCGGTTCCACTATATTGACGCACGATCCGTATTTTGAAAACGCTACTACATTGTGGCTTCTGCACTACCAGCTAGCGACTAGCGAAGAGGCAGAGGTGTGGTATTGGCTCACCAACAGATTCCTCCCCAATTGCTCTAGATTCGGTTTTGGTGATGCTATTGATTTTTTGGCCTCGCTAGGAATTGGGAAAGGTGATGAACAGCACTTGAGAACAGACGTCTCCATATTCCTAAGATCCTTCATGTCCGAGACCAGTCTGGCCAAAACAGGGCTTATCAAGGTCGAAGGCAAAGCAAACAGGAACACAGCTCGAAATAGGTTCTACAAGAATCCTCCCTCCAACCTTTCCCCCTACCTGGTAGCCTATGCAATATTTGACCAGAGAATAAGGAAATCACCAAACGTAGCTACCATGACGATCGAGGAACTGCTAACGCAAGATGGAAGTGTTGGCAGGGTTTTCTGCCTCACTAGAAGCAGGCTGGAAGAACTCTTAAGGTTGATTTCAAGTAATCAATTTGGCCGCCTAGTAGACCTATCAACAACCGCAGGTTTGGACCAAGTTGGACTAAGGTTTAGAGGGGACCCTGTCCAGGTCTTAGAAATGAACTACAGAAGCAGATCAAAAAGGAGCTAGGCTGCTTTCTGTTGGAAGTGATGAGTGATGAGATATTTAGAACCACAACTTCGCCACATATCGAGTAAACTAAGGGAATATGGTATGCAACCCTCAGCTTATAGAGTGTGTGTGCTCTGTGGAGCGCCTATGTCTCACAAGACGACAAGCGCAATTAAGCTATCTGAAGAGTTCGAAGGGAAATACATTGACCTTCTAAAGGATAAGCTCCAAGGACTGCAACCAAGGATTGGCCTCTATCGACCTACAGATCTTAAGAGGGATCTGAGCCTTTGGTCTAAGGAAACAAATTCTCTGTTGGTGTTAGATGAAATAGAGCCATTGCTAGATACTTGGCCAAGGGAGGAACAGAAGAATCTGTTCAAGCTATTATCCAGGTGGCGAACGGATTCCGTGATACTGATAGTAACCAGATTAGACCTTCCATACGAAGATTTCCTAGGTAAAGAGAGGGTCTTCAGAATAGGCCAGCTGGGGGAGGGCAAATATGTTGAATGAAGTAATAAAGATCAAAGGCGCCTTCGTTCGAGCGGTAAAGATTATTGATGACCTTTTTGATGAGCAACTGAACAGGAGAAAGCTAGAGAGCTACTATCCCAATCAGAGTGCAAGAGATGCTTTTTATTCCATAAGCGAAGGGCTACGTCCAACCTCTACAGCTAGGGTACATTTGGTTAGCGGAACCTACGGTAGTGGTAAATCCCATTTTGGGCTAGTCATTGCTAATTATCTAATGATGAACAGTGATTCCGAAGAATTGAAGATGATCTTCTATCGAATCAAAGAGAAGGATCCCAACAGAGGTTCTGAAATCTTCAACATCCGGAACATTGATAACCCTTACTTGGTAGTCCTTTTGGAAGGTTATGAGCCTGATGGTGCGGAGCATGCTTTCTTACGTGCTTTACAAGATGCTTTGCAGGATCCTAGAAGGGGGAATCTTCCTGAAGACATTTTAAGAACATCTCGACACAGCGCTTTGAATAAGATAGAGGAATGGGGGGAAAATAAGCCAGACTTTTTTAGCCAACTGGGCGAGCTGCTCCGTGATGAAACTGGAGAAAGCATCGAAGAACTCAAATATAGACTCGTGCCTGGATTGAGTGAGGTAGCGTACCGCCTTTTCAAAGAGTTGCATTTGAAGGTGACTACTAGTCCATTTATGCCTATCTTTAGTGAGAAGGCTTCGAGAGTGTACCCTCAGATCAGCGAGTTTCTGGTTAAGGAGCACGGATATAAAGGCATAGCCATCATATGGGACCAGTTTAACGACCACCTAGAGTCCACTGCCTCCTCAGACTTAGGAAAAGAAGTGAGCTTCCTCCGTGACCTTGTCGAGATAGTCGAAAGGCCAGACAATCAACTGGATTTGGTTTTGATTTCTCATAATCTGCCGCATACATACATAAGGGGAAAAATCACCAAAGAAGGGCTAGATAATTGGATGACATTGGAAGGACGGTTTAATCATCATAGACTGACAGCCGTTGAAGAGGCCGAAGAATTGATCGATTCGGCTATTGCGCATGTATGGGAATCAAAAGAGGGCAAGAATGTTGAACGTGAGATAGAGCAGAGCGCAACACGACTTATTGATCCGATAGTGGAGCTCGACCTATACCCTGATAAGGATCGAGATTGGATGGTCGACACACTTTGCAAAGGTGCATTTCCGCTTCACCCCCTTGCGACCTACTGCCTACCAATGCTTTCTGATGTGGTAGGTCAGGCGGAACGAACAATGTTCACCTTCTTTGAGGAGGCAATCAAGGACGGAGGGCTAACTCGCTTCATAAATGAAAGCCCTATCCACACGAGTGATGGCAAACCAAACCTGTACACTGCTGAGAAACTGTTTGACTTCTTCAAAGAAGCGATAGAAGGCACACCGAAAACCGCGCACATTGCTAGGAATTATATTGAGGCAATGAGCAAAGTAAAAGCTCCAAAGGAAATCTTAACACAAAGAATAATGAAGGCTTTAGCAGTCATTAGAACAATCGAAACTGAGCATCCTACCCCCTTATCGAGCACGCCTTCCAATCTCGCTCTCCTGCTGGACCTAGAAGAAAGCAAAATAAGGCCTTTACTTGATTCCTTCGTAGATAATGAGGTGCTTTGGGTCAAGGCGAACGGAGAATACGAGTTCCGAAGTGGCTTGGCATTAGTCAACTTGGACGAAGACTTTAGGAAGGCAAGAGAAGGCCTAAGCTGGGATAATCCAATCGCAGTACTCTCAGCTGAGTATGACCCCAAGGCTATTCTGGCTAGGGAATATCATAAGCAGTATCGCATTGTTAGAGGACTATACTCCTACTATATTGATGCCGATGGGCTAACTAACGTAACGCTTTATGAGAAAAGAATTGAGAACGATTATCTCGATGGTATTCTTCTGTACGTGGTTGCCGAAGGTGCGAATGATATTGAAAAAGCAAGGAAACTAGCCATAAACATTAGGCACCCACAGATCGTTATTGCTGTTCCTAAGAGCCCCTTGAATATCTATGAGGGCTTGCGCAATGTGAAAGCGCTGAGCAATCTCGGAAGTGAAGCAAGTTATAATATGGAAGGAACAGAGGCTAACAAGATCTGGAAGGATAGATATGATGCCGAGAAAGCCAAACTAGATAGCGAGGTCACTCGTTGGAAAACGGTTTCAAACCTTGACTGGTTCAGAAATGGAGTTACTCTGGATACTTCAGAGAAGAGCAACGAAGACATTGCCGACTTTGTAATGTTCAACGTCTTTGACAAAACACCCATAGTTGAGCACACGAAGATGGCAAACCGCTATGAGCATGACGATAAGGCCAACAGGGTCACTCTAAACACTCGTATCCTAGACACAAAGAGTGATGAGATTTCATTTCCAGCCAAAGGGAGAGTACCGGCCGAAAAGACTATTTTGGAGCAGACTTTCAAGCTACAGGGAATGCTAAAGGAAAGAATAGAAGGCAACCTAAGCTACTTCAAGGTCATGGAGCCAACTGCTGATAACATGAAAGAAGTGTGGACACTGACCAAGACATGCTTGACCCAGTCAGGGGGCCGTGCCAATTTCACCAAGCTAATGAGAGACTTGCAGTTGCCGCCCTACGGGCTATGTCCCAGGGTGATTGAGCTTTTTGTTGGCGCTTTCTTAAGATTCCATCGCAATCGCATATCGATAAAGACCAAAAGAACCAAAACCTCTTCCTGGGAAAAGAAGGACTTCATTGGCGAAACAATCAATGAGATCGTTAATGATCCCGATCCTGAAAGAGTACTCGTGGAGTACAGTGAGCAGCTTCCTTTGGAAGATGACTATGTGCTCGAAGTAAACAGTATTGTTTCGCCGGATAAGACTTGGGACTCGAAATTAAACGCCATTGATGGCGTGGGGGAATTGTTTGTGACGTGGATTCAGAATCTATCTCAGGTCACAAAGTGCAATATTGAGGATGAAAAATGCAGAATCTTTTTGGAGAAGATCGGAGATGCGGATAAAAACCAAGATATGAGGGAGCTTCTACTTGAGAAGTTGCCTGCCGCTTTAGGCATTGAAAAGGGGCTTGAATACTGGGACAAAGAAGACCTGGATAACTTTCGGGATGCGTTCAAGGCAGTGGTTGATGAATTGAATAATTATCCCGGCAAAATTGTGAAAAGGGGGTTAGAGTGCTTTAAAGCTACTTTTAATGTCAAAGGTGATACAGAGTACGACGTAATGGCGAAAATGAGAAGTTGGTTCAATAAACTAGGAGTAACCGCTAAAGAATACAATTATTCGGGTCCTGCTGCCCTATTGATTAAACACGCGGATATCCATAGTGCAGACCGGTTTCAGGAGAAATTCTTAATCCAATTACCTATGGAGCTGGGGCTGGCAGAGTATACGAAGTGGCAAAATGTAGAAGAGGCTTTGGCTGCTTATAGAAGCACACTCTCAAAATCAAAAGCGGAAATTGAGACCGTACACGTTAAAGCGACAGGTGAACCTTTCGACAAAGCACAGGGACTGCCTCCAAAAGCGGAATCGCTTAAGGAATCTCTAAAACAGCTCATAGATAAGACCACCATAGGTAGAGATGAGATAATCTTGGCCTTGGAGAGGTTACTTGAAGAATACAGAAGGTGATTAAAGGTGATTAACATAGTGCTTGACCTTTACGGCCTGAGTTCTGACGAAATGCGGGACATTGTTGTTAAAGATGGGCAACAATACGTTGATAGCTGGCTCAAGATTAGAGAGGCGATTTACAAAGGGAACAACCTTGCAGTTGTGGTTAGAAATACAAGGCTTGCAAACTGGTATGAAAGCTTAAAGGACTACTCCGACTCTATTGTAAAAGTCGGGGCCATCTCACCGAAATCCGTATTGGTCGAAAAACTAGGTCTTCCGGATTCACTAACTATGAGCTTTCCCCTGGACGATAGTCAGATAATCGGACTGAATCTCATTGAAAAGGCAACGACTTTCCCCCCAAGGTCGAGACTAGTAACGCAAAGAGAGATGGAGAACTGGATTCTCTCCGTTTGCATTGATAGTTGCTGGTCAGATTCAAGCGCTACTATCAGTCACCTGTCTAAGCTCATATCTTTCTTTCTTGGCGAAAACGCAGCTTTAGTCAGTCAAAGTAGCCTAGGGGAACTCGTACGTAGGCGGAAGGATGACTGGATTGATTCGAGTTTGGGCGATGCTTATAGATGGCTCTTGGAGGAGCCCACTGGCAATAGTTTTCTCGTGTATTCCTTGCAACTCCTCAAGGACTACGAAGGCCCTATGCGGCAGAAAATTCTAGCTGAAATTACAAGCAAAAATCGGGGACAGCTGATAGGGAATTACGTAGACCAAATCCCAACTTGCGAGTGCAGCGATAACGTACCGAGTAAAACAGAGCTTAGTAATATAATTGAGATAAAATGGAAAAAGACCTTAAGAGATAGACTTCGGCACCAGATGTCTGAAATAAAGGGGGCAGATAGAGCCAAAACACTTCAGCAAAAGTTTGAGCAGATACTCAGTGAAGCTGTCGTGAAGATGTCAGGGAGAATAGTCGGCGAAGTAGACGCACTTGTAATCTTCATCCAGGAGAACCCTCTCTATTTTAACAAAAGAATGTTTAACCTTGTGAGTGCGAAGTTCCACCGTTTTCGAGAGAAGATAAAGGAACTGGAAGATTTGATTCCTCGTGACGTACCGTCATTGCCCGGGCAAGACTGGGACTGGTCGAGAACTTCCGAGTGGTTATTAGCAGAGTACATCCCGTATGCTAACTGGTCTTTAAGACACGTTAAAGAGGATAGTCTTTTAGAAGAGTGCGCGAAGGCATACGGCGATTGGCTTTATCACGAGTACCCAAGGATGAAGAACGACCTCGCTCCTTTGAACTACGGGACTTGGCAAGTGGTCAAGAACTACCTAGATGATGGATACCAAGTACTGTGGATCATCATCGATAATCTCTGCTGGTTTTACATTGAAGATGTCAGGATCGCGTTCAGGGAGAAAGGGTTCCATCCAACTTCTACCGGTATAATAGCCCAGCTGTCGATGCTTCCAAGCGAGACGAGAATATCGAAAACTGCGCTAGTGGCGGGCAAGTTGCCGTGTCAGGTGGACCCAGATAAGTTTCAGAAGTATCAAGAGCTCTTTGAACAACGCTGCAAAGAGAGTGGGATTGACAGCTACAAGGCCCTCCCAGACCACGAACTAAGACGGAGTAAACTAGGTACGCACAAGATCACTTGTTGCATAATCAACAAACTGGATGTTTCAAGTCACCAGGGTTTCTTTGATTTTGAAGATGACGTGAGAAACCTCCTTAGTAATATTGCCAAGTACTTAAGAAGCTTCATCCCTCCGGACGTGAGCTCCAAGAAATTCTGTATCGTAGTCTCTACTGATCACGGTTCCTGTAAAATTCCCTACTATGTCAAAGGTTGTGCAGCACCCAAAGCAGCCAAGATGGACGAGCAACATAAGCGCTTTGCTTATATTGACTCAAATGAAGGTCTATCAGATTCCTGGTATTTCTTGGACAAAGATAGATTCGGTCTGACAGAGAGCATGGCAATTGTAAGAGGGTACGGCTTTATTGGCAGTAAGAGACCAAAAGGCCTAGTTCATGGCGGAATGACGCCTGAAGAAACTCTTATTCCTCTGTTGCAATTTTGCCTCGAACCCTTGGAGATAAAGGGCATCAAGTGTATACACACAGGCCAGCCTATTCATCTAAGCCCCAGAAAACAGAAAGTGGAACTGCTAGTCCGTAATCCAAACAAGAGCAGAATTACCGGTGTTCACATTCTTATTCCTTCGCACTCTGCAGAAATTAATGTTAACGAGATTCCTGGTAATGATGAGACAGCCGCGATTATTGAAATCGCCCTGCCCAAAGAGGAGACCTCTGTCAACAAGGAAAACATTGTGGCGTTGGAAGGGTATTACACTTTTGATTACCAAGGTGAAAGGATATCAGGCGAAGCCAAGATAGAGATAAGCATTAGAAGAATAGTCGATGTTTCTGAGACTGAGGGGAGACTTCTGGAATTCTAAGTGTTAATAAGGGTTAGGTACCATGGAAAGATACCAAGAAAAGGCCAAAGAAGTTTTTGACGAAGTGTGCATCGCCAAATCTTCGGTGCAGAAAATGGGCTTTGAGCGAAGCATTCCTAGCTATGTGGGGGAGTGGCTAATCGACCATTTCTGCCCGAGCGGCGACCTGACGAATGAAGCGAAGACGAAGATAAAGGATTTTATCAACAACCACCTACCCCCAAAGAGCCAAAGGGAATTGCTAAGAAATAGGCTGCTTAACGGAGAATCAATCGTAATACTTGATGATTATAGTGTCTACGTTGACCTGAGGTCAGGCAAAAGACAAGTAAAGATACCATCACTCGACGTCGAAGATGCTTATGTTGAGAAATCTATAGTGGACTCGTACCCTCTGCTTCTTTGTGGTGGAATATGGGGTGCAGGTAAGCTAATGTATCACCCAGGAGACGATACAGTTGAGGGTGAGATATGGC
>Ga0315296_10002555_pt1 | contig 15483 bp, 14 predicted proteins | sample YL17G14_18_MG_FD_203921 | JGI IMG/M metagenome (GOLD analysis project Ga0315296, IMG submission 203921) | Sediment microbial communities from Yellowstone Lake, YNP, Wyoming, USA - YL17G14_18 | ecosystem: Environmental > Aquatic > Freshwater > Lake > Sediment | place: USA: Wyoming | collected... | reverse complement strand
GCACCAGTGATCGGTCGGGCTCGGTTCCCAGAGGTGCGTCAGTGTACTGCGCCACGACGTCCTCCAGTTTCTGGCGTGTCGAATCGCGATCGCATCGCGTGGGCCGCTAACAACGAAATCAGAGACCGAGGCCAGTGACACAGGTACCGCTGGTGCCCAGGCGCAAGCCGGCCTCCCGGGAATAGCAGCGAATCTCAAGATTGGTGTTGAAGCCATCCGGAAGGAGGGCCAGGAGGTTCAGGAGCGATACAAGAGGTCGAAGATCGACTTCCTTCACCGTCACATATTAGAGTATCAAGACATCTTCCGAAAGATGAGCGGCCTTTCCGGCGGTGACTCATATCTCTTCCTCGATGATCTCTACCACATCAGGCGTGCAGACTAACCTCTCGTCGTGGACTACTTCCATCGTGTGGCAAAGGACCACAGCCTCTGGCTCAAGATAGGAAGCATCCGGCACAGAACGCGATGGTACGTGCATGGCGATCCGCCCACTGGAATCAAGCTTGGGGACGACGCCGATGAGATCAACCTCGACGTAAGTCTCGAGAAGTACTCTCTCGCGAGGGAGTTTCTTGTGCGTATTCTAACCAACTTCGCCACCGCCGCAGGAATCACGCCAGTGTCCTCGTTTCTCACGGATGGGGCGCTTGATCGACTCTTACTGGCGAGTGGTGGTGTCGCGAGGGACTTCCTATCCATTTTCCGTCGGTCTGTGGACGTCGCCCGAGAGCGCGGCGGGGGACATCGCGGGGAGAGAGTCGGTGCTGAGGATGTCAACGTCGCCGCGGGTGAGTACGATTCCTCGAAGCGGGAGGAATTCAAGCGGGATACTCTCGACGACAACGTAACGCTGGAGGATGAGTTCCGGAGGCTCCGGGAGTTCTGCCTAGATAAGAACAACAGCAACTGCTTCCTCCTCGACAAGGAGCAATACGGACAGGAGGTTGATTTGATCCATGAACTTGTCGATCTCAAGCTGATTCATCTCGTCAGGTCAAGGGTTACGGTGAGCGGTCGCCGCGGTCGCATCTACGAGGCGTACATGCTGGACCTGAGCCAATACGCTGGTGCGCGGAAAAGGCGGGAACTCGAGATGGTCGAGTTCTGGAAACCTTCCTCAACCGAAACGCTGCGAAAGGCGTCCATCATCTATGCGGCGAGTGCACAGAATGCGCCATAGGCAGACCTCGTTCCGTCGAACAAGGCCATGAACCCGACGGTCGTCGCACCGCGCCGCCCGCGGGTTATGGCCGGCGTTGGGCCGATCGGAGCGGACGAATCCCCGATGCTCCTCAGGAATGAGCTGTGACGACCATCACAGATGACATTGGGCGCGTCCCGTATTGCGAGCGAGGGTGGCGGTGGCCACGGCTGCTCTCTGGGCTCTTGCTGGCTGCCTGCATCCCTCTTCTTCCATGCGACAACGGCTTGGGCGCACAGATAGCAGGCTCCGCATCCGCCAAAGCGGAGATCGCGCAAAGCAAGGAGGCGATGATCAGCGGCAACACGGGCGCAGCCATCGAGGCGCTTCGTCGCGCAATCGCTCTCGACGGGACTCTTCTTGCGAACCCGGACCGGTTCTTCTTTTTGCTTCTGAGCGGCGATTCCGACGAGAGCATGGCGAGGACCCGCCTACGGGCACTGTTCGGGACCTGGACCGCGAGGGAACCGGCCACTGCCGTCCTGCACTACCTGCTTGGGAAAGCCTGGGAGCCGGAGATCGAAATCGCCAATACGCACTACCTGAGGGCCGTCACGCTGGAGCCCAGCCTGGTGTCCGCACACGCGGCGCTCGCTCGAAACGCGGGCTTCTTGGGAGAACATCGGGCCAGCGCTGCGAGGTGGAAGACCGCAGCGGAGCTCAGGCCAAACGACTCGCAGTACCTGTTCAGCCGCGCCATCATTCTCGCCGAGCGCGACGTTCCGGGCTGGCGAGAGGCCGCGCAGGATGTGCTCGACCGGTTTCCCCGGACCGAGGTCGCTGCCAGCGTGTTGTTCCTGCTGGGGAAGAAAGCCACCCGGGTGACCGAGAAGATCGGGTACTTGGAGCGCGCGACCCGCGAGCACCCACAGGCTAACTCTTCGATGGGCGAGAATGCAACGGTGCCTCTCTTCGAGCTTCATGCCAGGACCGATGCGCGAAAGGCTCTTGCCTTTGCTCGGCGCATGGTGGAAGAGAACGTCCGATCGTACGTGAACTGGCAACACGTGGTCGCGATGCAGGAGACGATCGTTCACGTTCGCGCGCTGCTCGACGCCCGGAAGTCCGCGGATGCGCTCCTCTTGCTTCATGCCGCGACTCCGGCTGCAAATGTCCGCCGCGTCCCGTTCGATTTGCTCGTGATCGAAGCTGAAGAGGCTGCCGGCCAGAAGGCAGAGGCCTATGCGCACGCTGCCGATCTCGTGGCGAAGAGGCCTCGTCCGGACCTTCGCGATGCGCTGCTCGCCGTGGGCCGCCGCTTGGGCAAGACCTCTCAACAGGTAGAAGCGGATCTGCGCGCTCTCCGCGATGCCCGCGCGACGCGCGCACAGGATTTCGATCTCGAGAACTATTCGGGCGGCTCGCGGATCAGCCTTCGCGCGTACGCAGGAAAGGTTGTGCTGCTCAACTTCTGGCACCCCGGCTGAGGGCCGTGTCGCGAGGAGTTCCCTCGCCTGCAGCGATTGCTCGACAAGTACGGTTCGCGGGGCTTCGTCGTCCTGTCCATCAACGTGGATAACCGGTACGACAAGGTTGTGGCGCCATTCGTCAGGAACAGCGGCTACGGCTTCGTGCCAGTAAGAGGTTCGCGCGACTGGGCATCCAGTGCTTACGCGGTAGAGCCGACCCCCGCAAACATCCTGGTCGACCCTCGAGGCCGCGTCGTCTTCAGGCTGCAGGTTCACGACGCGGAGGACGAAGCGACGGCAGGCCTCGCGATCGAGGCGCTATTAGAGGCCCACCGTGGCACATGAGCGACGCGGGGTGCGAGTGCGGCGCTTTAGCTCCTCGCACCCAGGGGCGGCGCCTAACCAGCCGCTACAGCCGACGAGCGGCGCGGGAACCGAGGTGATGTGAGAATCGAGCTCGCCGCTCGCGGTTGAGGGCCAGTCGTTAGACGGACGACGACTCGGTCGAACACAGGAGAAATGCGGCGAAGGGTCTACCGCCGCTCGCGGAGAATGAACGAAGTCCAGTGGCACTCCCGCTTGTCTTCGATGGTGAAGGACTCGCGGCCAGTCGAGGGGAAGCGCACGACGAGGGCGGCCGTGGGCTCGACGGTCAGTGAGTACGTGCCGAGCCGAAGGCCGTTGAACGCGAAGGCGCCGTGTTCGTCGGTCAGGGTCCGCTGCACACCCCCCGGTCCGTCGAGAACGACGACGGCGCGATTGACGAAGGTCTGACTGTCGTCGGCGGCGCGAAGCCACACCCGGCCAAAGGCGCCGCCTCCCGAGCGCGCACCTCCGCTCTCGAAAAGGGCGATGTCCTCTTCCGCGTGGGCGGGGGGGCGCGTCCGCCCGCAGGCTTGGGCCCACAATCGACCGTCTGCGTCACGCCGCGCGTAGAAGACGTACCGGCGCCCCACGGACAGGTCCACAACTTCGTCGAGGATGTCATCGTAGCCGAACACGTCGACCTGCGGGGATGCCGTAACACCTTTCCACGCGCGATTCACTCTCACGCGCGCGCGATGCGCCCTGCTGCCGCCACTCTCATGAGGCGCTAAGAGCGCCTGCCTCACGAAGTCGAATCGGATCGCCTCGCTCGCTTCGACCGTTCCATCGAACACCGCTGCCGCGCGCTTGAACTCGTGACAGGGGGCGAGGAACTCGATGCACTCCCCGGAACTGTCGCTCAGAACGGTTGGAATCAGCCCCAAGAAGGCGCCGGCCAACATCCAAACAAGCGTCCTCATGGTTGCTCTCCGGCGGGCCGACGAGGTGGCGCCGAAACAGGATGTGACGCGCCGACGCCTCGTGGCGGGCGAGCGAGGCATATGACCGCCTGTTGCGGCGGCCGTCCCGCCCAGCAAGCAAGCAGATGATAAGGCACAGGCCACCTGTGGCCCAAGAACTTGTGTATGCCGCCTACGTGCTTGCGAAACTGGGCTGCCCAACGAGCGCTTGCACCTGGCGGCGCCCCGCGGCGAAGACGAGAATCGGCTCGCGGAAATGTGGGAATCTCGCCACGCCAAGATGGAGATTCCCAAGGCGCGGTGGGCGGCCGATCGATCGCGTGGGCGTCCACGGCGCCGGCATTTCCGCAGCTGCGTTTCACCAAAGCGGTCATGGCAAGAGCCCGTTCGAGGGTCCCCCAGCTCGAATCCAACGTCGCTGCTTCCCTAATACCCCGATCGAACCAACTTGATCCTGTAGGTTCTTTCAAGTTGGATGCGGGACCGTTCGTCGCCAGCCGGAACCTAGATGTCGCGTTTCGGCTTCTGCTCTTCCCACACGCCGTCGGCACACTTGGCCACGCCGCCCTTCTCGCCGCGGATCGCCACTAACGAGCCGGGCGAATACCGGCGACCGCGGTCGTCGCGGCAATCCGCACCGGGCCGTCTCGGCTGGTCCGGCGACCAGAGCAGCGCCCGAGACACCTCTGGCCCCGGAAAGAAGAAGACCTCGTTGATGGTCGTCGCGCCAGCCGGTGGTGTGATCGCCCACTTGTCTCCATCGGCAAATCCTACCTCGAGCAACCCCAGGAATGCCTGCGCACGAACACCGCGCGACACCTTCCACTCAAGAACATCCCGGATCGGCAGCACCGTGATCGCTACCTCCGCCGTTGCGCCCGGTTCCAGCGCAAGTTGGGTGGCATGGGCCCTGACGAGGATGGCGGGCACCGACGGGTCACGGTGCTCGACGACCGCAAGAAACGTGGCAGATGTGACAGGCCTCTCCGAGACGTTCCGCAGCGTGACCCTTGAGAAACAGTACTCGCTGTCTCCAACGACGCCGCCCAGCGTAAGCGGGGAGCCATCCTGACTCGGCGCAAAGCCTGTCGGAACTCCCAGGGCCGGGGGCGGATTCTGGAGCGTCGGCCCACCGCCTGGCGCCCGCGGCGGCACGCGGACCGCCTCGAGCGAGGCTCCGAGGACGGCGACACCGGTGACGATTGTCGCCACGACGGCGGCAACCAGTCCCATCGTTTGCGTACGAGTGAGCTGCTTCATGGCGTCTCCCTTCAGAACTCGCCTGATACGACTGGCCAGACTCCGCGACTGCGCGCCCATCACCGCACTGAACCACGTCCCTGACGCCCGACTGGCCAGGATCCCTAGGGCCGCCGCGTAATCGGGGGCGCTTCCGCAGGTTCGCACGGCCACGTCGTCGCACCGGTGCTCTCGAGCCTCGCGCGCGTAACGAGCCAACCACCGTGCGCCGGGGCAGAAGAACAGCAGCGTCTCGACGAGGTCCTGGACAACAGCCACCCGTTGGTCGCCCCCGCGCAGGTGCTCGAGTTCGTGCGCGACGACAGGGTCCAGCTGGGGGCCTGACAGGCTGACCTCCAGACCGCTTGGCACGATCAAACCGGGGCGGCGCCAGCCCGTCGCGGCGGGGTACTCAATCTGCGTCGATTCGACGATGTCAATTGCGTGTCGGTACCCGACTTGCTGCGAGAGGCGCTTGACCGCCTCGGGAACGGGTCCGGTTGAAACGGGGATTGCGTAGTGCCGGATCCAGACCGCGATCAGGAGACCGCCCGCGAGCCGAAGCAACAGCACACCGACCGCCAGGGCCCAAAACAGGACAATCCACGCCGCCCAGTGCGGCGCGAGGGCACCGAGGAATCGCATTGGAGCAAGGCGGACTGTCCACGGGGACACAGGCCCGCCGGGCGGCCCCGCGACGGCCGCCCGCCCGACATCCGGTATTCCCGGTGCCGCGGCGACCGGCACCGATGGATGCGGGTGTGAGAGCACCCACCAGGTGACGGCGCTGACGATGACGCCGGCAACGAGAGCTGCGAACGCCACCCAGTGCCGTCGCAACGGAGTGGCGACGAGCCGTGATCTGGAGAGCCCCCATATGACGAGCGCGACGAGGGTCGTATGCCAGAGCGCGAGGAGGATGGCCAGGCCCAGCGCGTGGAGGACTCGACTGTCGGCGAGGAGCCATGTGCCCATCAGTCCGTCCCTCCCTCGAGGTTATCGAGCAAGCGACGGATCTCCGCGAGTTCGCGGGCACTGACCCGGCGTCCTCCGAGAGCACTTTGCAGGAGGCTGTGGGTGGAGCCATCGAACGCCTGGCGCAGCAAGGAGCGGGTCAGGTGTCGTCGGGTCTGCTCTTGAGATTCCGTGGGCTCATACACGTGCGCGCGAAAGCGCTCGGAGCGGCGGACCAGGCCCTTCCTGTGCATGACTTGGAGCTGCTTCAGGACGGTCGTGTAGCCCACACGCTTGGTTGGCTGGAGGGCCTCAAACACCTCTTTCACTGTGCTTGCACCGAGTCTCCAGAGGACGCGGAGCACATCGAGTTCCGCCGCCGTCGGGTCGGGCACGGGCGGGACATTCCTCATGGCCACGACAATACTACGACACCCGTCGTATGTCAACGATAATCGTCGTACTAACTTTGGCAGGGGATGTTGCCGCCCGCGCGGCGCGTACACACCCAAACCGTGACCACGCGGCGACCCTAGGCACGCCGCGACGCCTTCAATATCCTCGCCGCCGGGGATCGCACTCGAGGACCGGTTTGTCGTCCGTCGAGGCAACGTGTGTTCTCTTGGGAGGGGCCCTGGGGCGCGTTGGGGGGCACCGTGGCCCAGCAGCGAGTCGGTTTCGGCGAGGTACGCGGCGCTGTCCACCGTTGTTGTGCGCCCTCACTCCCAAGCCCGCGAAAGCGCGTTTCCGATCTTGCAAGATATTGCAAAGAATTCCTGGACACGTGCACAAACGGGGGTTTTCAAGGCCACGGTGGATCACAGCAGACCCCGATTTTCCGGGGTCTGCTGTGATCGGCCTCGATCGAGCGTGGCCTACGAACCAGGAGGTCGCAGGTTCGAGTCCTGCAGGGCGCGCCATTTCTAGTCAAGCACTTAGCGTCGCTATTCAATCCCGCTACCGGGCCTTTTGTAGTAGAGAACGTAGTAGCCTGGGTTCGTCTGGCTGGCGCCAAGCCCTGCCGAAGGGCGCCACCCGAGCGTGCCGCACTAGGTTCACTCCCGGGAGGGCGCCCGCCCTGGGAGGCCGCTAATTCCGCCTGTCCTCAAGAAGGAGTTACCCCAAGAAAGGAGTTGCGCCGCGACGGGCCAGAGCGACAATAGGCGGAGCCAGCGCAGCCAAGAACGGATTTCGGAAATGGACAGGCGCCTTCGAGCTACGTCTATCCTTGCTCTCGTCGTTCTCGCCGCCGGGCCCTCCCCGTCGGGTCAACAGCAACCTCCCCAAACGCCGACGTTCCGAGCCGGGATCACGCTCGTGCCCATCGAGGTGCGCGTGCTCGATCGCAACGGGAAGCCCGTCACCGACCTGGACGAAGGCGAGTTCACGATCCTCGAAGAGGGCGTCCCACAGAAGATCATCCACTTCTCGCGCCACGTGCTGGTCGCCGAACAGCCGCGGCCGGGCCTGCGGGCGCGTGCCGACGCCTCACCTTTCGATACCTCGCCCCCGGACTTCAGGGTCTTTCTCATCATCGCCGGCGGCAGATCGCTCAACCCGGATTGGAAGACGCTCGAGGCGCTGGCGCGCTTCATTCGTGAACGACTGCTGCCGCAGGATCAGGTCGCCTTGATCGCCAACAATCGGGCGACCGACTTCACGACCGACCATGAGAAGGTGGCGCAGGCGCTCGAGCGCTTTGGACGGCCGACGGCAGGTCGGACGCTCTCCGCTGCGCCGGGCAGGCTGACTCCGCTCACATCCCAGAAGGACCCGGTGTTCCGCGATCCCGAACTGCTCGATCGTTCGCCAGCGCCGGCGACGGACTTGGGGTTCAAAGAGTACATCAGCGCCGTCAGCCGGTCCCTCGGAGAGGCCGAAGCGGTCCGCTACGGCATCAGGTATCTGCGGTACATGCCGGGCGAGAAGCACATCATCGCGGTGTCGGAATCGGGACTCGGGTTCAGGACGTACGAGGACGTCAAGCGGCTTGCTGCCTATGCCAGCGACGCGAGGGTAGCTCTGAATGTCATTCACACCGGAGGTATCCCGGCGAATCCCTTACCGTTCCTCTCGGGCGTCTTGCTTTCGACGGCCGACAGTCCCGCGCTCACCGTGTCGCCGCGACCGACATTCACCGGGTCAACGGACATTCCGGCGGAGAGCGGACGCGTGCCGACGGTGGAACCCAAGGACGCGGCGCCTCCACTCGGCATCACGCCGTTGGCGCGCTGGCCGGTCCCAATCCCGGGATACACCGCGGACGATCTGATACGGTTCGCGGACAGCCGAGCGGTGTCACGCCTGACCGGCGGACAGGCGTCGATCAATGAGTTCCCGGACAAGGCCGTTGACCGTCTCGACGTCTCATCGCGGTCCTACTACCTGCTCGCGTACTCGCCGTCACGTGCGAGCTGGGATGGCCGCTACCGTTCGGTCAAGGTGAAGGTCAGCCGGCCGGGCGTGACCGTGCTCGCGCGCAACGGCTACTTCGCGCGGGAAACGACGCCGGTGCTCGACCGGCGCAAGTACCTCACCGAGAACCGCATCGCTGCCGCGGGCGTGCACACGGGCGACCTGAACGATCTCCAGGTCGGCGTCACCGTCCTGATCGTCCCGGCGGGACGGAACACGCCCGCTGAAGCCGTCGTTGAGCTGTCGATCGACGCGGCGCGTCTCTCCTTTGCGGAAACAGACGGCCGACATGTGGGATCGCTGAATGTCGCGCTGTTCTGCGGCGACAAGAACCAGACGATCGTCGGCGAGCTCCGGCAGACGCTCGACCTTGCGCTCGAAGACGCCGCGTATGAGCGCGTCATGAGAGAGGGGCTTCGTCACACGGCGCGGGTGACGCTGAAGCGTCTCCCTCGCTACGTCAAGGCAATCGTCTACGACTACGGTTCGGATCTGCTCGGAAGCACGCTCGTGACGCTTCCCCGGGGACAGAAGACGCCTCGCGGTTCGCGGTAAGCCTCCGCGGTGATCTCGGTCGTTTCAAGGGGGTTTGACGAACATTCGGTGGATCGCCTTCGTCCCGACGCTGATCAAGGCCGCTGGGGAGGAATCTGTGTGAGCGTGCCCGTGGCCGCAGGGGTTCGCTCGTGCTCCGGGCGGGGGCCAGGGTAGTGCCCCGTCAAGTGGTGGAAATTCGGTCGCGTCCTTCCTGAGTTCCTGACCATGGTCGGCGTGGACGCTGACGCTGCGGTGGACGGGACGATCACCGTCCACCGCAGCTTGGAAAACGGAGGTGCAGGTGTTCCACAGGGCCCACGCCGCCCCCTGGAGCAGGGCCGAGGGCTGGCGAGGATGGCCCGCGGCATCATACCAGGGTCTTGTCGGGTCCGAACGCGTGCCTACTGGACGCTCACCACGCCGATGACCGGTGTCATCTTGTACGTCCCGTTCCCCGTCTGGTGGACGGATTTGTCTCCGTCGAAGTCGAGGAGGATCTTCGTCGCGCCGCCGCCGGGCACATCGAATTCGCGATTCAGCTTGAGCGTGCCGGAGAGCACGTCCAGGGTCATACCAGGATCTGTGGTGGGCGACAACACAAGAACGGGCGCGCACACGGGACCGCTCGCCAAGGTCTTGGCGGTGAAGTAGATCTTCGCGCTTGAGACGGTCAGCCGCAACTGGGTGTAGTGACCCGCGGCGAGCGTTCCGACTCCCAGCACGTCCTCGCTGGTCTCGAGCCTCTTCAGATCGCAGGTTCGCGTGGTGACGGTGCCATCAAACGGCAGGGTCACCCAGTCGCCTCCGCTCATGTGAACGCTGACCTCTGAGAACGTGACCAGGAGGGCCTTCGCGTCACTGAACGGGCTGTCCTTGATCATTACCGACAGGGTGCCGCTGCCGCCAGAACCGGTACCACCGGTACCGGGTGTCGGCCCTGAGCCTGACCCTGACGTCGAACCGGAGGTGGCATTCGGACTTGTGGCAGCCGTTGGACTCTTGATCGTTGACCCACCGCACGCGACGGCCACAGCCACGACGGCCACAGGCAGGAACCAGAGAAGATGATGAAGTCTGAGCCGGCTTCGCATGTTTGTTTTCTCCTGAGTAGCCGCGCCGTGTTGCAGAGGCGAGGGTAGCAAGACCCCGCCGGCTCTGCAATCGCAAGGAACATGCCAGCGTGACCATGGCAGTCTCGAGGAATCGGCAGGAGCCAAGCGATTGTCATCGCAGAGGTTAGTCAGTTCGAGATCACGTGGATCCCAAGTTCAGCTGGGGAAGATCGTCGCCACAGCTGACAAGACTGGCAGTTGTTACACAGGCTTGATGGACGGCGCGCGGCCCCCAGCAGAAGAGCGCGCTCTCAGAGCCGGCCGGCTACGGCGTCGGTGGCCGCCTGCAGATTTCTCGCGCAGACCTCCGCCTCAGCCTTACAATTCCCAGTACCGATTGGCACCCTGACCCAAGCGGTTCAGTTCAGGTGGGTCTATCCGCACTGAGCCCGCGCGGCCTCAGGCCCGATCATTGTGCCAGTGCGGATGAAACCCTATTCGTTGGCTTGGCGCCGGCGGCAATTCGCCGCTGGTGCGTGGTTCAGTCGAGTGAATACTGTGTGTGGAGAATCGTTATCTCCGACACACTCCTAGCGCCGCCGTTTGCGCCACGCGCAGCCGAGACCAACGAGGCCCGTACCGAGGAGCAGGAGCGAGGTCGGCTCGGGCACGGCGGTGATTGACCCCTCGACCATCAGGCCAAACGGGTTGCCGGTCGTGTTGGTTTCCGTGCCGACCTGAAAGAGATCCACCTCGAGCGTGTGCGGCCCCGCCGTGAGGAATCCGGAGTACGTGACCTCGCCGTTCATGGTAGGCCCGCAGCTGATCGGAAACGTCTCGCACGTGGACTGGGCCCAGTCGTGCGTTGTGAAGAGCGGTACGCTGTGATTGTCCAGGTAGACCATCGCCGTGTCGTCGGCCCACAGGGAGAGGTACAGCGTGTCGCCGGGACTGGCATTGAACAGGTAGGTGAACGTGCCCACCGGCGTCTGGCCGTAATAAGGCGTGTACGGACCGGCATCCTGGTACCCCGTTGGTCCGTACGAGATCCAGACCGCGCCGCTCTCGCCGGCGCCGGTGTGATTCGGCTCCCAGGCGTAGTGCGGCGTTATGGCCACCGCTGGGCCGTCTCCAGGCACCGACCCTCCCACGACGGAAGTCCAGAACCACTGACTGCCTGGCTGCGAAATGATGGGGTCGGCTGCGACCGGCGCCGCGAGCGCCATGGTCACGATAAGGACGGCAACGCTGCATGCATGTCTTGTGATCACGCTAATACCCCCAGTTTCAGACTCAGCCCGCGCACATCGCAGGCCCGTTCGGTTGACGGCGGCGATCCGCCGGAGACTGCCCCATAACACAGCAAGAAAACTGCCAGTGCGGGTGTTGCTTGTGCACGCACGGCATTCACGCGCTGGAAGTAATTGAACATAAAGGAGAAGTGCCGAAAAGGAGGGCTCATCCGCCGGCAGGGAGGCAACCTTGGGGCAGACTTTTAGTCCCACTGCGCAGAGCCTTTTGTTTACCAATCAACTAAAAGAACACGGCTCTGTCTGGAGACTATCTCCCCGGATCCATGACGTTCACTCCAAACGCGTTGACCTGTTCGCGCGTTCCCGGTTCGGGATCGGCGTGAAAGCCTCCACCAGCTCACGACAGGACGACGTGAGCGACGAAGGGTCGCGGCACGCACCCGTTTCGCCAGCCGGGTGCGCACCCGTGCCCCACGCCGGTAGTGGCCCCGGCCGAGAAACGTCGTGGCCTCGGCTTCGATCGCCACCTGCAGCATGTACTGCGCTACGCAGCCAACGAACCCCTGCATCGGGGTGACGACGTCGTCGCCCTCGGGTCCCTCCCCGCGCAGCAGGCGCTCGACACCTTCCTTCATGCGGACGCTCGGTGCTACTCTCTTCATAGCGTTGGTCTCCTCTTTCAAATGTGTGATTCGCTTCCTGGTCGATGAAATCGTCAAATACGATCTTTCCTTCCCCCATATCGACGGGCTGATTCTCCGGACGACCCACAAAATCGGCCGGATCAAGGTGGAGCACCACCCCCGCCACGCGGGGAAATCGGGTTATACTCTGAAGAAACTCATCCGGTTGTGGTTGAACTCCTTCACCGCTTTTTCCATCCTGCCCCTGCGGATCTCATTGACCGTGGGGCTGATCTTTTCCACGTCCGGGTTTCTCCTAACGTTTTGAGAAAACGACTCCCCCTGGTGATCATGCAAAGACATGAATATGAACGGATGTTCCAATTCGAGGACTGGTACTGGTGGTACCGGGGACTCCATGAGCTGGTTTGCGCCGAAGTCAAACGGTCCATCCCGGACCGGTCTCCCGCCATCCTCGACGCCGGCTGCGGGACCGGCCGGATGATGGAACTCCTGGGATCTCAAGGTCATGTCGAGGGATTCGATTCTTCCGCCGCGGCCGTCGATTTCTGCCGGCAGAGAGGCGTGCCCGATTGCCGGCCCATGGACCTCAACGCTTGGGACCCGGATGCGGACCGCTGGGAGGTGATCATCAGCCTGGACGTGATCTGCTGCACTGGCGTGCTCGATGACCGGGCGATCCTGGGAAAATTTCACCGGGCCCTGACCGGAAACGGTTATCTGATCATGAATCTGCCGGCCTTTCCCCTGTTGCGCCGGACTCATGACCGCGCGGTATCCATTGCCCGCCGTTACCGCCGAAAGGACCTGGTCAGGGACCTGGAGGCGCTCGGTTTTCGTGTCGTCTACGCCGGGTACCGCCTGCCCCCGCTTTTCCTGGTGATTCTGGCGAAAAAAATAATCGAGAAACGATTCAAGACTCGGAACATCGAATCCGATTTGCGGCCCCTGCCGCGTCCGCTCAACGCCTGGCTTCTCGGCTATCAACGTCTCGAAAATCGGTTGATCCTCCGGGGAATGCGCTTTCCGTTCGGGAGTTCTCTTTTCATCGTGGCGGCCAAAACCGGTCCGTGACTCCGGCGAATTAACAAAAACGGAAGGCGACGGCCAGCTGTCTCTTATTCCCGCAATCTGTTACCTCCCCGCAACGGGCTGGGGGCACCGAGCCGAGCGGCCCTGTTCCATGGGCTCGGCCGACACCCCGCTATCCACCCATAACGGTCCCAAGGTAGCGAAATTCCTTGTCGGGTAAGTTCCGACCTGCACGAATGGCGTAACGATCTGAGCGCTGTCTCAACGAGGGGCACTGCGAATTTGTGGTACCGGTGAAGACGCCGGTTGCCCGTGGCTAGACGGAAAGACCCCGTGCACCTTTACTACAACTTAGTTGATATACGAAGGGGAAGGGCGAAACGTTGTTGGCTTTCATCCGGGCTCGGTGAGGGACATGAGTGAGCTGCCCGGCCGCGCCGCAGGCCGACTGTCAACGTGACCGGCCTTCTCAGATGCGGATGCCGCCTTGCCGGCGGACCCTACCGATGCCCCTACTTGGCCAGATAGCCGAGGGCGCGAAGCCGCTCCAGTACCACCGGTGGCACCGGGATCGAGCGCTGCTCGATGGCCTGGCCATCTTGAATAGCTACTGCGAGCAGGTGTGCCAGGTCGCGTTCGAGCCGATCGGCGCGGGCGATCTCGACCCGCGCGAGATTCGCCGTCTCACCCCGGTCCTGCCGGAGATCGAACAGCTGGCGGCCGCCTTGGAGCGAAGAAATGAGCTTCCAGTCCAGTGTCCGGATCGCAAAGCGCCGATCAAGAAGTTCCGCGTAGGCACATGGTCGGCCCGTTCGGAGTCGCTGGAGCACTGGCAGCACATCACGCCCGTGCGACGTCCTGGGCGGTGTCGCACCGGTGAGGCGAGCCAGCGTCGGGAAGAGGTCGGCCAACTGCACCACAGTCTGGACAGAACCCGGCCGGACGCCCGGCAGCTTGGCGATGAGCGGCACGCGCAGCAGTTCGTCGTACAGCGAGTTGCCGTGGCTCATCAGGTCGTGCTCCAGGAACCCTTCGCCGTGGTCTGCGGTGAGCACAACGGCTGTCCGAGCCCAGGCGTGCCTGGCCCGGAGCATCGAGAAGAACCGGCCGATCGCGTGGTCGGCGGTGAGGACGCCCGCATCGTAGCGCGCCAGGTACAGATTGAGATCGGTTGACTGGCCGATCCTCACCCAATCGGGAATCCGCGCCGGGTCGATCGGCTGCGGCGGCCTGAGCGCCGGCAGCATCAATCGGTAGGGCTCAGGCGGGTCGTACGGATTGTGGGTATCCATCAGGTGGACCCACAGGAAGAAGGGTTCCGGCGCGGCCGTGACAGCCCTTGCGGCTTCGGTCATCAAGACGTCCGCGTGCGCGTACGCGCCCGAAGCGCCCCTCACGTATCTGAACTGCACGAAGCCGTTGGCGAATCCGAAGTCCCGTATCAGGTAGGGATTCGCGGTCAGGGCCATCGTGTGGTAGCCGGCGGCGCGGAGGGATCTCGGAAGCGTCGGCAGGTCCGGGCTGAGGACGTCGGTGCGGTCCACCGGGTGCGAGCCCGCGGACCCCAACTCGCGCAGGACGCTCAGTGGCACAGTGGTCGTGCGTGTCCTGTGAGCGGCGGGAAACAGGCTGGTCAGCAACGACGCGATGGAAGCCTTCGTCTCGGGCGCCTGAGCAATCGCGTCGCTGACAACAACCGCCTCGCGGGCGAACGCATCGATGTTCGGCGACGTCGGCCGCTGGTAACCGTACACCCCCAGGTGATCCGCCCGCAGTGAGTCGATTGTGATCAGTACGAGGTTCGGCCTCTGGTCGTTCGCCAGGCGGTGGCTGAGCGATCCAGTCGAATGACCCCAGTTGCCCAGGGGCACCAGGATCAACCCCGTCAGAAGAGCAGTTGCGCCGGTGGAACCGAAACGGACGGTCATGGGTCAAACCCGATCGGGACGCCGCCACGATCACGCCCCGAGCGCCACCTGATGTTAGACCGCGGCCGGGGCGAGAGGTCACATGAGGCTTTCACGGGATCTCGAGACCTCCCCGGGCGCACGTTCCGTCCGGGGCTCCTGCCGCGCATCCGCACGAGCTCGGGCGAGCTGGGCACCCGAGGTCTTGTGTTGACGCTCGGCCTACGGCCCCCGGCCGGGCAGGCTACCCAGTCATCTATCGTCCGATCGGAGGAACTTGGACAGGGCTCGCCCCGGGGCCGATCGTCCGCCGCCTGGAATGACACGCCTCCAGGCTGTGGTTGCAGGGCGCGCCATTTTCTCCGCCCAAGTCCTGAGCGAGCGCCAGCGAGTCGAAGGGCAGGGCGCGGCGTGTACCGGCTGCTCGTCCTTGTCGGCTATGCTTCGGCGGAATGGCTCACGGAAGCCTCGCCGACGCGAGAAACGCTGCAATCCCGCTTTACTGATCCGCCATTGTGGTTGTCTAAGACGCTATACTGACGGTCACTCCA
>Ga0315296_10002554_pt1 | contig 15488 bp, 26 predicted proteins | sample YL17G14_18_MG_FD_203921 | JGI IMG/M metagenome (GOLD analysis project Ga0315296, IMG submission 203921) | Sediment microbial communities from Yellowstone Lake, YNP, Wyoming, USA - YL17G14_18 | ecosystem: Environmental > Aquatic > Freshwater > Lake > Sediment | place: USA: Wyoming | collected... | reverse complement strand
GGCTGCTGTGTAGTTCGAATGTCAAGTTCGAATATTTTCGACCCCATGTTTCTGCTCTTAAAGCGCAAAGCTCTCGTGTCAAAACCAGCCCCGAGCAACACGATCTGTGCGAATCGATTCCTTAGCGCATTAATGAAGACCTCATCAAGCAGCTTCGTTCTTGCCAGCACATACTCATATATCCCAGGAGGAGCGATTTTCTTCATAAAGAACTTTCTCAGAAAGGAAACACCAAGGATAAACCTTGCTCCTAAAGGGAGAAAAATCTCAGCCAAGACATCTGGTCCGCGAAAACGTTCGTCTTTCTCCCTACTGGCACACGCACGTGAGAAGCAGGTATACCCAGCTGTATTGGAAGCTTTGTGTTCAATCGTTCGCTTTGTCATTATCTCTTTGTCCTGCAATTAAGTTGAGAGAGGGGTCCCTGATTTTCAACATTCTTTTTTATCTTATCGTACTCTCCGATGATTCGATTGGCGCAAAATATTCCACCAAAGAACAGGATGGATCCGGCAATCAGAAAGAGCCACATGAAAACCCCGGCACTCATGAGACTGATAGCGATCAAAGAAACGATGTAACCGATGATTGGATAAAAAATTCCATATCTCTTGGGCTGTTTTCGAACAGGCTCCCAGTCGAAATCAATCACATCCTGTTTATAGTGCTTTCTTATTTCTTCTAAGATTTTCGGTTCCACTTCATATCTCCGAAAACATGACTTTAGGCCTGCCGAAGTGAGGTCAGGCCTGAAGCCTATTGGTTTCTACTGTAGGGACAGATTCTATTAAGTCCCAATAACTTGCATATTCCTGCTCCCGTAACCCCGTAGATTAGATAATCTTTTTCGTAATTACGGATACAATGTATAATAGGATCCAATGTTCCGTTGACAAAGGTCGTCCCCGTAATCAGGACGACATCGGATTGTTTGATCAGTTCCTCTGTCATTTCGTTGCCATCCCATACCTTTACTCCATATTTTAAAGAATGAATGTTTTGTTTATTTAGGTCGGTGATCCTAACATTTTCCATGCCAAAAGTTTCGGTGAGGTTCTCGGCAATGGCTGGATTCAAACCGATGAAACCAACCCTGACTTTTCTCCACCGTTTTAGAAGTTGAAAAGCTATTTCTTTCCCGCACCTCTCGGGGTCTTCGTCCTTACAGTGGATCGTGTTATCAATAAGATTGAGATATTTCAGTGTCGCATTCAGTGTCGCCACATAGATGCTTCGCTCTCTATTTGATGTAAGGGGAAGATTGAGCACCTCCTTTAAATCACCCACAAATTCTCCGGGAGAATCAGTAAAAGCATGAGCCTTAGCTCCCAGAACTTCCGCTTCGACGACCCTTTCCTTCCCCAGAATAATTGGAAAGTCCCTTCTCCCTGGCATCCCAATTGCTTCTTCAGGGGTCAGGGTTTTAACCAATACGGACACCTGGGCGTCATTGACTTTGTTTTTGGTGACGATTTCGGCCAATTGAATCCTCGACTTCTCCAATATAGAGGTATCCATTTCTGTTCAATATCCCCCCTGAGAAAAGGTGAGAAGGTACTGGTATGAAACATATGAGAAAGCAATACCGAACAACATCTTGAGCACTGGTGATGGGAAACGTTTATTCAATATCGCTCCGATGTTTGATCCGATCAATGTTCCTAGACATATTGGGAGCGCTACTTCCAGCTTAATAAACCCCTGGAACAATTTAAGCATTGAACTGATAAAAGCATTCACTGAAAAGCAGGTCAATGAGGAACCTATAGCAATCTTTATCGGGGCTTTTAAGATAAGGGTAAACGCCGGGACTAGGATAGCTCCTGTGCCTATTCCAAAAAGTCCAGGAAGAATTCCAGCCATACCCCCTATAGTGACTTTTCCTAATAGCGGACCGTGTATTTCACTCTCTCTGGGTTCTTCCTTAATTTTCTTCCTCAGCAAGTCTACTAATCCCTCTATTATCATACGGATAGAGACAAAGGAAAAAACCAATCCTACCCCAAGGTCTAACCATTTTTCCTTTTTAGCGAAATATAGAAAGATCAAAGAAAAGACAAGAGTGAAGATTGCCCCTGCTATGATAACAGGAAGTATAGATCTGATTTTTACATGCCCCAGTTTATAATGTCTGAAGCTTCCGCCCAGGGTTGTGAAGAATACCGCCAATATACAAGTTCCAGCTGCGAGGGCAGGAGATAAACCTACAGAGAACCCAAGAATTGGCATCAGTACGATCCCCCCTCCAATTCCAAGCAGGCCCCCAAGGACTCCTGCCAAAATCCCACCCGCCGTCATGATTATGAGCTCGAAAATGTTCACCGTGGACCGCCTCTTTACCCTTTCAAGAAACCATATGTTCTTTTGCCCTTTCTCAACAGCCTGAACAATCCTCCATTGGATATCTTAGACACTATTTCGTTTCCTTTCATATGGTGGTCACTGAAGGATAGAATACCATTTGGCTTTAAGACTCGATGCAACTCTCTTAATACTTCATTTGGGGCATCCAAGTCGTGAAAGATGTCGTACAACAGGACCGCGTCCACACTATTGTCTGGCAATCCAGTTTTGCAGTCCGAATAAATGGCTTCCAAATTCGTCAGCCCCTTTTTTAAGGCGATATTCTGAACCCTCTGAATCGCAAGGGGATGAATATCTAGAGCATAAATTTTTCCTGTGTTCCCAACCAGTTTTGCAAGGGGGACTATGTAGCTACCAGGTCCACAGCCATAATCGAGTACATGAAATCCCGGCTTTATTTCTACCTCCTTCAAGATTTTCTTACGAGGGATGAAGAAATTGCGAAATTTATACGTGAGAGACATGGATCTGAAATCAAGATCGGATTTCGGTTTATCCATGGAGGTTTCCTGCTATTCTCTTTTTAAAAGGCGATTTCACATAAACAACCGTAAGCGAACTCAGGAATCATTATTGCTTCAAAATACCCAGGGCTTCTTTTAGCAGGTTCTTCTCATGCTCATTATCGACCACCCTCTGGATCATATCCTTCTGAGCTATCACAGAACCCGCTCCGTGCCAGGCTCCGATGATGAGATTCATGAATCCATCTTACAAGTTCCTCCACAAGTCAAGGGTAAAGATGCCAGTTTTGTTGGTGGGTTAGGTCATTTATATTTCCCCTTAGCCTTTTGTCCAGAGACTAAACTGGCTTCCTAAACCTAACCACATTCCTATCAAAACCACTTTATTTCTGTAGTCTTTTGGCTGCCTGTTCGGCAGCAATTAAAATTGGGTCAAGAGTACCTGAAAAAGGTGGCGCATAGGCAAAATCGAGCCTTGAGATTTCATCAATCGTCATATTCTGATGGAGAGCCACAGCCAGGGCATTAATCCGTCTTGCCACCCCTTCCTTTCCTGCCATCTGGGCACCCAAGACTCTTCCGCTCCGTCGGTCAAAGATCAATTTGATGAGGATCCGTTTTGATCCAGGCATATAGCCTACCTTTGACTCAGTCTCAATCAACTGTGAATCTACATCAAAACCATATTTTTGAGCTACCTGTGTCCCTAAACCCGTAAAGGCAACTTCTAATTCGAAAACTTTGAAAGCCGCAGATCCCACCACGCCATGAAAAACCGCTTTCTTACCTGCGGCGTTATCTCCAGCCACCCGGCCCTGTTTGTTGGCAATATCCCCCAGGGGAGTATACATCCAATCCTGGCTCACCAGATTGAAGACTTCACAGCAGTCTCCTGCAGCATAGGTGTCCGCTAAATTGGTCTTTTGGCTCTTATCTGTGCGGATCGCTCCCGTCTTTCCGAGTTCGATGCCCGCCTCCTTCGCAAGTTCCACGTTCGGGATGACTCCGACCGCCATCAACACCATGTCCACCCGGTAACTGGCCTTATGAGTTTCGAAGGTTGTTACTTCACCCATGCTGTTGGCCTTAAACCCTGCGGGTTCGTGTTGGGTATGAAAGTAGACCCCATTTCCCTGCAATTCCTTCAGAATTGTCTCGGAGATCTCCCTTTCTAAATTTCCTGCTGGTAAATCCCTACGACAGAAAACGTGGGTTTCAATATTCCTCAACCGGAAAGCCTCGCACATTTCTAATGCAATAAAGCCACCGCCGAGAATAGCAACCCTTCCCGGTTTCCTTTCATCAATGTAATTCTTGATACGGATACCGTCCTGAAGGTCTTTCAGGGTGAATATGTTCCTGCCAGTACTCCCCGGGAGGTTAAGCCTTTTGGATCGGGCTCCCGTGGCAACGATAAGTTTGTCATAAGAAAAACGTTGAGTTTCGGATCTTGATAAATTAAGAACCTCAATCTTTTTCTCTTTCGGATCAATTTTGGTGACTCGATGCCCGGTCTTGACATCGATATCCTGCATCTCTTTAAATTGTTGGGCAGTTCGAACCACCAACTTTTTCTGATCCTTTACTACATCACCGATGTAGTAGGGGGTTTCTCAGGAGCCATAGGATACAAATCGACCCTGTTCGAACATGGTAACTTCAAGATCAGGATTGACTCGTTTTGCCCTGGCCGCTGCACTGGGGCCAGCTGCGGACCCACCAATGATCAGAAGTTTCTCTTTTTTTGCCATATTTTCTTCTCCATCAATGTTCAGTTCTTATTTTTAGATGCCCTCTGGCACTCTCTGCATAGCCCAAATACCTGAACGGAAATGTTATCCAGTTTGAAATCTTTATCCTGGCAGACCTCGGATTTAAGAGTTTCGAGACCATTACTTAAAAAATCCATGATTTTCCCGCATTGTTCACATATAAGGTGGCCATGATCCCTTTTTTGGGATATGGGTTCATAATAGAAACAGTTCTTTTTGATATCGAATCTTTCGATGAGACGAAATCTTTCAAGGAGCTTTAACGTTCGATAGATCGTGGGTCTTGAGACCCTTGTCCCTTTCCGGGTAAGAGAAGAGTATAAGCTTTCCGCGTTAAAATGATTCTTTCGAGCTTCAAGCTCCCTAAGAATAATCTTCCTCCCTCTGGTATTTTTTAAACCTTTGGACTCTAAAAAATCTTTGAATTGTTGTACTTCTTTATGCATGGTTTAAGAGTTTGAATCTCAATCTCAATAAAAATCCAAATTAAAGGCGTTGAGGTGAGTAAAACACCTCAACGCCTTTTCTCCCGTTTAGGCTGTAAAGATATACCTAGTCCCGGCCGTGTTAATGATAAACTGCTGGGGCATCTCCTTTGCAAATGTTGAAATGGCCTCCCATCCGGAGCAGTGCATAGGGACAACATAATCTGGATTAATAGCCTTAATGTCTGGAATGGTATTCTGACTTTTTGGCATAGGAGCACCGATCAAATGGAATCTTTTAATCACAGTGCGTAATTCTTCCACCCCTGTGAGTTTTTGACCATATTTCACTGTATTGCCAATTCATTTTTCTCTCTTACCGATAAACCCGTAACTTTAGTATGAGAGAGGGATTCAAGGTGCAGATATTTATCGATCACCTTTTTGGCAATCGGCGCTGCGACCGCTCCTCCGAAACCGCCGTGTTCAACGAGAACGACGATGGAGATCAATGGATCTTCAAAAGGGGCATAGGCGACGAACCAGGCATGATCTCTAAACTGAATGGGCAACCGGTCCATATCCCCTTTCTTAAAATCCTTTTCCATTCGAATGACTTGAGCCGTTCCGGTCTTCCCTGCTACTTTCACTTCATTTAAGGCGCAAGCCCATCCAGTCCCATGAGACTCGTTGACTGCTCCTAAAAGGGCCTCCCGGATAACACGGAGAGTGCTTTCCGAGACATTGGCTCTTCCCACTTCCATGGGTGGGTACTCTTTTAATGGGACCCCATAAAGATTTTCCACCCTTTCCACTACTTGAGGGAGGTAAAGCTTCCCTCCGTTCGCAATGGCTGAAATGAGCATAAGAAGTTGAATAGGGGTAGCGTTAAGATATCCTTGACCTACTGAGAGAGAAAGGGTTTCTCCACTATACCATGGGGTCGCGAAACGCTTCTTTTTCCAGGTGGTAGATGGGACAACCCCTGATTTTTCATGTGGTAGGGGGATCCCCGTCATCCTTCCTAAACCGAACTCGTTGGCATAATAAGCAATTCTGTCGACTCCCACTTTTAGTCCTACTTGGTAGAAAAAGATATCACAGGATTCCACGATGGCCCGATGAAGCCTTAACGTTCCATGTCCCCCTTCCTTCCAACAGCGAAAATCCCGATTCCCATAAGAGTAGATACCTGCGCAGTTCAACTGTGTGTCGGGAGTGATAGCCCCTGATTCGAGACCGGTAATGGCGGTGATGATTTTAAAAACGGAACCTGGAGGATATTGACCCTGAATTCCTTTATTCTGAAGAGGATAATGCGGGTTTTCGAGCAAAGATTTCCATTCCACCAGAGAGATATTTCTCGCAAAAAGGTTGGGATCAAATGAAGGTCTGCTCACCATTGCCAGGATTCGACCCGTTTTAGGGTCCATGGCAATGAGGGCACCATTCTTTTCTTGAAAGGCCTCCTCTGCAGCTTTCTGAAGTTCGAGGTCAATGGTAAGGATAAGGTTGTTCCCAGGAAACGGTTCAACGTCCCGGAGGGGTTTAATTTCCCTCCCCAGGACATCCACCTCAATCTGATGACCTCCATCTATTCCTTTGAGATCATCTTCCCACCGATATTCGACTCCGTATTTTCCTGTCAAGGCACCTATTCGATAATGGATATTTTTCGACTGTTTCAATTCATTTTCGTCAACCTCTCCGATGTAACCGATGAAATGAGAAGCCAGATTGCCATAATTGTATGCTCTCTTAGGCCTGACACTTACGATGAGGCCTGGAAGATGAATCCGATTGGATTCAAGGAGAGCAAGTTCATTCCAATTAATATCAGATTTAATCTTCACCGGTTTGAAAGGGGGGCGCTGTTTCAGGCTCTGGAGTTTGTCTTTGATTTCATCCTGAGACATGTGTAAGGTCTCGCCTACTTTGACCAGCACTTCTGGGTTTAATTTTATATCTTCGGGGACGAGATAAACTTCAAAGGAAGGCCTGTTCTGGGCTAAGATACGTCCATTTCGATCCAGGAGCATCCCTCGGTCAGCCGGATGTTCACGAACCCGTATACAATTATTTTGAGATAATCTTGCAAATTCATCCCCCTTGATCACTTGGAGGTACCATAAACGAATGAAGATGAAAAAGAAGCAAATTGCGAAGAAAACAACTAAATATCTATAATTCTTTTTAAAATCTTCCATCCTTTGTGTATTCAACTCTATCATCGACGACTATAATCCCTTTACACCCACTTAATATTCTTGCTTGGGAGAATTGATTCTTAAAATAAACCTTTAAACTCCTGTTACGGTTTTAGCATGATACACCGCACTAATGATTACTTTTTCCCCGATTCTTCAGACTCGCAAATATGACCTTCCTCTCCGGGATGGCATATGGAAATCTGTTCGGCTGAGCAATCCTCTGGTTTTCCTTCTAAATTCTCAGGATGGCTGCAACCAGATTTACTTTGGCACATGATTTTCACCTCCTTTCAGAATTCCTGACGGATTCTTTTCTTAAAGATGAATAGCGAGAGACCAAAGAGCAGAAAAACGAACCCCAGTAGAATTAATAAATCCAAGTGTAAAGGGATTATCCCTTTATCCTCGAATAAGCAATGGTTCAGACCATCCACGGTATAAGTCAATGGAAGGAGATAAGAAAGGATAGGGAGAGGGAAGGGCATTGAGGGTACGGGAAAGAAGACCCCGCAGAGGAAGATCATGGGAAATCGGAAGAAGTTGGACATGGTCATGGCCTCAAAGACCTCCTTCACTCCCACCGAAATTAGGACCCCAAGGAGTGAGAAGGCAATACCGGAAAGAATGATAATGAGAGAAAAAGAAAAGGGATGATGGATAGAAATGCCCATGATTGGAATAAGAAAGATTGTGATAAGGAAAGTGATCACCAGCCCGAATACAGAACTTCCAAGGGTCTTGCCGAAAAGGATCGTTCGAATCTCCAAGGGTGCAAGGAGAAGACGCTCCAGAGCCCCAATTCTTTTTTCAAAGGTGATTACAATGGCAGCCATCGAAGTCGATGAAAAGAGGAGGGTCAATCCGATCAGCCCCGGGATCACCTCTTTAATGCCCATCGGGTTTCTAAAATAAAAAGCAAAAACGAAGACGATGGGAAGCATCAATCCCCAACTGATCAAAGGAGGCTTGAGGTAGTAGGCCCCCATATCCTTCTTGGCGATGAAATAGGCTTTTCTTATTTCCTCCATTATTCCCCCCCCATTTTTAAAGGCTTATCGATCTTCATTAAGTCTGAATCGAGACCGGTTAATTTTACAAAAGCATCCTCCAGACTGGGGCTCAACGTGTTGATCGTTTCCATTTTTGCCCCTTGTCCTTCAAAGAGCTTTATAATACCAGGAGTAACTTGATCGATGTTTTTCGTATGGAAACGAATCCGGTTTTCGTCGATCACAATCTTTTCAATGCCGTCCAATAAAAGAAGCTTATTTTTTAAACTCTCTGAAATTAGATCCACCCCGATCTCAAGGATCTCCATTTCTTTGATCTGGGATTTAATATTTTGTGGGGTGTCGATGATCCGTATTTTCCCTTTCACAATAATTGCGATCCGATCACACAGACCCTCTGCCTCGGGGATGTAATGGGTCGTAAGAAAGATCGTTAGCCCCTTCTTTTTCGAATCGAGGATGAGTTTCCGCAAGCCTCTTGCGCTCATCACATCTAGACCAGTAGTGGGTTCATCGAGAAATAAAATTTTGGGATTATGAATAAGAGCAGCAGCAATAGTCAGCCTCCGCTTCAGTCCTCTGGATAAAGCCTGGAAGGGTTTCTCTTGGTGTTCCCTTAGCCCGAATTCTTCAAGAAGCCGGAAGGCACGGTCTTTCCGTTCTTTTCGTGCAACCCCGTACAGCTCCGCCTGGTAGATAAGATTTTCCATGGCCGTCAGTTCTCCATAGAGGTTCGAGGTTTCAGGGACAAGGCCGATGGTCTTTTTGACCTCCACGGGTTCCTTCAAAATATCCCGGCCAGCAATCCATGCAGTGCCGGAACTGGGTTGGGTCAGGCCCACCATCATTCGGATGGTGGTGGTTTTACCCGCACCATTTGGTCCCAGGAATCCAAAGATTTCCCCCTCTTTGACTTCAAAGGAGATATGGTCAACGGCGAGGGAAGGGCCATAAGACTTGGTTAGGTCATTTACCCGGATGATAGCATCCATATCAATTCGTCTCCCTTTCTCAATTTGTTTGACATTTCAAAATAATATCTCCAATTTTACAGTGAACGTCCTCGGCAATGACGGGGCATTTCACATTGAGCAAGAAGAAAATTGGACGATCCTCTCTGCTGAGGGATTCATAGTTTCCCTGTCCTTTGGCCAAAATGAGATCCGATTGTTTAAATTTACTGATAAATTCCTCAGAACATCTACTAAGAAGAGTTCCTGGCGCCTCCGAACCATTAGAGATCACCTTGACCAGTTGTGCCATTCCCGCAAACTCAGCATCTTCCATAGTGGCATCATTGAGTATGGGAAAGCCTCTCACGGCGTAAATAATATCCAAATTAGAATGATCGAGAAGTTCCTCAATGAGAATCTTATCCCATACGATTTCACCCGCATTATCTCCCAAATAAAGGAGCGATTTTGATGAGATAACCCTTTTACAAAATAACTCAAAGTCGTCCCAAGCGAAACCTTTATCGATAAATTCCATATATCTCTTGTAAATGTCCCGAACGGGGTGATCCGGGGCAAGATCGATCGCATTTCCAATAGCAGCCAGCATCATGGCCGCTTTCAAAGGATTGGACATTTCTGCGATTTGATTACTCAGAATATTTTCATATTGCATAGCTAATTCATTTTGTCTCTTTTTGGCTTCCTTATAAGGATCAGGACTTCCTGTGATGGCCTTTACTCTCTGGTGAATAAGAAGGGCGATTTCGGGTGGAGATGAATAAATGGATATATTGGATAATATCGAAAGGACAGAGTTTAAGACTTTTCTATGGATCCCTTCATCTTTAGTAGTCATTCGAGTAGCTTCCAATGCCTGGCGTAAAAAACACGGGAAACAATCTAAATTCGTCATCATAGAATAGAACCTTGTTTCTGAGATTGCTTTAAATCCTTAAGCATCCTTTTTATTAACAACTCCCTTTTTAATCGAGAGAGATAATTAATGATCAAAATCCCGTGGAGATGATCTATTTCGTGCTGATAAACTGTGGCTGGGAAATCGAATAGCTCCAGGGTCAGTTCTTTCCCATTTAAATCCCAGGCTCGGACGAGGACTCTTTCCATTCGTTTTACTGGTACTTCGATGGTGGGAAGGCTTAGGCATCCTTCTTCCATAACTGATTCGCCGTCACCTTCGACAATTTCAGGGTTGATGAAAGCCTTCCGTGCTTCTCCAATATCCACAACGATAATCTGGTTAGGGATTCCGATCTGGGGAGCAGCCAGTCCAATCCCTTTGCTGATATACATGACCTCTGCCATACGATCAGCGATATCTTTAACACTCCCGTCAATATTCACAATGGGCTTCGCCTTCTTTCTTAAAATTGGATCTGGGTAGATACGGATGTTGTCCATGGAGTCTCTTACTTTATGAATATTTTCATTCACCTTTGATGACTCTTCCAACCCCCGCCTTAATAAATTTATTTCCAAATATACCTGCAAGCACACTTATGGCCAGATCGCGGCAAAGGATCAAACCCGTTAAAAGAGACATAAAAATTTTCATGAACACATTCGTCTCAATCTGTTTAAATGATCTTCACTCTAAATTGAATTTCCCTTTCACCCAATTCATTTAGGACAAGGCTTAGCCGAGTATTTGGCCCGGCACCCGGAGGAATTTGAATAGAATATCGTCTTTGACTGATCCCTGCATCGACGATAATCTCTTTTTGAGTTCCATAGAAGGCTTCTAAGGCTGTAAGCGGGATTTCGTAAATTTGGTCTACTTCTTTTCTATAAAAAGGATCATCCGTGTATTGCCCAAAGAATTCCATATGGGTAAATTTAGCTCTCCTACGACCACAGCCTCTACCTCTCTTTCCACAAAAGGATTTGTGAAGGATAAACTTCTTAAATTCAGAACCGAATTCTCTGAAAAGACCTTCGAAATTGAAATCCCTAAAAACGTCCTCCCGAGTATATCTACGCTTAAACCCCGTATGACCAAACTGATCATACTCTTTCCTCTTTTCCGGGTCGCTCAAAACAGCATAGGCTTCGCCTATTTCCTTAAATATTTCTTCACTTTCTGGATCGTCAGGGTGATGATCCGGATGGTACTTCAAGGCCAATTTTCTGTAGGCCCTTTTAATCTCATCGTCTGATGCGTTTCGATTGAGGCCCAACATCTCGTAATAATTTTTCTGAAGCAATCTTAAACTCCCTCAAGAGGTACACGACCTCCTAATTGATCGCTCATGTGGAGCCGGTTGAACATCCGTCAGAAGATTTGACAGAGCCTGAGCTAAAAAGGGATAAAACCCTCTGTTGCCTTTCGGCTTGACACTTGGGACACCGAAGATGGCTGTTATCCTCATTCATCTTTTGCAAAACTTCGAATCTTTCCTTACAGCTTCGACATTCATACTCATAGATCGGCATTTTGTTTTCTCCTTCTAATCATATCCTTATCCCGCCCCACCTTTTCCTACTTCCCTGTCAACTCTTCAATCTCTTTTTTACCCTTTTCCAGCTCCAATCCTTGCTCTCCATCTTTTCTTAAGAGTAGAGTCAAGAATTCTCCAACATGGGTCTTCTCTTCTTTCGCTATGTCGAGGAGAATCTCTTTGATGTCGTTATTTTTGGCCACCGCGGCCATTTGCTCGTAAAGGTTGATAGCGTCTAACTCCGCTATGATCCCTGTTCTCAGTATTTCTTTGTCTATGTCTTCCTTTTTCACATGCTCGAGAATGATCGGTATTTTTGATAGCATACTCTACCCTCCCTTTTTTATTTTACCTAGAAAAAACCTTTCACCCCCACCCTCACCCTCCCCCCTCGAGGGGGAGGGGAGGGGTGGATGGTTCTTCCATATCCAATACCTTCAAGGGACTTTTTCCAGTAAAGAGCTTTATTATTTTTCCGACGGTATAGGCATTGCCTTTAAGCATCAATTTGCAGTTTTTGAAACCACAACCTGATACATCTGTTTCTCCTCTTTCGAGGATGATGATGCAATTTTCGAAATCACAATGAATAAAGGATTTACCATCAAGTTCAACTTTCTCGTTAGAAAATCTGGAATTCTTGTATCGGACCTTGTAGTTACCCATTCTTAACCCTGTCTATTGGTATTTTCCTTTTTGTTAATATGATTTTTAATAGCTTCTTTTAGGGTATTCGATGCCAAGAGAGCACAGTGAACACTTTCTTCTGGCAGTCCATCCAAGGCATCCAATATCATCTCTTGACTTATCTCCGCAGCCTCTTCGATCTTTTTCCCTTGAGCCAATTCGGTCGCTATGCTACCGGCGGCTATGCTGGAGGCACATCCATCCGTCATGAATTTAATTTTTGAAAGTCTCCCGTCCTTGACCTTGAAGGAAATCTGCATCGTATCCCCGCAGGGACCTTTAATCTTTGCAAAACCATCCGCCTTTCGGACCTTACCCCGGTTCCTCGGATTCAACCACAGTTCGATCACCTTTTCAGAATAGATCTTTTTGGCATCTTCCATGATGGATTCTTGAAGTTCGTTTGCCGTCTTTTCAAAATCATTGGACATGTTTCGACTCCTTTTGAAATTTTCCATAGACTTTTGAAAAATCTGTTTCCTTAACCCATCCCACTCTAACATTTGCTTTTGCATCAATTTCTGGGAGATAGGGTTTGATATCAATGAGAGGTGTTCCTTCCAGGGCATCTAACCCTTTTACTTTAAGCTTATTTCCGTCTCTTTCGATCAATTCAACGATGGAAAAGCCTATAGGATTTGGCCTGCTTGGGGAGCGAGTCGCAAACACACCATGAGGTTCCGAATCCCATGGCGTTTTTACCAAAAGTGAATAGCCCTTTGCCGAGTGTAACCAATATAGCAGGATCAAATGAGAAAACCCGTCGATATCCTTTGATCCTTCTGCATATTGATCAAATATTTCAATCTCACAAATTTCTTCTCGGCCTTGTGGTGGGCATTCTTTCCTATCTTTGTATGGAGAATGAATTACGCCGATTGGTTTAAGCTCCATGTTTAATCCATCCTTTCTCAACAGGTACCCTCATCGTCCATTCTTGCTTTGAAGAATCTGCCTTAGAGATTCAACACAAAAGGCATTTTCTTCTTCGGTCCCTGTACTTACGCGGATGAATTTTCTGTCTTTATATCCCTTCACGGTTTTGATCATGACCTTTCTTTTCAGAAGTGAATCCACAACTTCCTGAGGGTCAAAACCTATTTTTGTAATATCAATCAAAATGTAATTCCCATAAGAAGGATAGGCCTTCACGCCGTCGATTCTATTCAACTCCTGGAAAAAATATTCGATCTCTCGATTGTTGGCCGTTATCTTCTGGTTGAATACATCCCCGTCATGCCAAGCTGAATAGGCTGCGGCTATGGCCATTAAACTGACACTCCATGGCATCTGCATTTTTTTGAAATATCCAATCACCTCTTTATCAGCCAGGCAGTAACCAATACGAATCCCAGCTAACCCAAATGCCTTGGAGAAGGTATGAGAGATGATGGCATTCGGATAATCTCTGATGAAAGGAGCCTTCGAAGTGTGGTCCGGATGATATTCGAGATAGGCTTCATCCACCAGGGTTGGAACTCCCTTTTTTAGAATTCTAATGAGGTCCTCATCAGGGATAAAGTCACCTGTAGGATTATTAGGGGTGCAAATGATGATGACTTTTGTCTTTGAAGTGATAGCGTTTAGGATGGCTTCTGTATCATATTGAAGATCTTCTTTTTGATCTACTTTGATCACTTTTCCCCCGATGATTGTAGCTCTGGACTCAAACAGACTAAAAGTGGGATTGGGAATGATGACCTCATCACCCGGAGCCACAAATACTTTCATGACCATTTCGATAATTTCAGAGGAGCCGTTTCCCAGAAAGACATTGTCAGGATCAAGTTGATATTTTTCCGCTATCTCGGCTCGAAGTCGTGGGCCATTTCCTGGGTATCTATTCCCATGCTTTGCCGAATCGAAAATGGCTTTTAGAACCTTTTTGGAGGGGGGATAGGGATTTTCGTTTAAAAACATCCTCCTGAACTCGGGATGATCCCACGCCATATTAACATCGTCCGTAGTATAAGGCTTGACATCTTTCATCCAAGGGACCACGAAATTAGATAGGTTTCCCATCTTCAATCCTTTCGCAACAAAACTTTTCTGTCGAACAGCCAACCTGGCTGCTTTGCTATCCTCAGGAAGGTGCCTTAAAGATGAGTGTATCTCCATCGTTTAAGGATGTCTGCATACGGTTTTCAGAGAGATAGGTTGCTCCATTAAGGAGCACCCGAATGTCCAAATCTATATCTCCGTTTTTATCCAAAAGGAACTTTTTCACTTCAAATCCAAATTTTCTTACCAGGGAGTCGATCAATTCTTTTAAACTCTTACCAGGGAATTCGAATTCTATCTTCTTGTTCTTCCCAAAGGTCTTATAAAGGGGTAATCCTGCTATCTCGATGTTAACCTTCATCTTGCCTTTCCCTCCTTTTTGTTATCACCACCCTATCTCACTCTGGGAAGAGAAGGATGGACTAAATTTGTTGCAAGAATTTAATCCCGTCTGCAGGTGCCGCCAGTGGAGCAGGGTGGTGTAGAGCAACGTTCCTCCCGCCCGCAACATGTGTGACCCGGTGATCTTTTCTCACTCATGACGGAATGAGAGACGGAGAGCATTTTTTCTAATTGGGAGCTTCCACATTGTTTGCAGCTCAGGGTTTCCTCTTTTGAGCCTACACCCACCAGAAACTCCGAAATGGTGCCACAATGATTGCAGCGGTATTCATAAATAGGCATTTTTGTATCCCCCTTCTAAATGCTGAGAGGAAGTGGGTTAAATCCATTCATCCTCCTCTTCATCTGGTGACTTTTTCGGTCTGATGTATACTATTTGGTAATGAGCTTGAGAATCTTCTTTAGGGGAATGAGTGCTTTTTTTAGATTGAGCTTTTCCTAAAGGTTGTAAAAGCACTTCGAAGCCCAAAAGATCATATATTTCCACTGCATCTCTTGCCAAAGACTCATCAGCGAAGAACTCACGAATCCAACCTTCATTCTCAGGAGAATTACGCCTTTTTCCCATAATATTCACTTCTTAAGGCATAATGGGACCCAAAATATATTTGCGTAGTGGGCCGTGCGGGACTCGAACCCACGACTCTCTGCTTAAAAGGCAGATACTCTACCTCCTGAGTTAACGGCCCGTATAATTTTAATCACTTGCCCTTCGTATCCTTTCCGGTTACGACATTCACT
>Ga0315296_10002552_pt1 | contig 15500 bp, 13 predicted proteins | sample YL17G14_18_MG_FD_203921 | JGI IMG/M metagenome (GOLD analysis project Ga0315296, IMG submission 203921) | Sediment microbial communities from Yellowstone Lake, YNP, Wyoming, USA - YL17G14_18 | ecosystem: Environmental > Aquatic > Freshwater > Lake > Sediment | place: USA: Wyoming | collected... | reverse complement strand
TGAGGTGTGCAGCAGGACCAGTGTGGTAACCCGACATCTCGTTTCCAAGATAAGAGATGGCAAAGTCCCTTCCCCCATATCTTTGCGCAAGGACCTCAACTCCCTTACCCATGAGCTTATAGAATTCATTTTTATGTTCCATCATTTTCTCTATCATTTCGACATAAACACTTCTATTCCCAAATGAAGGAGATAACCCATCAGTCTCTTTCTTGCCTATAATCCCTTCTGCAAAAGCCTCTGTAGCCCATGCCAATACCACTCCAGCTGTTATCGCATCTATACCATATTTTTCCACAGTTTCAAGAATCTTTAAAAAGTCTTCAACAGTCTCTATTCCAAGAAGGGTTCCTAAACTATATAATGGTTCATAATCATAGGAGATCAAACTTGTTTTATAAAAGTATGGCTCATCAGGGTATTTCTCTCTTATTACCGCAAGGTGTATGCACCCTACCGGACAGTGGGTACAGGCAATTCTCCTTCCAAGATAATTTGTGGCAAGGTTTTCTCCTGACAGAACCTCAGCTTTCTCAAATGAAACCTCTTTAAAATTCCTGGTTGGCAATGCCTTGATGGAATTGAGAGGCAGGATGTTCCCTGCAGTCCCAAGATCATGGTATTTTTTTGTCGGGGTAGATAAACAGAGATTGTATATCTCATCATACATGTTTTTATATGCCTGCTTATTTTTAGACAGTACACTTCTTTTGCCTGATATTACGAGTCCCTTGAGTTTTTTGCTTCCAAAGACACACCCGAGTCCCAGCCTGCCAAAATGCCTGTATGTTTCTGTAGTGACTGTTGAATATGAAATAAGCTTTTCCCCGCCCTTTCCTATTCTCATGATGGTTCGGAGACCGCTTCTCCCCGTTCTTTCTCTCATTATCCTTCCAACAGTTCTTGTATCACCCAGGTTCCACAAAGCCCTTGCATCTTTAAATTTAACGGTACCCCCATCAATAGTCACATAAACAGGTATCTGGCTGGCACCTTTAATCACAATTGCGCCATAACCTGCCTGCCATAACGCAATAGCACTTCTTCCACCAGCATGGCTTTCTCCCAGGAAATTATTATGGGGAGATTTAAAAAGGGAGATGGTTTTAGAAACCATGGGAAACTTCCCTGTTAGAGCACCTATTGCAAAAACAATGACGTTATCCGGGCTGTAAGGGTCTATTTTAGGGTCAAGAAACTCTTTAAGCAGCTTGAGTCCTGCACCAGTACCCCCTAAATATTCCTTAAAATAGTCTTCTCTTTCCTCAATACGATAAGAGTGTTTTTTAAGATCAATAATTAAAACTCTATTTAGGTAAGGATCCATTTTTAACCTCTTCTTTTCCTATCACCTTATGGGGACAGTAGTCTACACAAAAACCGCAGTAGAGACACATAAGGGGCTTACCTTCTTCCTCATCCATAGTGATAGCAGACATCGGACATGCATCAACGCAACTACCACACCCTATGCACTTTTCTCTATCAAGCTTTACCCCGCCTACTTTTCTCTTCTTTAATGCAGAAACAGGACAGACATAGATGCAGGAAGGGTCTTCACATGCCCTGCATATGATCACAGCAAAGCCCCTTTCCATCCCTCCTATAGAGCGTATATGGATTCTTGAGCTTTCGAGTGAGGCCTTCCCTTCTCTTCTCGTGCATGCGAACATACACGTTGCACAGCCCACACACCTTTCTGAATCTAATACCTTTATCCTTCTTATCATGTCTCTCACCTATGAGGTGACCAGATTTTCAGATTAGTATGTAACCAGCCTGTAGTTTATAGTCATCCTCTTTAATTAATAAAGTTTATTCTAAGTTATATTTTTCTAATTTTCAATGGATTTCGATACATGAAAACCATCTTTATACAATTTTCTGAAGAAGCCCATTAATTATCCAAAGATAGGTCAATTGTTTTTTTTATTATGCTAAAATAGCATCAATCAAGGAGGCTTGGTCAGATACGGCTATTGTTGAGAATATAAGCACTATATACAAGCGGATCTCCCATTCTGCTATGAGGGCAGGGAGAAATCCTGAAGATATCAAGCTTATTGCTATCACAAAAACTGTAGATATTAAGAGGATACAAAAGGCAATAGATTGGGGGTTAAGGATATTTGGAGAAAGCCGCGTGCAGGAGGCAAAAGAAAAAATTTCGAAATTCGAATTTCGAAATTCGAAATTAAAGATAGAGTGGCATCTCGTAGGCTATCTCCAGAAAAACAAGGCAAGGATAGCAGTTCAGCTCTTTGACCTGATTCATTCGCTTGATTCAATAGAGCTTGCTGCTGAAATTAATAAAAATGCAGAGAAGATTGGCAAGACACAGAGGGTTTTAATACAGGTGAAACTTTCAGAAGAAGAGACAAAGCATGGTGTGGCAAGGGAAGACCTTATGGATTTAATGAAGGCAGTATCAGAGATGAAAAGATTGAATCTTGAAGGTCTTATGACTATGCCGCCATTTTTTGATGACCCTGAGATGGCAAGGCCATATTTCAAAGAGTTGAGGGAACTCAGGGATAATGCTGAAAATTCAGGATTTACACTTCCAGAACTTTCTATGGGCATGACAAATGATTTTGAGGTTGCGATAGAAGAAGGTGCAACAATGGTGAGGATAGGGACAGGAATTTTTGCCGGTGGCTCATAGAGGAGATAAGGTGATACAATGATCGGCTTTATTGGCGGTGGGAACATGGCAGAGGCAATTATTAAAGGCATTGCTGATAAGCATGCCAGGGATATAATGGTCTCAGAGCCGAGGGACGAAAGACGTGCATACCTTGAAAAAACGTACAAAATAAAGACAACTTCCAATAATAAAGAAGTTGTCAACAATTGTCGCATTATACTCCTTGCGATCAAGCCACAGAATATGGATGAGGTTACTTCTGAGATCTCCAATATGATTTCACCTGATAAGATAGTAGTATCGATTGCTGCGGGCATCACACTATCTTATCTCTCGTCAAGGCTTAAGACATCAAAGATAATCCGTGTAATGCCAAACACCCCTGCGATTATTCAGGAGGGAATGTCTGTTATGTCAATGTGCGAATGCATTCACGATAAGGAGATCGGGTTGATAAGGGATATTTTTATGTCTATTGGCAGACTGCTCGTGTTACCAGAGAAGCATATGGATACAGTAACAGCCCTTTCAGGAAGTGGCCCTGCATTCATTGCATTATTTTTAGAGGCAATGATAGAAGGTGGTGTAAAAATGGGGCTTAGCAAGAGAGACGCTTTTGAACTTGCAGTCCAGACCTTACTGGGCACCGCAAAACTCCTTGATACAGGCATGTCTCCGGAAAAACTCAGGGAAATGGTTACATCACCTAAGGGAACAACTGCAGCGGGACTTAAGGTATTTCAAGAAAAAGGATTTATAGATATTGTGAAAGACGCACTGCAAGCAGCTGCTGAAAGGGCAAAGGAATTAGGGAGGTAGGAGACAAATGTTTATATTTGCCAATTTATTAATCGCTGTAGCAAATATACTCGACATTCTGCTCACCGTTTATATGTGGGTAGTAATCATCGCAGCATTAATAAGCTGGGTAAATCCTGATCCATACAATCCTATTGTCAGATTCCTGCGTGCAGTGACAGAACCTGTATTAAAACCAATCAGAAGAGTTATTGGATTCAGGACAGGCATTGATTTCTCACCCATGGTTGTAATACTTGCCATATTATTTGTAAAGTATTTTCTTATAACATCTTTAATAGAGTTTGCCTATAAATTAAAAAGAGGAGACATATTATGAGGATAACACCACTTGATATACAGCAAAAACAATTCCCCATGAAGTTCAGGGGATTTGATGTTGAAGAGGTCTATGCATTTCTTGAGGTAATCAGGGAAGAGATGGAGGATCTTCTCAGGGAAAACGCATCTCTGAAAGAAAATGTGTACAGGTTGGAAAACCAGATTAAAGAGTTCAAAGACATGGAGACCACGCTCAGAGAAACCCTGATGACTGCACAGCAGATGGTTGAGGACTATAAGACAAACGCAAGGAAAGAAGCAGAACTCGTTGTGAAGGAGGCAGAGCTCAGGGCGGATACTATACTGAAGGAAGCACAGGAAAAGGTGATTAAGATTCATGAGGATATCGTTGATCTGAAAGGAATACGGCGTCATTTTAAGGAAGAGCTTAAGAGATTGATTGAAAGCCACTTGAAGATGATCGAGTTTGATAAAGAGAGAGAAGGAGAAGAAGAAAAAGGACTAAAGGAAGAATCATGAGGCATCGTCGTGAGCTCAGCCGAACGATATAATGCGCTGAAGGGCATCCAGGATATCTATCCTCCAGAAATATACATTTGGCAAGAAGTCGAAAAAACTGCCAAGGATGTCTTCTCAACTTATGGTTTTCAGGAATTACGCGCACCAATAATCGAGCCGACCGATATATTTGTGAGAAGTATAGGAGAAACTACTGACATTGTTGAAAAGGAGATGTACACATTCTCTGATAAAGCTGGAAGAAGTATCACTCTCCGTCCTGAAGGGACAGCTCCACTCGTCAGGTGTTATGTTCAAAACCACCTGTATAATCTCCCCTCACCCCAGAAGTTTTTCTATTCAGGGCCAATGTTCAGATACGAAAGGCCGCAGAAGGGTCGTTTCAGGCAGTTTTATCAGATAGGGGTTGAGGCATTAGGTTCATCTGACCCGAAACTGGATGCCGAAATAATCTCAATGCTTAAACTCTTCTTTGAAAGACTTGGTCTCAAGGAGCTTAATTATGATGTGAATTCTATCGGCTGTGAAAAATGCAGGCCTGATTATAAAATTTCCCTCTTGAATTTTTTCTCAGATAAAATTGACAGGCTCTGTCCTGATTGTAAACGGAGATACGAGTATAATCCTCTCAGGATACTCGACTGCAAAGTTGATGAATGTATCGCTCTCAGAGCAGGTGCACCCAAAATAGTAGAATTCCTCTGCAATGAGTGCAGGGACCACTTTGATGTAGTTCTTTCTCTGCTTAATTTGCTCAACGTTCCGTATGAAATAAACACCAATATGGTCAGGGGACTTGATTATTACACGAGGACAACCTTTGAGGTAACCACTAAACAACTTGGCGCTCAAAATGCAGTAGCTGCAGGCGGCCGCTACGACAGGCTTGTAGAAGAATTTGGAGGGCCACCGACACCTGCTATTGGTTTTGCAATAGGGATGGAAAGGATTATAGAATTACTTAAAATTTCGAATAAACAGAACTTACCAGCCCCAAAAGTTTTTATTGCCACAATCGGAGCACCTGCAGAAAAAGAAGCACTTATTATTGCTAATAGGCTCAGAGAGAATGGGATGTGGGTTGAATTAGGATATGCTGGTAACTCTTTAAAGAGTCAACTGAGAAGGGCAGACAGATTATCTGCAGATTATGTCCTGATAATTGGAGACGATGAAATCAGTTCCGGCAAAGTGAAATGGAAGCGCCTTTCAGATGGAACACAGGGCGAGATACCGTTTAGTGAAGTATATGATTTTTTAACATAGAAGAAACTCACTTGTCAGTTGGCCTCTTATCCTAAAGTATTTATAATTTATGAATACGAGAAAAATAGCACGATTAGCAATTGAAAAGAAAGGGGCAACTCAAAAAATAAATGAGATATCCTCCCTTCTCAGTCTTCTTAAAAAAAGAAAATTAAAGACAATTGTTGAAATAGGGACAGCTCAGGGAGGAACACTTTACGCGTGGTGTAAAATTTCTGAACCTGATGCCTTAATAGTAAGCATAGATATGCCCGGTGGCCCTTTTGGTGGAGGGTATACACTGAATGACACAAGAAAATTCAGGAAATATAAGAAGAAAAACCAGAAGTTATACTTTCTCAGGAAAGATTCACACAAACAAACTACAAAGAAAAAATTAATGGAAATAGTAAAGGGTAGGAAAATAGATTTTTTGTTTATTGATGGAGATCATAGATATTCAGGCGTTAAAAAAGACTTTCACTTGTATTCCCCGCTTGTAAAACCAAATGGTCTCATTACATTTCATGACATTCTTTTTCACCCAAAAATCCCAAAATGTAAAGTAGATAAATTCTGGAACGAAATTAAAGACAATTTTAAATATAAAGAATTCATCCATAGAGAAGATGACCGCGGTTGGGGACAATGGGGTGGAATCGGAGTTATATATAATAAAAATCATTAGTCAATAGCGGGCAACGCGACAAATGGCTCGCAATGACCATATAAAAGAGCGATTTTACCCCACAACATCAAGCTTTCTGATTCTAAACCCTACGCCTAAATCCTCGGCAACCTTTCTACATTTTTCTACATCAACACCCTCAAGATCAACAACCGTAAGTTGGACATGAGGTATAAATTGTTTGGCCTCTTTTATAAATGAAAGGATTTCTCTATATGCATTTTTAAAGGTAGGCTTGCACACTCTGTTGTATGTCTCTTCATCCTGAGCATCAACGCTCACCGAGATACTATCAACAATACCTTTAAGCTCAGGAAGAATATTTCTCCCATGTATCAGATTTCCATGCCCGTTTGTATTTATCCTGACCTTCCCATTATTTTGCTTTATCCATGTTGCAACACTCTTCACAAGATCAAGTCTCAAGAAGGGCTCTCCATATCCACAGAATACAACCTCTCTATAGTGTGATGGGTTACCTATTACATCCTTAAGTTCTTCCTCTGAAGGTTCTTCTGCAAGTCTCAGGTTGTGACCCTTTACATAGTCTGTGTGAAATCGTATACAGAAAGAACATTCGTTTGTGCACCTGTTTGTAATATTAAGATAAAGGTTATCTCTTATCTTGTAGGCGATTACACCTCTTTCAGGTAACTGACCTATTTTAAAAAGGCGTTTTGCATTCAACGTAGTAATCCTTGCGAGGTCTTCTATGGTTATGCCTCTCATTTCTGCAATTGCCCTCGCTGTATGGATAAGATAAGAAGGTTCGTTCCTCTTTCCCCTGAATGGTTCGGGTGAGAGATATGGTGCGTCTGTTTCGATAAGAAGATAATCATCAGGTATCGCCTTTACAATCTCCTTCGGCTTTTTCGCATTCTTGAATGTCACAGGTCCTGCTAAGGATATATAAAATCCCATTGACATGGCCTTTTCTGCCATATCGTTGTCGCCAGAAAAACAATGGAGGACTCCCTTACTTACTCCAGATTCTCTGATAATTTCAAGGGTATCTTTTTTTGCCTCTCTGCTGTGTATCACTACAGGAAGATTGACCTCTTTTGCGTAGTGAAGTTGCCGCATAAATACGTCTCTCTGAATTTCTCGGGGGGAATTATCATAGTGGTAATCAAGGCCAATTTCACCAATCGCAACAATCTTACCCTGTGCCCCCTGCCCCATGCCACTATTTTTTATCCATGCCTTTATTTGATTAAATATGTCCTCTGTGAAGTCCTTTGCGTCATGTGGATGGATTCCAACTGCTGAATAGATAAAATCATATTTCTGAGAAAGTTCAAGTCCTCTGAGATTGCCTTCTAAATCAGACCCAATAGTAATTATTGCCTCGATACCTGCTTCTTTTGCCCTCAGAATCACATCTTCTCTATCAGGATTGAATTCATCCATTTCAAGATGGCAATGGGTGTCAATAAGTGAGAAGTTAGAAGTGAGAAGTGAGAAGTTTTTCTCTGAACGCTGAACGCTGAACGCTGAACGCTGACTATGCACCGAACTTCTTGAGCCTTCCTGCATTTGCAAGGGCTAATGGCATGAGGTTGATTGTGGGAAAGATACCAAGCTCTCCTTTTGTGCATTCTCTTTCAGTAAAAGCCTTACAGGTATCGCCGAGCACGTAGGGAGACGTTAAGAGTACAGGCACAGGATGCCAGCTATGGCTTTTCAGGACAGAAGGTGTTGAGTGGTCACCTGTGATTATGAGTACATCGGGATTGATACTGAGTATCTCTGGCAGGACAGTATCAAACTCTTCAATCTTTGACACTTTACCATCGAAATTTCCATCTTCGCCATAAGAATCAATTTTTTTCATGTGCAAGAAAAAAAAGTCATAGTCATTATAATTCTTTTTGAGGAAATCTATCTCTTCTTTTAAATCCCCTGTAATTTTGGGTGCATCCATTCCAATGAGCCTCGCAAGGCCACGATACATGGGGTATATTGCAATGCACAGAGGTTTTAATCCATAGGTCTCCTCAAAATGAGGGATATCAGGCACCTGTGAAAAACCACGAAGCAGGACAAAATTTGCCGCTGGCTCATTTTTTATAGACTCTGAAATTTGCGAGATTAATTTCTCAGTGATCTTTGCAACTCGCTCTGCCTGTGGTGTTTCAGGGGTAATAGGGATCGGTGGTTTCCCCTCTTTCTGTGGGTCAGTGTCTTTTATCGAGGCGGAGCCCTGTGGGAGAGGTTCAGGAAATCTGAGCACAACTGCAACCCTGTGTTCCATCCCGGGTGCAAAGATTACCTCGGCATCATCAATAATTCGTATTTTTTCCTGCAGTCCTCCTGTAAGTTTTTTATTTTTATCTGTAGGAATCCTTCCTGCTCGCCTGTCCTTGATGATGCCATCCTGGATAGTTGCATAATTCACACGTATGGCTACATCAGTCTTTTTTAATTCTATCCCAAGACCAAGTGCCTCAAGTACTCCCCTTCCTATCTGCCATTCAATCGGGTCGTAGCCAAAGAGAGAAAGATGTCCGGGCCCGCTTCCTGGGGTTATTCCCATTGCAACAGGAATATGAAGCCCGCACGCAGAGGTTGCTGCAAGTGCGTCGAGATGAGGTTTGCGTGCAGCATCAAGCTCTGTTTTCCCTTTTACAGGAAGACCTCCAAGTCCATCTAGCACAATGAGGAGTATCTTGGTGTTGTTCTTCTGAATTAAGTCCTTTATTAATTTTTGCATGATACAAATATTAATGGATATCTTATTTTTTTGTCCAGTTTCCACTGGAGTCCTGTATCCACCACCCTTTTTTAGCAGAATCCCGTCTGATTGCTGCAAATTGCTCAATAGCCTGAGGCATCACCTGGTTCAGGTTTTCTTCTTTTTCAGGAAGTCTGTTTATTCTTATTATTGCCCTTGCCATTCCTTTCATAATAGTTTTTCTGTTTTCATTCACCATGTCGAAAAGTTTCTTATCGTCAGGAGTCAGTGTTTTTTCCCTTACGGCGAGCAGTCCGTCTTTGCCCTCTCCTACCGCTCCAGTATCCCTAATTCTATCAATGTCAGCAATCCTCGCTCCTATTTCTTTGTATGCATTCACCACATCTGGCATCTTTTTTACCGTTTCTGAAATCTTATCTGCAAGTCCCTTCTCCTGAGCATATAACGAAGGGACAAGTTGGAATTTTATTGAACTTTCTGGTTTACCCTCTGGCTTCTTGTCATCAATCTTTTTATCAGTACCCATAAGTTCTTTTTCCAGATTTTTGTATGCCTCCTTCACATCTTTTTCAGGAAAGTAGATATTTACGGTAATAACTGCACATGATGCAATAACAAAAAATAGTGCTCCTACAATAAACTTCATCTTTCTTTTCATTTCCTCCTCCTTATGCAAATTTAGTCTATTATAAGCAGGATATGGCATTTGAGCGGTTTTAAATTCTGTCATAGACAGAATTTACCTCGGAGTCCCCCGATGTATATCGGGGGTCGAGAATGAGCGAAAATGCTATGTCCTGCTTGTCTAAATATAAATTCATTCTTGTTTTCCCTCGGCCCTCTGGGTTGCCTCTGTTATTGTCCACATCAGGTGGTCAATTGCAATCCTGTTATTAAAAGGTACAACCTTTACAGAAAGGTCTGTAATCCCAAAAACGTTTTGATTTGATATCTCAAGCTCTTTAAAGATTACAAATCCGTCTTGCAGATACAAACTCATTATCCCTTTATCAAACCTTCGGTCTCCGATATACGCTTTCAGAGAAAGCCCTCCGATTTTCTGTAAAAACTCCCTGCTTATCTTTGTCTTTTCGTTATCTGTACTGTACGTCCAGAAATTAGCTTTACCAATAAGTTGAGAACTATCAAACCCGGATCCCTTCAGGTATGCGATACCTTCAACTTTTCCAGATATATACCCTTTAAGAGGCTCGATATTTTCACATAACCTTGTCAGGCTGAGTCCTTTCAGAAGAATACCTGCCCTGTAATTGAAGCCATGTGAAATATCAACCAGAGCAGAGCCATAAAACCTTCCTCCAGATATGTTACCACTAAAATATTCGATATTCAAAACATTGCTGTTTTGTCTCATCCATATAGTTATATCTTCTAAAAACCTGAAGCCATAACTTAAGGAGCCAATTGTTACCTTGTTGAGTCCATCCTCTAATTTTTTTTGAGAATAATAGTTGTATAAATTATCAAATTCAGAATGTTCAAAAAGAGGTATTTGAGGCGGCTTTTGCTTATCCTCTCCTTCGTTATATAGTATGGGGACTACGCCATTTACTGGCCCTACAGAATATTCGTTGTTTTCTCCTTTAAGGGTAAAATCTTTCAGCATGAGCTCACCGTTAATTTTTAGCTTGTTATTCCCATAATCAATAAAAACATCTGAAGATAGTGTGCCCTCAAGTCTTGTATAGAGAAAGCTGTCAGGTACTAAATCCCAGAGGGAATCTCTGATATCTGTTGCTCTCACTTCAGGCAGGTATGCTTTTACTCTTAAGGATCTGTCTTTTTTTATAAACCTTTCCGCCACTCCTGAGAAGCTTGTTGATATATTCCCTGCACCGGCATCTGCTTTAAATTCAGCATTGTTTCCTTTAAATGTAATTTCTGAATTTAAAAACCCATCCTTCAGAATATTCCCTTTAGTGCCTGCCTTTAAAATAGAAAGCTTTCTTGCTTCCACAAATGCATTTCCTTGAAAAGAATCCATAGAATGTGCAGTCACCTCAAAAGCAGCTCTCTTCATATTCCCTGCTACGCTATAAGGAATTCCTGAAATTTTTGCTATTGCCCTTGATATGTCGCTCATATCTATATTTTCTGCCAATGCATTGACTGTTAAAGGAAACGGGTCTTCTGATGTTCTGCCCTTTGCAGTAAGCCTTAATGTACCCCCGGAAATTTCAGCCTGAGGGATGTCCACATAAAAACTGCTTTCGTCAAAACTCCCACTCCCGGATATCAATCCAGATGTAATACCCTCAAGCATGACTTTTTTAATTGAAAAATCTCCATTCCCTGAGATTTTCTTCTTGTTTGTAGTTAAGTTTGAATAAAGATCAATATTTTTCAGCTCTACTTGTTTTTCTGGATACGAAACATCTATACCTTTACACTCTACTCTATATCCTGTTTCTCTCTCAGGCATTCTTATTTTTATCATGCCAGCAGATGACTTTAAACCCTCTGTTTCCAAATTAAGTTCTTTAATGGTAATTATATTTTTTGTGTAATCAACACTGAAACCGCCGTTAAGCCGAGGAATTTTATAATCGTCATACTTTATCCCTCTTAACTCAAAAAAACTCCTTCCCAAAAAAGCAGTGTCTTTTATTGAACCATCTATATGAACGTTGATACTATTTGAGTATGCAGCTTTGTTTCCTTTCACAACCATTTCAAAAGGTGAAAGGGTAACAGATGAGGTGACATCAATCCTCTCAGGTTTTCCCTGGGTGTTTACTAAAAGACTTATATCGGCTGGATTATCAAGAATATATCCCCCTGCCATCAGGATTCTTGCAGTTGCTTCTGTCTTGATTGATAACTCCCTGTCTTCTGACGAAAGAGTTAAGTGTGCATTCATCTTTTCAACATCAACATCATGTGATTTCATCGCAGCGTCTTTAACCTGAAGAGTGCCTAATATTTCTGGCATGGCTTTTTTAAATGTTCCTCTCGCATGTATATTATTTGATGTCACTATTCCGCTTACCTTTAAATCCTTCATAAGATTGAATGCAGAAAGGTCTATTCTGTTGATCTTAAGTTCTGCTCTATAGGAAGGAATCTTCAATATATCTGTGATAACACCTTTAGAATGGATGGCTAAAACATCTCCTGCAGCTAAAGATATGTTATTTATGACGAGAGAATTATCTCGGGTGTTTAGAAAGGCATCTCCATTCAACAGGATATTTTGTGCATCTTTATTAAAAAAGATAAATCCTGCATCTTTTATCTGTATGTTTGATTTAAGGCTGACACCTTTCTCTGAGTCACCTTCAGCAGTGATATGAATGTTTAGCTTTAAATTTTCAGTATTTATTTTGTACCTGTCAAAATATTTTTTGAATACAGATAGGGAAAATTCTTCTGACGAGAGAGATAGAGAAAACTTTTTTAACTCATCATTAAGATATGCCCATCCGTCTATTTTCATCTTGTTTTGACCTGCATATGATACATGGCCCTGTATCAATGTTCGAGTATCAGGAAAGGATGACAGGTTTAGTATATGAAGATTGATATTATCCGTGCTGTATCTTTCATCTTTATTAAAATGAACGGCACCTGAATCTATAGTACATTCATCCACTTGATACTGAGCTTCAGATTTTTCTGTTAAAAATTGCATGAGTTTTTGCGAAATATTTAACTTTCCATTCTTATCTTTCAGGAAGGTAAGTTCAGGTGAATAGATAACGATATTTTTGAAATAGATTTTACCTCTCAAAAGTTCGCTGAACTTCATATTGAGGTAAATCATTTTGATATGGAGGAGATGTCCTGGACCAATATCTTCCGGGTTTTCAATGCTCATATTGTATAGGTTAATTCCTGCTGAAGGGCTGAATGAGAGATCACCAATATCTACCCTCTGCCCTATTAAAAAAGTTACTTTACCGGATATCCTTGTCACTAATGTTTTCTTTACATCCAGATAACCAATAAATACGAGAAAGAAAATAAGTATGATTACTATGGCAGAAGCTATTGTGAAGATTCTTTTAAGATGTAATGCCATACTCTATTATTACCAAAATTAAGCTCTTATTGCTGAAACTGGATTTCATAGCTTGGGTTACCTTAAATATTTTCTTATAACATCTCACTACCTCAATTAAATTATTTAAGGTAAAATAAAAGGGCATGAACTATGTGGGCGGTTAGCTCAGCTGGGAGAGCGCCACGTTCGCAACGTGGAAGTCGGGGGTTCGAATCCCCTACCGTCCACCATATTTTTCTTTATTTATCAATGCTATTGTTTCTGTAAAGAGCGTCAACAGAGCGTCAACAGCGATTCCTTACAAATTTCGGATAAAGTATTTGTTTATGATTTGTCTGGAGGGTACTGCACAGCATTTAAGAGCAATCATGAAGATTCTAAGACTTTATTAGGATAAATCTGGATAGGTATAGAGGTTCAAATCCTCTCGCCCCGACCATCAATTTCCTTTAAAAATCAACACTTAGACCTACCCAAAAGGTCAAAATTTAGGGCACAAGTAGGGCACAAAACATTTTTGCATGTCATATTCCCCTACAGAGAACTGCCCCGTTTAAGAACAATCAAAAACCTCTCCAGAAAAGCTCAGAAACCTTTTTTAGACATTACCCCCTATCAATCCCCTGACTATTTTTCTGATAATAAAGAATGTTATTAAAAGGTTGATAAAATATACAAATCATACCTAAAGGTTATTGTAAAGATTTAAAAAAATTGATGATATTAAATTTGTATCAATACCGTATAATTTGAATAGCTAACATGAATGATTTTTCAGTGACTACTAATCGAGATATGGACTGGCTTAAGTGGGATCAGCAAGCTTGGGAATTATGGTTTTATGAAAAACTGCATGAAAAAGAGCAGATATACAAAATATCTCCCGATGACTTAATTGCAAGTTATAACCGAGAAGTAAGTCATACAAAAGAATATCACGGAAGGGAGTTATTAGAGTTAATCAAATGCTGATGATGCAGGGCTGAATTATGATGGAGAATCAAAATTAATTATAAAATTATGTCCAGATGCACTTTTTATTGCTAATACAGGTATCCCCTTTAGTCCAGACGGAATAATTTCATTAATGGTTGCTGATATAAGCCCGAAGGAAACTAAAGGATTAAAATATATTGGATATAAAGGGCTTGGGTTTCGATCTATTTTGGGTTGGGCATCCTCTATAGCAATATTAAGTGGCAAAGCTTCTTGGGGATTCGGCAAAAGCAGTGCAATTAAATGGCTTTCAAAGCTAAAGAGCCAATCTCAAAAAATAACTGATAGATTAAATCAACATTTCGATAAAACAGGCATTAAAGACCCTATCGCAGTATTAGATGTTCCCATCCCCCTCGATGAAAAGGTAATAGATAAGAACTTATTAACTCTTGAAAAAGAGGGAGGTTTGTTTCTTGAAAAAGGTTTTGATACAGTTATTTGTCTGGGTTTTTCCTCACCTAAAAAAACATATCCTTTAGTTGAGAAACAGATTAACAGTTTAGGGAGTGAGACACTCTTATTTTTGAATCATATCATTTCAATGGAAATAAACACTCCAGCTAAAGAGACTAAAAGATGGCGAGTCGAAAGAGATAAAACTGTGATTATGGTATCAACGAGTGATGATAAATCTCAGATTTGGGATTTGTTTATGGATGAAGGAGAAATACCTGATAAATATTTATCCGTCGAAAAGAAAATTAATAATAAATATGAAATTAAGATTGCTATTCCAACAACTCATGAAAGCTCTATTAATCGGCTATATACTTATTTTCCAACGAAAGTTTCTTTTCCTTTTCCAGTAGTAGCCCATGCTACTTTTGAATTAACATCAAATCGCCAAAATCTAATAGACAGTGAAGCAAACAAATATGTTGCAAAAAGATTAGCAAAATTAATGGCTGAGTCTGCTGAAAAAGTTAAAAAAATTAATGAGCCATGGTATGCATTAACATCTTTTACACCATATTCAGATACGCATCCAGATTTGGAAGTAATTGGCTTTGTGGATTGTTTAAAGGAATATCTACAGATAGCATCCATAGTTCCAACTATAAATGGTAAATTTATGCCTTCCCTTGATGTAAAACAAGCAAAAGGTAATTTTGACAATCTTTTAAAAGGTGCCCTTTTTGATGATATTTGCCTTTTCCCCCCTAATGATAAATTATTAAACAAATTAGACATTGAGTATATTGATTATGACGATTTGAAAGCGAGAATAAATAGAATCACCAAGCAATTACCTTTGGAATCGAGAGCAGAATTGATATTCTTGCTTTGCAAGAATTATAAGCATGTCTCTGATGAAGCACCCGAATTATTTCTCGATACCGAAGGAGAAGTAATGCAAAAGGATTTGATTCCTGTTTTACCTCCTGAAGATAAAGTTTTTTCATTACCTGTTTGGGTCAGATATAGAATTATTAAGTCTGATTTGCTTGGTTTATTAAAATATCATTTTAATGTTTCTCGAAATCGTGATCTTACAACAGAACTCAAAATCTTTAACGTTCAAGAATACAATTTAAGAACTCTTGTATCAGCAATAGTTTCTGGAGCTAGAAAAAGAACAGAA
>Ga0315296_10002551_pt1 | contig 15503 bp, 14 predicted proteins | sample YL17G14_18_MG_FD_203921 | JGI IMG/M metagenome (GOLD analysis project Ga0315296, IMG submission 203921) | Sediment microbial communities from Yellowstone Lake, YNP, Wyoming, USA - YL17G14_18 | ecosystem: Environmental > Aquatic > Freshwater > Lake > Sediment | place: USA: Wyoming | collected... | reverse complement strand
CAGCAGACACTCCAGGCCGTCGTCTCACAGAAGCAGCAGCTGGAGATGGACATGACAGAGACCGACAGAGCACTGGCAGAACTTGAGAAAGTGACCGGCGAAACTCCGGTATACAAGAGCGTCGGGAGCATCCTAGTCAAGGCAGACAAGGAGGCATTGCTGTCGGAGCTGAAGGAGAGGAAGGAACTGCTCAACACGCGGGTCACCGTCCTTGGAAGGCAGGAAGAACGAACACGTGAGAGGATCAAGGACATTCAGCAGAAACTGCAGGACAGGCTGCGGGCCCCGAAAGCTCCAGAATAGCTCCACCAAGAATGTTAGCTGCTAATCCCGAGCGGGATCAAGCGTGAATATTGAACTTCGCCGAGCTCCCACTGACGATGAGATAGAGTCGATATGCAGCGCGGCGGAGGAAGCTGCTCGGAAATTCATACTATCGAAGATCTCACTAAAGAGGCTCGAGGATTTGGACCTCTCAATAGAGGCTGTTGGTGATAAGCCACTTTCCGTCACAATCGAGGTTGCCGTTGAGACAGACCTTGACGACGCCGAGCTTGACACGATCATAGATAAAGCCACGGATGCAGCATTTGCGGCTGCTGAAGCGAGGGTTCGGGAGCTGGGCTTGTGCGCCGTTTCGAGCAACTAGCAAGAACGGTCAAGGCTTCGAAAAGGGTTCTGATAGTCGGCCATCAGAACGCCGACCCAGACGCCGTGTGCTCAGCGTACCTCCTTTCAAGAGCCCTGAGGCACATGAACAAACAACTGAGAGTTGCTGCAGTTTCTCCGGACGGCGTCAGCAAAGTGTCCGCTCGCGTACTGGGACACCTGCGCTTCGAGGTCGCTGAAAAGGCGCAGCCAAATGACTTTGACGCCATCTTCACAGTTGACACAAACACACTTCAGCAATTGGGCAGCCTCGAGCAACCCGTTAAGAACTCCGGCAAACCACTCATCGTGATTGATCATCATGCGATCCATCCCGAGACACGTGCCCGCGCTGATGTTCTCATATCGGATGACAAGGCTACCTCCGCGTGCGAGGTAGTGTTGGGGATATGCAGTGCTGCGAGACTACGGCTAACGAGAAGAGACGCGCTTGCCGCTTTTCTTGGGATCGCATATGAGACAGGTCATTTCACGATCGCGACAACAAGATCCCTCAAGCTGGCTTGCAAGCTTCTCGACCTGGGCGTCGATGGCACGGAAGCGTTGAAGATCATTCGAGTTCCTATGGACAATTCTGAGCGAATTGCTCGGTTGAAGTCTGCTCGCCGGATGAACTGGGAGAGTATCGAGGGGTGGCTTGTCGCATCAACGACTGTAGGTTCGTTTCACGCGTCCGTCGCAAGGTCGCTAATTGGCTTAGGAGCGCACCTGGCGATTGTCGGTGGAGAAAAAGAAGATAGATTGACACTCAGTTTCCGTTCTACCGGTGAATTCTTCACGGAGACAAGCTTCCACCTTGGTCGCGACCTCGCGACCATTCTAGGTGAAACAATGAACGGTGCGGGAGGCGGCCATTCCACGGCCGCAGGAGCAACTGTCCAAGGAAAGCTGGATGAAGCGATAAAGAAGTCAGTTGATCTGTTCAGGACATATCTCAACAAAGAGCAAACGCCAACTGAATGAAAGGCTATATGCTGCAGCCAAGATAGGGCGCGCGACTCGAAACATGGTAGTTGCCTAGGACGGTTACATCCGCTTGGGACGGCGAGAGGCTGCAAGAGCTTGGCGATTATTCAGGCAAGTCATCTGACCTTCACGTACACAGGCGCCTCCAAACCCTCAATCGAAGACATCTCGATCGAGATATCACCTGCAGACTTTGCTGTTCTAACAGGTCCGAGCGGATGCGGGAAAACCACGATCTGCAGATGTCTCAACGGGCTGATTCCGAACTTCTACTCGGGCGACTTCGCTGGTGATCTGACAGTTGACGGCATGAACGTGAAAGAGCACACAACGGCCGAGCTGGCAGCTCATGTCGGCATGGTTTTCCAAAACCCCGAAAACCAGCTCTTCTCGCTGAGCGTCGAAAGGGATGTTGCTTTTGGGCCAGAGAACCTAGGACTGAAACGGGAGGAGACTAGGAAACGTGTGGACTGGGCGCTTGATGTCACAGGGATCACCCATCTCAAGGACAAACCTCCGTACGAGCTCTCAGGTGGCCAACAGCAGCGAGCAGCGATCGCGGCTGTCCTGGCTATGCAACCGAAGATCATGATTCTGGACGAGCCCACGTCCTTCCTCGATCCGAAGTCAGCGCTGGAGATCCTAGAAGTCATATCTGACCTCAACAAGAAACTTGGGATTACCATCATCCTCGTTGAACACAGACTCGACATCGTCTCACAACATGCAAACCGCGTAATCGTAATGGACAGCGGAAAGGTCGTTCTCGACGGAACTCCGAGAGACGTTTACGGCGAGCATGCTCGATTAATTGGAATAGGACTTCCGCGAGTCACCGCGCTGTTCAACCTCCTGCAAAGAGACGGCTTCGAATTCTCTCAAACGCCCACTACAGTCGACGAAGCGGCCGGTGTGCTTAGGAAGATGCTAGGCCGATGATAGAGACCGAATCTCTCAGGTTCGCGTACTCGGGTTCTTCAGAAGTGCTTCGCGGCATCGACCTCACCATCAACGATGGCGAATTCGTTGCCATCATGGGAGAGAACGGGGCCGGGAAGACTACGCTGGTGAAGACCTTCAATGGGCTTCTAATGCCGACCGCCGGAAGAGTGAAAGTGGACGGCGTTGACACTCATGATTCCAGTGTTGCAAGGCTCTCGAGGGATGTCGGGCTTGTGTTCCAGAACCCGGATCATCAGCTATTCTCTGAGACCGTCCGCGAAGAACTCGCATTCTCCCTTAGAAACTTCGGCTATGGGGAGGACACGATCGATCGGCGCGTCGGCACGATCCTAGAGACTCTTGACCTGACTCGCTATGCAGAATCTTCACCCTTCGTGCTCAGTGGGGGAGAAAGGAAGCGAGTAGCCTTAGCCGCAGTACTGGTGTGGAATCCGAAGCACATCATACTCGACGAGCCCACAATCGGCCAAGACTATCAGCAGAAGGACCGTCTGAGGAACTTCATCATTCAACTCAACGCTCAAGGAAAGACGGTCATAATCATCACTCATGACGTTGAGTTCGTAGCAGAATGTAAGCCTCGCATCATCCTGCTATCGAAAGGACTGGTCATAGGAGACCGTCCTGCGGAGGACCTTCTGACAGACGGCGAACTGCTGGACAAGGCATCACTCACACGACCGCAGATCGGGGCGCTCATGCATCAACTCCGGGACCTCGGATTGCCCGAGCACGCAATCGATGTCTACTCCGCCGAGCAAGCGATCCTACACGCGCTTGGGAGGAAAAAGTAGGTGTCCCTCAAAGTCTTCGACGGTTTCAAGTTCGCCAAGCTACCGACGCCAGTTCATATGATGGATCCGCGTGCGAAGTTCATCATGACTATGGGGATATTTGCTGCGGCACTCTTGTTTTCCAACATATACGCACTGATCCTCATCTTTCTCATTCAACTTCCGATCGTATATGCCGCGAAGTCTTGGAGAAAATGGGCCGGGTCGATGAGGGCAGGTCTTCTCCTGGCTGTGCTGATATTCGTCATGAACTTCGTTTTCGGATCGACGTTCGTATTCTCCGCCGCGATGACACTCCGATTCGTCACGCTCATGTCCGTTTTCTCGCTTTTCTTCATGACGACCTCACCTGACGACCTAGGTCTGGCCCTCGAACAGGCACACGTCCCATACACCCTATCATTCACCTTCACAACGGCAGTTCGACTGGTTCCCACGATGGCGCTTGACGCTCAGACAGTCATTGATGCGCAGCGATCCAGAGGTCTGGAACTCGACAAGGGCAACTTCATGAAGCGAATAAGGAACTACATACCGATTCTGATTCCCCTGATCGTGTCAGCCATTAGGAGAAGCATCGAGCTCGCAGAAGCACTTGAATCCAGGGGATTCGGAGCCAGCCCGAACCGTCAGCCGCTCATTGTGCTCCGCATGAAAGCTACCGACTACCTCATCATCACATGTACCATACTGATATATGCGTTGGCAGTGTATGTGTACCTCTACGTCCCACTTCCGACACCCGACATCCCAATCAAGATGCCGAAGATTTTCCCTTGGTTCTAGCGTGAGAACAAGCCTGACTGAGTGCGACAAGCTCGCAACGGAGAGACCCCACCAGCACGTGGGGCAAGGGTAAAGAGGCCTTACTTCGTCCTACGGTATGATCGGTGTCTATTTGCGGCTGGCAGCGTATCAACGAGCCACACAGGACCTCATTGAGAGTGTTCGCGAGTCTCTGACGCGTGTACAGCTAGATCAGGTTGAGAAGATGGTGGTGGAGATGCTTGCCTCCACCGATAGGCGCATTCTCGTCCTCGGAGCTGGAAGATCGGGCCTCATCGGTCGGGCCTTCGCTATGCGCCTTATGCATCTAGGCTTCCAAGTCTTCGTGATGGGAGAAACGATCACACCTTCGATTGGAAAGGGAGACCTGATTATCGCTCTCTCAGGTTCAGGCACAACCAAACTGGTTGTCACGGCCGCGGAGATTGGAAAGACTGTCGGCGCGAAGATCATTGCCATAACATCCTACGTCGATTCTGACCTTGCCAAGCTGGCCGATGATGTAGTGCTCGTCAAAGGCCGCACGAGGGTCGCGGATGAAAAGGACTACTTCCTGCGACAGCTCATGGGAGAACATGAACTAATGGCTCCGCTTGGTACAGTTTTTGAGATCAGCTTGATGACCTTCTTGGACGGAATTGTCGTCGAATTGATGCACCGCCTCAACCTGACAGAAGGCGAACTCAGAAAAAGACACGCGACCATCGAGTAGCCCACGATGTGGAACAGACCACAAGCCTTGAACGTGATTCTGCAAGCGCTTGACCGTTCTTTCCATGCGGGAATCGGACGGTGAAAGGCTTTTTGCGCAGCAAGGAGAGGTCTTGGCAACGTGTGTGCCATGTCCCTTCTAGTTCGAGATTGTTCGTGGATCGTGACTCAAGACACCTCGAGGAATGTTCTCAGGAACGCTTCGGTCTATGTCGAGGACGGAAAGATTACCGAGATTGGTAGCAGAGTTCCACACGACGCTGATCGGGTCCTGAATGGTCATGGAATGATCCTGCTCCCTGGCTTGATCAACACGCACACGCATGTCCCGATGGTGATTTTCAGAGGATACGCAGACGACATGCTGCTCCAAGAGTGGCTCAGTAACAAGATCTGGAAACTCGAGCCCAACATGACGGAAGAGACATGCTACTGGGCGACAATGCTTGGCTGCCTAGAGATGATTGCCTCAGGGACCACAACCTTCAACGACATGTACTTTTTCGTGGAGAGCGAGGCCAAGGCAATACGTGACGCGAAGATCCGGGCAGTTCTATCCTCCGTCATCATAGATCTCACGCCTGACCCGAAACTCCACAGGGAAAACGCGAGCAAGGTGCTGGGCTTTCTCAAAGAACTGAGGAATCCCCTTGTCACGCCTGCGATAGCACCACACGCGGTCTATTCCTGCTCAGAAGAAACACTGCTGTGGGCGAAGTCGCGAGCTGGCAAAGAAGGCATCATGGTTCACACTCACATAGCTGAAACCAGAGCAGAACAGGGCGACATCGAGAACAAACGAAACCTGAAGGTTGTCGAGTATCTGGATCAGATCGGTTTCCTCGGGCCGAACGTTATTGGCGCGCATTGTAGCTGGGTCAGCATGAATGAGGTCAAGCTTCTCGGCAAGTCTGGCACGAAGGTCGCGCACTGCCCCGTGTCGAACATGAAGCTCGCTGTGGGGGGTGCGGCGCCAGTCCCCGAAATGTTCGAGAACGGAGTATGCGTGGGCCTCGGCACTGATGGCGCAGCAAGTAACAACACGCTAGACATGTTCGACACGATGAAATTCTGCGCGCTCTTGCACAAACACACTCGTTGGAATCCCACTATCCTTCCAGCTCAGACGACGCTTGACCTAGCCACCAGAGAGGGAGCCAAAGCACTGGGCATGGAAGCAATGATAGGAAGCATAGAGGTCGGCAAATCTGCTGACATGATTCTCGTCGACACTCGAGCTCCAAACATGATGCCCATTCACGGAAAGGAAACGATCATCTCCGACCTCGTCTACTCCGCGAACGGTGCGAACGTTGACACGACCATCGTGAACGGCCAGGTCCTTATGGAGAAACGTAGGTTCACGACGCTGGACCCGGAAGCTATCGCAGATAATGTCGATCGAGTCACGCAGGATCTGATCACTCGTTCCAAGCAAGCCTAGGCGGGCTTGTCGGACAAGCTTGCTCTGACAATGTCCAAGTAACCTGAGTCTCCCTTCCAAACAGGACGTGCCTCGACAATGCGGATTCTCCTGTTGAAGATAGGTGCATTGGTCACGTAAGTCTCTGCTTCGCCTCCTTCGAAGACTAGACTAACACCGTATCGCTTGCTGATAGCCTTCAGCTCGTCTATCGCTTTGCTGTCTATAGTGCGACCTAGCCAGTCTGAGGTGAGGCCCATTGCCATGCATGCTGTAAGGATGAACTCGAATCCCATCTGGACTTGTTCTGTGAGCAGGCGCCCTGGGTCTTTCCACCACAGCGGCGCAACCGATCGGAGCTCAAGCTCGTGGCAGATCATCTCGATCCGCCACCGCTGATACTCGCTCGCAATTGCACCACTCACGATACAGTCGATTCCATGCGTACGCTTGAGTCCGAGAAATGCTTCCTTCATCGCCCCGAGCTCCTCCTCTTTCACTCCAGAGGCGTTCGCGGTCACGTGCGGAATCCCAACAGCCTCAGCCTGAAGGCGAGTCCACTCGATGTCTGGGTAGTGGAACATCCATGAATCGCTACGTTGGGGGAAGATCGTCAGAAGGCACGCGACATCGTACCCTTGGTGAATAGCACACCATAGCGCGAATGTGCTGTCCTTTCCCCCGCTGAACAATACACAAGCTCGCAACACGGACGCCTACAGTATTCACTCAGCGCTTGCCGATCTCTAATGTCCTCGTAGAGAGCCCCCGCAAATCGAGTTCACGTTCTGCTCCAGGAGTACTGGCATCTCGTGCATTTCAGGCGCTCTACCGATCTTTCCTGCCTGATTCCCGCATGTTCTCCCGCAACGACAGAGACCCTGCGAAAAGCTTCGGGATTCCTGCACTTGGGGCATGTTTCAGGAACCGTCACGTACTCATCCTCTCGCTTGTCCACTATCGCGACTGAAGAAGAATCGCCGTGCTCAATACGTCGCACTTGAATCGCATGATCATGAGCCTCGTTCCCACACTTCGGGCATGAGAATCCGCCAGGCGCTTTGAGCATATATGATCCGCACTTTTCGCAGAACTTCATGCACTCCCACCAGCATGTCGTCTCATGGCTGCTTGAATCCCCTTAATCGATCTAGGACGCACTAGATGACGTTGTCCTTCCCTGAGTTCTGGTCAATCAAGCATACCTTTTCTGGCAAATTGCTGATCATATAGTTCGCCTAGCCTCTGCAAAGAGTCTACCTCATCCGCGCCCTTGTCCTCTCTGATTCTCGTTATTCTCGCGAATCTCAACGCAAAGCCTGACTTGTAGTGGGGGCTCTTCTGGATCTCATCATACGCAACTGCCACAACTACTTTGGGCTTCACTGTGACTGTGGATTCCGTTTCAGATAACTTCAGCTCTTGAAGTCTCCTGGTAATCTCCACGAACTCTTCGTCGGTCAGCCCTTTGAAGGTCTTTCCCACTACTAGAAACTCCCCCGTCTTCTCGTCGCGAACTGCCAAGTGATAGTTGGATAACCAACCTGTCCTACGCCCGTATCCCCACTCGGCGGCGACGATCGCTAAGTCAAGTGTTTCCGCCCGTTTCAGTTTGAACCATTTCTTGCCCCTCTTCCCAACTTCGTACTTGCTGTCCAGAGCCTTGGCCATCAGACCCTCGTGTCCTTCGGCAAGCGCCTTGTCGAAGAGACGTTGAACCTCATCTTCATCTCTGGAGACCACGCGAGGCGCGAGCAGGTCCTGAGGAACCTCCTGCTCCAAGATCTGCCGTCTTTCCTCGTAGGTCTTGTCCACTAGTTCTTCATCGTTGAGTACCAGGATGTCAAAGAGATGCAGCTGTAACGGGATCTTGGCGGTTGCCCCAGCAATATCATGGACTCGCCGGAATCGACGCATGAGATCCTGGAATGGTAGGGGTTTCCCTTTGTCATCAACGGCAATCACCTCACCCTCAAGTAGAGCTTGTTTGCTTTTCACGCGATCCCTAGCGATTGTCACGATCTCTGGGATACTCAGCGTGACGTCGGTAAGTCTTCTACTGTAGATGCATACCTTCTCGCCCTGTTTGTGGATCTGTATGCGGGCGCCATCATACTTGTATTCGAATGCGGTTCCGTGCTTTTGAGATTCAAGGATTTCTCGGATGCTGGTTCCCATCTCTGCGAGCATGGGTCTAACAGGATTGAATACGATAATCCTCGCAGCATCTACTGCGCTTGGGCTCGTGAGGGCCAGTGTCGCGACTTGCCCAATGTCACCCATGATCATGTATGCTCGTCGGACCTTGCTCAAGCTGAGGCCAGAGGCGGCCGCGATCGCAGCGAGGAGGACGCCATCTACCGCGCCGATCTCCATCTCACCCGAGAGCAGGCGAAACGCATATTTCCTCTCAAGTTCGCCGAATCTGGAGAAGAGCGCCTGCAGGATATTCTCCGCCCGTTGCTGGCGGTCTGTACCGCTTAAAGACGCAAGTGACTCGAAGGATTTGCCCACATCGAGTAGGCTGGGTCCCATCTCACTTGCGAGCAGGGAGACCTGCAGACTATCTGCTTTGGCAAGTCTCCAAAGAGTCGCACCGCCCACGCCCAGCTTCTTTGTCTCTTGGTCACCGAAGACACGACCGGTAAGGAAGCGAACCGCGACCGAAACCTCTGTTGGCAGAATGACGAACATGAAGCTCATTACCTGTTGTATCTTCTCATTCCGACTTCTGGTTGTTTCTAGTCTCTCACAGAGTTCTGCGAAAGCCCGAAAAGAAGTTGAAGACACCATCTATCTCATCGACATCCGCACGGTTCTACCCGTCATCTCATCCATTGTCCGAGGTCAGATTCCGAAGCGCGTTTAGATATTCGTCGCAAACGCTCGAGCGCAACCTTGACTCGCTCCTGCGCGAACCCTCTTTCGTCACACAGGAACCTCAGCAATCCCTCCTCATCCACAGATCCTTGCGACGTTGAATACTCTGATGTGACGTCCGGTCGTAGGAATATGCTCCGTAGAGTCTCCAAGCCATGAGGGAGTTTCTCTTTCAGGTAGTCCGGGAGGGTCTCTAGTGAACCGTGACGCTTGATTAGCTTGAGCGCGGTCTTTGGGCCTATTCCTTTGACGCCTTCGTTGAAGTCTGTTCCAATCAGTATCGCCAAGTCCACGAGCTGCTCGCGCGTGATTCCGTGATGATTAAGGAAGTTTGAGAGCTCTATCAGGTCGGGTTTCAGTGGACGGGAGATCCCTTTGCTCGGTAAGAACTCGCGGCCAGAGATTGTGAGGTATCTGACGACGCGGGGACTGCCGAAGAGAATCGAGTCGTAGTCTCGGCTGCTGGCCGCCCATACATCTCCGCGTGAAGCCATGTGTGCCGCCTGAGCTTCACCCTCGCTGGGTGCCTGCACATAGGGTACACCAATGAGCGATAGCAAACGTTTTGCGTCTTCTATCATCGGCTGATCGAGCTTGCTCATCATCACCGCCTTCGACCAAGCGGTTTGGAAATCATGCCTTCGAAGAGCATCGCTCCATTCCGCCCTTGCCTTCTCGCGGGCCGCTCTTCTTTCAGCAAGCACTCTTGCCTTCAACGGGTGAGGCTGACCGTCAAAGACGAACACGAACTTCAGATCGTGGTCAAGCATCAGCCTTGTTGATCGGAAAAGCAATCCTGTTAGGTGTGAGGTTGTTCGGCCTTGCGGATCCTTGAGCGAAACCCCGTCTGGTGTCCTGATCAGGGACAGGAACTGGTAGAGCATATTGTTCGCATCGACAGACAACACTCTTCCTCGTAATTCCTCAAGCCTGATCTCCCTTCGCACAATGATGGGTCGAAGATTGCAGCCCAACTCAAGGACTCCCGAGCGCTTCAGAAGCTTGTCTAGCCGACCGCATGAGACTGGACAGGCTCAGGCATATCCTAGGTAACTGTTCACAGATCTCACATCGAACCTGTCAGTGTCGAGGATGGCGCGTATGAAATTGAAGAATCTCCTCCTGTTGTCGCTTCCTAAGTTAGGATACCAGAGCGGGCTTGCCACCACCAAGCACCTCCAAACATAGAAGGGCTGAATCACTTCAAGCAATTCCTCATCTCCCGTCCTCTCCAAGTAGGTTCTCATGAACAATTCGTACAGCTGATCGAAGGGGCTGGCGAGCCTCCCATGTTCTTGGATGGAGAACAACAGATAGTTGATAGACATTGAAGCGACATCGTCGGCCGCTTCGCCCCACTCTCCTCGGCTCCGATCCAGAGCGGTGAAATCTGTTCCCTTTCGGAACATGACGTTAAAAGGATGAAAATCACCGTGGACTCTGCACAGGAAGCGGGACTTGTTCTTGAGTTTCCACCGCCACTCGATGCATTTTTTCTCAATTTGCTTGAGCTCGTCTTTCTCGAGGAAATCTGCCTCCTTTGGATAGCTGTCGATTAGGCCCATGATACACTCTCCGTGGCCGACCAGGTCTCGTACCGCTCGCACGTACAGGTCGGGCGCGTTTTTCTTGACCTTGTGAACGCGAGCAATGTAGTCTGAGAGAGCGGTACATCTTCTCAGGTCCATTTCCGTCATGACGCCAGAGTCTCTGATTCTTTCAAGATCCTTGTAGTAGCCCTGACCATCGACCTTCTCAGTTAGAATAAAGAACTCGGAGAAGTCGCCCACTGATTTCAGCTCATTCTTCTTCGTGAATACGCCGACATCAATCGATCGAACATGTCTTGGTAGTCGATTGTAAGTGCAGTGAGCGAATAGGAGCGACTGTGCCCTGTCCCATGGGAAGTCGTGGCCGAAGCCTCCTGCTCGCATGGTTTCCAGAACGCCGCTCTTTGTCTTTGAGCCAACCTTGTACTCGATGAGATAAGGTGTTCCGTATCCAAAGCCCTTCAGTTTCCCGACAAGCCTAGACTTCTTCGGCTTCCGTAGGCCTCCGATACGAACGACCTCCGCATCTCGTTTCTCTAGCGAGCTCAAGTAGTCTCTTAGCGCACCGAGTCTCAGGTCTGCCATGCCGTACGCTTCCAGTTCACGTAAGGTACCGCTTCGCACAAAACACTAGCGTTTTCCAGTTCTCGCGCGTCGGCCGTGACAGAATCTGATCAAGACAAAATTCGCTATTTGGTCGGCGGACTCGCGGGGTCTGAGCTGGTGTGTGTCCACGGTGAGTTCTGGGGAGAACGGCCGCTCATATGGAACCCCCACTCCCGGGACGGTTTTGCTGGCACCTGTCTCAGCTTTCAAGTAGATCCGCGATGGCGCTCCGAACCTTCTCTTCCGGCTTCTCTCTCGCTGCATGCAGACTTCAAGCGGGCACTTCAGGTAGATTTCGGCAAAACGAGGGATGCATCGCCTAGCCGCGTTGCGATACCTTCGTCTGTTCGCAGTGGCGTCGATAATGACGTTGGTGCCGTTTTGGGTGAGTATCTTGGCAACGAAGACCAGTGCTCCGTAGACGACGTGTCTTTCGTCTTCAGTGTACTTCGGGCGAACCGTCAGGACTTTTCTCACCATTTCGACTGAAAGTACCTGAGCGCGAATGTGGCGGCGGAGAAGCTTTCGTGCTACAAAGCGAGCGAGCGTGGACTTGCCGCTGCCCGGCATGCCAGTAAGCCAGATTGCCCACCCGGTCATTTGGAGATCTCTATCCACAGATTCGCGAGCTGCCCGTCTTCTCAGTTCTTCGCGCTGGATTCGAAGCTGGAAAAGTATAAAAGGCATCTGAAGGTTGTGCAGCCCACTTTCAAAGTGAAGATAGGAGAATGAGATGCCCCGCTACAAGACGACAACCGAGATCATGAAGATCATCGAGAACAAGGACCAGATCCGAAAGGCGTAGGCACTAGCCTCGCCCGGAATATATCGGGATCATCGCACACGTCGACCACGGCAAAACCACTATGAGCGACTCACTACTAGCAGCCGCTGGTCTCTTGTCTCCCTCCGTCGCCGGGACGGCTCTAGCACTAGACTACATGGAGGAAGAGCAGAAACGCCAAATGACCATCAAAGCAGCCAACGTCAGCTTGCTGCACGAGCACGAGGGAACCGCCTACGTTATCAACCTCATTGACACGCCAGGACACGTGGATTTCTCAGGCAGGGTAACTCGGTCCATCCGCGCCATTGATGGCGCCGTCGTGGTTGTAGACTCAGTCGAAGAGATCATGGTCCAAACCGAAACGGTCACTAGGCAAGCGCTTGAAGACAGGGTTCGACCAGTCCTCTACATCAACAAGATCGATCGACTGATCAAAGAACTTCGACTCTCCCCCGATCAGATTCAGGAAAGAATCACGCGCATCATTGCTGAGTTCAATCGACTCATAAATCTATACGCCGAGCCTGAATATCGTGAAAAGTGGTCAGTGAGCTTTGCGGGTAACACCGTCGCCATGGGTTCCGCGAAGGATCGATGGGGATTCAATGCAGAAGTCGCCAAGAACAAGGGCATCAAGTTCTCAGATGTTGTAGACGCCTACCTGAACGAGAAGGTTGACCAGCTGCGTGAAAGGGCCCCACTGCATGAAGCCATACTGAACATGGCTGTTGAAGCGATGCCTCCACCTCATGTCGCACAGAGGTACCGAATCCCGAAAGTCTGGAAAGGCGATCTGAACAGCGAGATCGGAAAGGCGATGATGAACTGCGATGACAAAGGCCCTGCGGTCTTGGCAGTCACGAATATTGTGGTTGACCCGCAGGCTGGAGTTGTCGCGGTAGGGCGTCTGTTTTCGGGCACTCTCAAGGAAGGAACGCCAATTCACCTTGTCGGCGCACGAGTGGATCAGAGGATCCAGCAGGTCTGCATATTCATGGGACCGTACAGAGAGATCGTTAACACGATCACTGCGGGCAACATCCCGGCTCTTCTGGGACTTGACGCGGCTAGAGCGGGAGAGACGCTTTCACAGCAGAAGGATGCTGTGCCTTTCGAGGCGGTCAAGTATGTCACTGAACCGGTCGTCACAATGGCTGTCGAGCCGAAATATAGTCGAGATCTACCGCGACTGATTGACACATTGAGAAGACTGTCTATTGAAGATCCGAATCTTGTTACCAAGATCAATGAGGAGACGGGCGAGTATCTAATCTCCGGCATGGGCACACTTCACTTGGAGATCGCAAACACGCTGATAACGAAAACAGGACTCGAGATTGTCACGTCGAATCCGATTGTGATCTACCGAGAGACCGTGCGCGGCTCGGCGGGCCCATTAGAGGGCAGATCACCGAACAGGCACAACAAGATCTACATCCAAGTCGAAGCACTACCTGAAGAAATAGTCGACATGATAAAGAAAGGTGAGATCGGTGAGTACATGGACAAACATGCTATGGCAAAGGTGCTTCGGGAGAAGGGGTGGCCGCCCGAAGAGGCACGCGGCGTGTGGGCCGTTGAGGACTCGGGAAACATGCTGGTCGAGGTCACAAAGGGAGCACAGTATCTCCAGGAGATCAAGGACCACATTCTCCATGGCTACCGCCAAGCCCTCAGAGAGGGACCGCTCGCGTATGAGAGCGTTCGAGGGATCAAGGTCAAGGTAACCGATATCTCAGTCCACGAAGACCCAGTCCATCGCGGACCAGCACAAATCATGCCCATGACCCAAAGAGCCATCTTCGCATGCTTCATGTCAGCAAACCCAACCCTGCTCGAACCTGTCCAGAAGATCACGGTGAAGGCACCACCGGACCTTCTGGGTGCCGCTACGAGCGTCATCTCTCAGAAGCGTGGAAAGGTCCTTTCTGTGGACCAGAAAGGACACCTCGTCTATGTTGTCGGTGAACTTCCTACATCGGAGACCTTTGACTTGTCAGAAGTCATGCGCGGTGCGACAGCTGGAAGAGCCTTCTGGGGTCTCGAATTCTATCACTGGGCACCAGTGCCGGGTTCAATGATCAACCAAGTGATCGCAGACATCAGAAAGAGGAAGGGCCTACCGCCTGAACCTCACAAAGCAGAGGACTTCCTAGAAGCATAGATCGAGCTAGGCTAGCCGGCTGAGCTGGGCCGAAGCTACCAGAGCGGGGTACCCCCCCTAGGGAGGGTGGGGGTAGGCTGACCGCGAACACGTGGCTCGACGTGACATACGGGAGTTCGTCTCGGAATATCTACGGAGATTGTGCGCTTTCACAGCAGGTGCTTCAAGTACGGTCTAGTGTCGAGTTTTGAGAAACGTGACAGGTTTATGCTTGCTCCGTCGCTTGCGACCGAGCGTATGTAGTTGCCTGCGCGCTTGTCGGTCCACCAGTTCGCTCCGAAGAGATTCTCAAGTTTCCTATCCAGTTCAGCTGCACGAACTGCTGCAACCATGTAGCTTGGGGAGTAGAGGTCGAAGTCTGGCATAATGTGGTGTAGCTGCCAGTACTTGCCTGGCAGACGCATGTCCATGAACTCTTCTGTGTGTCGTTCATATCGTTCGTTCGCCTGTTCCATTGACATGTTCTCTTCCCAGAATTCGATCTTCATGAGCGAGTTTGCCGCGTAGAACGTGAGAAAGTACAGTTCCATGAATCTCGTGCGCTCCAGCGCTTCTTCAGCGACCTCTTTGCTCACCTTGAACTGCTTGGTCAGGAATGTGCTCTTCCTCATGAGCCGCTCAAGAAGAGTTGAGAAGATCTCGGCGACTCCGTTTGAGATTGTGTACTTGTCCCAGTATGGGGCGTCCTCGCGGATCGAAATGAAATGCATGCCGTGTCCGTGCTCGTGGAATGAACTGTCCATGTCTGTGAACGGGTTTATTGGGCGCACGAGCAGTCGCACGTCATTTGGGATCTGAACCCCGAAACATATCGGGGAAGTGTGCTTTCCAGGCCGCTCCTCCGCATCGGTTTGAAGCTTCTTGACTGGAAAGCCAAGTATTGCGAGGACCCGCTCCGGTTCAGTGACGGGGCTGTAGCTCTTGAAGGCGGGGTCGAGCGGCGCAAAGATCTTCCCGCGAAAATAGTAGAGATCGTCATAGTATTCTGCAGGTCTACCATTCAGTTCTTGAGAGTAGTGTTCGAGCTGTTCGATGAATGGTTTCTTGGCGGCCTCGGCCAGTCTCCCCACGAGGTCCTTAAGCTGATGGAGCTCGAGGCCTTCAAGTTGCAGGTACAGTTCCAGCGGCGACGTGTCGTACTGGCGTTCAACCTCTCTCGATTTATCGAACATCGCCTTGATTGTCGGAGTTACCAAGTCGACTT
>Ga0315296_10002550_pt1 | contig 15510 bp, 13 predicted proteins | sample YL17G14_18_MG_FD_203921 | JGI IMG/M metagenome (GOLD analysis project Ga0315296, IMG submission 203921) | Sediment microbial communities from Yellowstone Lake, YNP, Wyoming, USA - YL17G14_18 | ecosystem: Environmental > Aquatic > Freshwater > Lake > Sediment | place: USA: Wyoming | collected... | reverse complement strand
CTAGACTGTGCTCGACCATCCGAGGAGACAGAAGCCCTGAGACCCAAAGGATCACGGCAGCGGGGAACGCGGAGGGCTCGCTCGCGGCCGGGGCCCCCTCGAAAGCCGGAGACTAACCCCCCTCCAACCCCTCGCTCCTCGCATAAATCATTCGCTGCTAAAACCACAATAGATTTAACCCGCAACTTTAGAGTTTTGGATTGGGGTCGAATGTCGCGTTTGGCTGTTGCTCCAACGGTTGGCTTCCTATTGCTTGCGTCTTCAGGGTTCATTACAGACAATTCCGGGGGGTCAAGTTGAAAAGAGTGGTACTGGTGGCATTTTTGTGCGCGGTCGTGTTGGCGATAGCAGCCCCACCGCACGGGAGTTCTGCGGCGGGATTCTCAGGTTCAGGGAGCGGGACAGCCGGAGACCCTTACATGATCACGACGGTCGGACAGCTTCAGGAGATGGAAAACAACCTTACAGCACACTATGCACTGGGCAACGACATAGACGCCTCCGGCACGGTAAACTGGAACGGGGGGGCGGGTTTCGAGCCGGTTGGAACTAAGGCTAGCATGTTTACTGGAAGCTTAGACGGACGGGGATACAGGATTACTGATTTGTATATCGACAGGAGCGGCACGGACAATGTGGGTCTTTTCGGGTATGTTGGAAGTGGAGGTGTGGTGAAGAACGTGGGGCTGGAAAATGAAAATGTGCGCGGTAGTTGGTTCACGGGCGGTCTCGTCGGGGTTAATTGGGGGATCGTATCCAACAGCTATTCAATCGGCCCTGTGAATGGTAATGATGGTGTAGGCGGTCTCGTCGGGGGTAATGCTGGAACCGTATCCAACAGCTATTCAATCGGCCCTGTGGTTGGTGATAATTATGTGGGCGGTCTCGTCGGGCAAAATGATGGAACCGTCTCCAACTGCTATTCAACCGGCCCTGTGAGTGGTGGTAATGGTGCGGGCGGTCTCGTCGGGTATAATGAAGGAACAGTGTCCAACTGCTATTCAACCGGCCCTGTGAGTGGTGGTAATGGTGCGGGCGGTCTCGTCGGGTATAATGATTACACCGTATCTAACAGCTATTCGACCGGCTCTGTGAGTGGTGATAATTGGGCAGGCGGTCTCGTCGGGGGTAATGCTGGAGCCGTATCCAACTGCTATTCAACCGGCCCTGTGAGTGGCAATTATAGGGTGGGCGGTCTCGTCGGGATTAATTGGGGAATCGTATCCAACTGCTATTCAACCGGCCCTGTGGTTGGTAGTGATGGTGCGGGCGGTCTCGTCGGGATTAATTGGGGAATCGTATCCAACTCCTTCTGGGACACGCAGACATCTGGACAGGCGACAAGCGATGGCGGGACGAGCAAGACCACAGAGAACATGAAGAACGTCCGCACCTACACGGATTTGGCCTGGAGCGGGGGGTTGAGTAGTGCGTGGGACTTTGTGGGGAACCCCTACGATGACACTGGGAACGGAGATATCTGGGGCATTAATCCAGATGTCAACGACGGCTATCCCTTCCTCACGGGCGTCACACCAGCTGCAGTTCCTCCAGAAGAGTTTCCGTGGGGGCTGGTGATAGGGATAATCGCTGCGATCGTTATTGCCATCGTCATCGTGGCATTACTTTACAAGAGAAGGCACTGAATTTTTCGGTTCGGGTTCAGTTATTCCGAAAAGGTGAACAGTCACCTATTTTAATAGTTTGTGGATAGAATGGCGGTTGAATATTAGTCTAATTTGCCCCCTACCTAGTTCTTAACAGTGCGGCTAAAAAACCAGCCGCCAATGAAAAAACTACCATTATAGCTAGAGATGGAAGCATCTGATTTGTTAGACCTATCACGTATCCTATCGCCACTTGTGAAATCGCCGCACCCAAGTTTAGGCAAGCATACAATACACTGATCCCTATTCCTGCTTCCTCAGGGTCCAGAATCTCGGATGGGAGTGAAAGAAGAGTAGGAAGAGCGAGTGCCAAGCCTATCCCTAGAACTACTATGGAGGTGATGAGTACCCAAGTGCTTGATAGAAGTCCAAAGAGTGCCAAGGCCCACATACCACATCCAGCGACTATCAGAACCTTACGCCTATGAATTTTGTCCGAAATCCATCCGAAAACTGACTCAAGCGGGGTTGCCACAATTACTAGCAAACTCACTAAGAGTCCGGCATGACCGACGTTCAAATCTTTAAATCTTTCGAGGAGGGTAGGTCCCCAAGTTTGGAAGCCAAATAACGCTGCCCCAAAAAGAAGGATGACTATCCCTATCTTCCACAGCTCAAACTTTTTCAGGACATTGCGTATATCTAGTGTTCCGTTACTGGAGGCGCGTGGGCCATCCCTAACCATTGAGTGCCATAACAAAGCAGCTATCATACTGAGCAGAATACAGATATAAAATACAGAGCGCCAACCGTAAATTGATCCTAACCATCCAAAGGTGGCGTAAGTCAGGATAGATGATCCAAAAAATGCTGAGCCTAACATCCCCATTGCCTTGCCTGTCTCTTCTACCGAGAACCATTGGGGGATTACTACCAACACGAGCACAGATATAAAGACGCCTCCTACACCAGCAATAATCCTCCCAGTCAAAACTCCCAAGAAAGAGGGCGCAAATACAACAATGAGACCGCCAAGTATCAGTAAAATCATTGATACAGTCCCCATAAACTTTGAGCTATAGCGTCTGGAAAGAATGCCTATGGGGATGGCCAAGAGGACGGCAGCTCCTGTGTAGACACTCATCAGAAAACTGGCATGGAAATAAGAAATTTTGAGCCCCTCCATGATTAAAATCATAATCGGTGGCACGGACAGAAACATGAGTCCTGCTGCAAATTGCCCGAAGCATAAGGCAAACAATACTTTATAACGACTTTCCACGTTCCATACCCTCCACATAGATATTTTTTATCTTTCTTCTTAATCCTACAGTACTCCCGGGCTTTGGGACAAAAAGCTAACTATTCTTCCACGGCACGGCGATTCCTTTGAGATACCATAGGTAGCACAGCCTTTTCATGTTGTAGTCGCACACTCTGCTAAACGCCTCTTTCTTCCTCCGTCGGAGGATGCGCTTTCGCAGCGGCGTCGGAAAATCCCTCTTGTAGGTCGAGAACACGGTCTCGGAAATCGAGCGCAGGCGGTACTCGCGCAACCACTGCTGTGGATCCTCCATGAAATCTAGCAACATCTCGGCCCACGCCCAGCTGCCTTTCCGCTTCAAAGTGATCCCTTTTTTGAGGGAGATGCGCGGAACCGCGCCGACTCCTTCGATCAAGTCGCAGTTGTCCCTCGACAGGTAGGCCTCGTCCAAATTCACGTTTAAGTATATATATAATAAGTATAACTCATTATGTCGGGCGAGAAAGGTGAAAGGTTTGAACCACTCTCGTAGCGTATCGCAGGCATTTAGACACGGGAGAATTAATATAGCGCTTAGAAAAGTTGTTTCTACCAGAGAAATAGTAATTTTGTCAATAGCGATCGGCCTATTTGTGCTTTTTTACTTCACATCATTTCGGAATAGATTTGTTTCTCCAGAGAGTCTAACAATAATATTCACTGTCATTCCCGAATTAGGCATCGTAGTCATCGGTGTGGCGCTGCTGATGATTTGCGGGGAGTTTGATCTTTCCGTAGGTTCGGTGTCGTCTTTTTGCGCCCTGATTGGAGTTGAGCTGTACATATTTGGTTTGGACCCGTTCCTAGCTCTCGTAATCGTCATAGGTGTCGGCGCTGTATTAGGTGCCATCAATGGTCTGATAACAGTGATGTTCGGCATCCCCTCTTTTATAACCACTTTGGGCACGATGATGGTGTGGAGAGGAGCGCAATTAATTATTACGGCTGGCGGATCAATATCCTTTCACGTACAAGAAACACACCCCGCTTTTTATGATTTCTTTACAGGAAAAGTTGGGGGGATTCCCATACAATTTATCTGGTTTCTGATCATTGGAGTGGCTTTGGCATTATTACTTAATCATCATAGATTTGGTAATCATGTGTATGCTACAGGTGGTAATAAAGAAGCAGCAAGAGCGATGGGCATAAATGTAAACAGGACAAAGATAATCTGTTTTATGTTGGTGGGAGTCCTCTGCGCAGTTGCCGGGTTTATGCAAACCGCCCGAGTCAGATCATTTTACAGCACACAAGGTGAGGAGTTAAATTTGATGGCCATTGCCGCCACGGTAGTCGGAGGAACCTCTCTTTTTGGGGGCTCGGGCACTATCATAGGGGCATTCCTGGGGGTACTTGTTCTTACCTTCGTGGAGTACGGCCTTATCATGTCCCGAGTTCCAAGTTTCTGGTTCAAAATAGTTTTGGGCGTTTTTGTTATTCTGGTCGTGATCATAAATATCGTGGTGGGGAGAAGGAGGAAGAGGTCATGAGGGAACCACCGCTGGTGGAGGCGAGGGGCATTTACAAGTGGTTCGGAAAAATTCACGCGGTAGATGACGCAAGTTTTACGGTCAGAAGGGGTGAAGTCGTGGGGATAGTAGGTGATAATGGTGCTGGTAAATCAACGCTGATAAGGATACTAGCCGGATATCATCGTCCAAATAAAGGGGAAATATTTATTGAGGGACGAAAAGTGAAAATTGGTTCCCCCTCCGACGCTAGATCGCTGAAAATCGAAACGGTTTATCAAGATCAGGCATTGGTGGATTTAATGAGCGTGGCAAGAAACATCTTTATGGGGAGGGAGCCAGTTAAACGTGCAGGGTTTCTAGATAAAAAGAAAATGAATAATGAAAGTATGAAAATTTTACGTGACATGGAGCTATCCATTAAATCGCCGGATTACGATGTCGGATTTCTCTCTGGGGGGGAAAAACAGGGCACGGCAATAGCGAGAGCTATGTATTTTAAAGCCAAACTCGTCATACTCGATGAACCCACTGCCGCCTTATCGGTTAAAGAAGCTCAGAAGGTATTGGAGTTCGTGGAAAGATTAAAAAAAGAAAATATTGCGGTAATCTTCATAACCCATAATCTTTATCACGTGTATCCTGTTGCGGACAGATTTTTGGTGATGCGAAGAGGAAAAATAGTGAAAGATGTCAGGAAAAAGGATACATCGGTGGAAAAGCTTACTGAAGCGATAATAAGTTAAAATTATTTACAGGGGCGAAGGCTTCAACAAAACCTTAAAAGCAGGTTCTGTCTTTCTTATCAACATTTCAAAACCCTTTTTCACGTCCTCCAAAGGCAACAGGTGGGTTATGAGTGGCTTAAGGTTAACTTTGCCAGATTCAACGAGTCTTATAGCTGTTTTGAAGTTATTGCAATATATGGCAGACCCCCTCATTGTCAGCTCTTTAAAAACCAAGTCCATTATGTAGTATTTGATATTTGGTTCTTCGTATATGCCTACTACAACTATGGTTCCGCCTTTGCGCGTCACTTTCGTTGCTTGTTCCAAAACCCCCGCATTACCTACAGCCTCAAACGAAACATCGACTCCTATTTGGTCTGTGATTTTCAAAACCTCTTCAACAACATCCTTACTCCGTGGATTTATTGTAATGTCCGCTCCAAGTTTTCTTGCTAGATCTAATCTCCAATCCACCAAGTCGACCACGATTACCTTCGAAGCGCCCATCGTCTTTAACACCTGCAGGATAAGATTTCCTACCGGACCTGCCCCAAACACGATCGCAACCTCCCCACCTTCAACACCAGATCGTTCCACGTTGTGCACAGCAACCGCAAGGGGCTCCATCAACGCCCCTTCTTCGTATGAAATGCTTTCCGGGATCTTATGCGCCCATTCCTCATTAACGGAGACGTATTCCGCAAACCCCCCGTTGAACTGACACCCGATTAAGCCCAATTTGACGCAGCGATTGTATTCCCCCTTTTTGCAGAAATAGCACTTTTCGCATGTTACAACGGGTTCTATACACACCCTGTCGCCAACCTTGGCACGCTTTACATCTCCGCCAATCTCTATCACGTCCCCGGAGAATTCATGGCCAAGTATGATTGGGGTTTTTATGTCCGGGGAGAAGCCCTTGTAGGCGTGGAGGTCAGACCCGCAAATCCCGCATGCTTTTACCTCGATTAGGACCTCTCTGGGCCCTACCTTCGGCTTGTCCACGCTAATTATGTCGAAAACTCGGTCACCGCGAAAAATTGCGGCCCGCATTTAATTTTTGTCCTCTTCAAATGTTTCCATCTCCATCAGGATAGCCAAGTCTGTGAGCTGCTTCCTCCAATCGCCAAAGATGGTGACACGGTGCCACTGGGCCGGGAAGACCCACCCCCCCCTTCTGTTCCAGTTCCCCATTATTTTATCCACATCCGCCTTCGCAGCCAGCTTGGTCCTGCATGCCTCCTCCGCGTCTTCGTTCCCAACGGTCTCCCCCTGGTGCATCACCATCAGCGGGGGTTCCCTCATGAAGTGTATCTGTACCGAGGTTACTTTATTTCCGGATGGCAACAGGGACTGCACGGCGACGCCCGCCCGCGATTCCGCGTGGGAGCGTATTACGTACGGATTCGCGGGACCCCCGGGGCCAAAGCATTTGTTGCTGGCTAGGCAGTGGGCGTAGATTATCCGCCCCCCCGCTGGATCCACTATGGGATCATTGACGAAGCCGGGCCTGGGTTCTCCCGACATTTCTTCCGTCAGGTACCGTAGCAGCAACTGGGTCATGGCAGAACTCAGATCAGCCTCACATGTTCCCGTAAGGCCCTCGTTGTTAAGCTGGAAAAGCGACATACAAGGATAAGCGGCGAGCTTATGGAACTGTGCATAACAATCGATCGCGAAGGCATCGGCTTTTTTGTCGTCCATGGCTTTTTTTATACCCAAGTACAGTCTAGCCGACTTGACTATCTCGTCGCGTGTCGGCTCAACTACCCTCAGGGCCTCGCCCATCCACCTGTCGGCGAGAACCTCGGCTTCCCGCTCCGGGATGCTTGCGTGGTAGGCGTTGATCTCCTCGTAGCTCATTCTTATCACTTCCGTTCCGAACAATTTTCTGATCCTGTCAATTTGCCCCTGTATATTGAAGGTCTCGCCCGAGCCGCCGTACTTCTTCGTTCCATATATCTCCCGGAAGGATGTGTCCGGTACTTCCTTGACGCTCCAATAATCCGGGCTGTCCTTGGATGTCACTAAGATGATCTTGGCCCTGCTAAGCCGCTTTACCACCCTGAAAAGTTTTACTGCTTTGATCACATCCTCAAAGTTCGAGGAACATGCCCCGACTACCGGAAACCCCCTTGCTCTCGCCCAGCCGATGTCAAATAGAAACTCGCCTGCGCCACCGTACAGGTCATAAGCCAGCACGGCGGGTTTCCCGCTCTCGAATATCGGGTGGGGAGTCCCGGTTAACCCACCAAGAAGATAAACCAGAAAGCCATCGAACTCATTGCTTCGCTTAACCAAATTCTTTGCTCTCTCCATGTTATGAACGACCGCCGTGGTAAAATCTACGTCCGGGCAGCTGTCCTCAAGCCTCTTGGTGAGCTCGCCTATCCTCTTTTCGTAATCGAAATCCGACCTAGGCCAATCGATAAGGCCCTTCGGTGTGTGTTGGAAAACCACCAAAATTTTAGGTTTTTCTGCCATTGCCATCACTCACGAGATGAACTTGAAGGGTTTTAGGTACTCCTCCTCGTACAAGTCCTTTAAATATTTGAGGCCGGTGCCAACGGGCCCCGCTATCTCAACGGGGCCGCCGAGGACTTCAAATGCATGACCGGAGATATACTCAGAAGCGTCGGACGCCATGAAAACGATTATCGGCTTTAGGTCCTCAAATTTTCCGACCCTCCCAAGCGGTATCTTGCTGCTCATGTGCCGCACCCATCTCTTATTTTCGTGAATGGGTCTACCCATCAGGGTCGGGAACCAGCCCGGGCATAGCGCGTTCACCCTTATGCCGAAATGGCCCCATTCGCACGCTAGGCCCTTTGTGAGGTGTATCACCCCCGCCTTGCTGGCGTAGTATGCGCTGTTCGGAACCAGATCCACCACTTTGCCGTACCCGGACGAAATGTTTATGATACTGCCCCTTATCCCCTTTTCTATCATGTACTTCCCAACTTCCTTGGAGCAGAGGAAAACCCCCGTTAGGTTCACTTTTATCACCCTTTCCCATTCCTCAAGACTGAATTTTACAGCTGGCTTGCTGATATTGATCCCCGCGTTGTTCACGATGACATCTATTCTCCCAAAATGCTCGTCCGCCCTCTTCACCATGCCTTTCACATCCTCCTCGGACGTTACATCGACTTTCAGGGGTACAACTTCCCTCCCCGTTGTGTCGGAAATTTTTTTGGCGACCCCCTCTAGTTTGGAGGTCTGTTTCCTCGTAACGATTACCAAATTTGCACCCGCCTCCGCAAGAGCCTCGGCGAAAACGGTGCCGAGACCCTGCGCAGCCCCGGTCACTATGCCTACTTTTCCGTCTAGTCTGAATTTTTCGAGCATTTTCATGTCTTGTCACTTAGAGTTGAATCGGACCCTATTTAATTTTTTGGTTGCCAAGTGTCAACCGCAACGGACAAAAGTTTAAATTTGCGCCATCCCAGAGTAAAAAGATAGCAATGGCGATCGAATACATGCTTGGTGTTGACGTTGGGACGAGCGGTTGCAAAGCAATGGTTCTCGGTCAAAATGGAGCAGTAATTGGCAATTCCTTCAGGGGATACGAAACTCACCATCCCCGATCCATGTGGGCCGAACAAAAGCCCGAAGACTGGTACGAGGCCTTTAAATATGCAGTGAAGAGCGTTCTCGTGAAGACAAAAGTCCAAGGAGAAAACATAGCTTCAATTGGCATAGACGGGATGATGAACAGCCCGACTTTTCTCGATGAAAAAGGAAATGTAGTTAGGCCGAGCATTATCTGGATGGACCAGAGAAGTACTCCGCAAGAGAGGTGGCTGACAGAAAAAATAGGGGAAGAAAAGATACTCAACAACGTCTATAGCCCCCCCACATCGACATCCCTCCTCTCGAAAATTCTCTGGGTAAAGGAAAACCAGCCGAAAATTTGGGAGAAAACCCACAAGGTTCTTTTGCCTAAGGATTACATTCGATTCAAGCTTGTAGAATCCTTTGTCACAGACTGGTCCGACGCATCAGCTACTCAACTTTTCAATATGAACAAGTTTTCTTGGTCCCGTGAAATCTGCGAAGCTACAGAAATAGATACAAGCAAGCTCCCAGAGGCTATTCCGTCGACAAAAATCGTTGGTCGTCTGTCTAGGAAAGCTGTCGAGGACACAGACCTCACGGAGGAGATCCCCGTCGTCGCTGGTTGCTCGGACGCAGCGGCGGACAACCTCGCAGCTGGGGTGATAGACCCAAAGCAGTGCCTCATCAGACTCGGCACCTGCGGCGCGCTTTTCCTGATAACAGACAAGGTGACCCCAGACCCAGCGAAACGCTATTATGTTCTGGCGCACTGCATAGCAGGGCGGTGGATGATACATTCGCTTACGCCCTGCGGCCTCGCCAGCGAGTGGTTCCGGGACATCTGTCTAAATCGCGAGAACCATGAGCTAATGGAGGCGCTGGCTAAAAAAGCCCCGTTGGGATCGCGGGGGTTGCTGTTCCACCCCTACCTGATGGGCGAGCACACGCCTCGCAGGGGCTCCAGTTTGAGGGGTGGTTTCCTTGGCATAACCCTACGCCACAAGATGGAGCACCTTGTGCGCGCTGTTTTCGAGGGGATAGCGTTTTCGTTTAGGGAGTGTTTCAGGGTATTCGAGGAAATTGAGCCGTCAATAAAGTCCGTCAGGGTGGTGGGGGGCGGGGTGAAGAGCCCCCTCTGGAGATCGATAATGTCGGATGTGCTGGGCGTAACGCTCGAAGCCCCCGTGTCCGAGGACGCGTCGTTCGGGGCCGGATTGCTGGGCGGGATCGGGGTAGGTCTTTTCAGAAATCCCAAGGATGCTGTGGACAAGTGTATCAAAATAAAAAATATTACAAAACCCAACGCTAAAAATCACGAAAAATACGGGAAACTCTTTGGGGTGTACATAAAGACACTTGATAAACTTCAGGGCGTTGTTTGGTGAATGGTTCAACTTACTGACATGCGATGCCTTGTCCTTGCATGAACTGCTGAGCAGACCAAATTTAAGCAGGCTTTGGGACACCTATGCTGATTCTCCGCTAGCTCCAACCTCCATTCTTTTTTGCACGTTCCTCCTTTATTTGTTTTGGGGCGGCGCAACGCATACACCTATTCGCGGTCCAGGCCGCACTATGGTTTTGCGCTCGAGGGGCCCCCAATCAAATCCACGCGGTCAACGCCGCATGTCCCAAACCGGGGTGCCCCCGCCCCCGTTTATGCGCGGAACCTCTCGCCACGCCTGAGCATCCAGTAAATTGCCACGAGCATCTTCCTTGCCATCGCCACGATCGCGACCTTTCTACCCTTTCTCCGGGAGACTTTCCAGAAGAACCTCGTCAGCCTCGTGTCCTCTGTATGATACAGGTGCATCCAAGCGCACTGGATGAGAACCCAGCGCAACAGGGCGCTGCCCTCTTTCGTCGTTCCGTCGAGCCTTCTGGTGTTCTCGGACTGTTCCACCGATGGCACGATTCCAGCGTACGCGCACAGTTTCTCCGGATTCGGAAAGCGGTTGATGTCGCCGATCTCTGCTAGGATCGCCAGGGCTGAGAAATACCCGACACCGGGTATGCTCATGAGGAGCTCCGCCTCCCTGCTCTCCCCGGCCTTAGACCTCAGCTCTCGCTCGAGTTCTCTGATTCGCTGGGCGAGTGTCTCCAGCACTTCCAAGCAATCGTTGACGGTCCTCACGTTCAGTCGTCCGAGTTCTTCCCTTCCTCGCCTGGAGAATGGATTCCTTGAGACCTGAACTCCATGCTTCGCCAGCTCGGCGCGGACCTTGTTATTGAACCTCGTCTGCTCCTGAACCAGGCAGGTGCGCAGCCTCACGAGTTCACGGAGATCCCTGATATCCTGCACCGGCACGTAGGCTGTCGGCAACCAGTCAAGCTCCAACAAGTACGCTAGAACTTCCGAGTCCTTGGCATCGGTCTTTATCTTCGCTTCGGCCACCGCCCTCGTGCGCTTCGGATGTGCCAACTTCACCTCGTAGCCCATGCTTTCGAGCAGTTCGTAGGTCGGCTGCCAGCAGTAACTCGCTTCCATCGCTACTTTGGCATCGTCGATGCCTTTAAAGAATCGCTCGAGTTCTCTTGGCTCGTTCTTGAACTTCTCTTGGACCAGGATCTTCCCCTGCTCATCCACTACCGTGGCATGGCATGTCCGCTTGTGCACGTCAAGCCCCACATACACGGGCATGTTTCCACCACCTCCACATAGACGGTTTGGGAGGTGGAACTAAAAGCGGAGAATCAGCATCCCATCAAAATTCAACCCAGCTGTTTTTCCAGGGTATGACTAATCCCTTGAGGTAACGCAAGTAGCAAAGCCGTTTCATGTTGTAATCGCAAACTCTGCCGAACGCTTCTCTCTTCCTCCGCCGGAGGGTACGCCTCCGCAACGGCGTCGGGAAATTCCGCTTGTAGGTTGAGAACACAGTTTCAGAAATCGAGCGCAGATAGTATTCGCGCAACCACTGCTGGGGGTCCTCGATGAAATCGAGCGGCATCACCTTTAAATAGGAATATAAGATAATTAAATTGTATAAAAAAGGAGGAGGGATAAATTGAAGGTTCAAGGAATAACCGTATTGGTAACAGTTGCAGTTATAGTAGCTATTGTCGCTGGCTCAGTAGGTTACATTGTGAAGCCAACGGTAGCAGGTACGACAGCGACGGTGACTACTACAGCGCCAGGAGCGACAGAGACGGTGACTACTACAGCGCCAGGAGCGACAGAGACGGTGACTACTACAGCGCCAGGAGCGACAGAGACGGTGACTACTACAGCGCCGAAACCCGGTGAGGGTTTGTACTTCACATATGTTAGTGACAGTGATCCGGCAGACCCCTTTCAAGCAAAAATAGTTAAAGGATGGGAGGCAGCGGCATCCATGTTGGGGGTAAATTCAGTCGTGAACCATTCTTACGCGGATTACGCATACCAGAAAGATTTGGTTGACGCAGCGATTGCGGCTGGAGTTGATGGCATATTCATTTTCGATGTGACTCCAGATGAGATGCACCCATCTATCGCGAATGCGGTTGAGGCGGGGATAAAAGTTGTTACGATGAGTTCGCGGGATCCTGGGTACACCCCAGACGTAGTCCCATTAGTAGGCTACGGCATGTATGATCAGGGTTACGTCGTGGGCCAATATCTGGCTAAAACATTAGAAAACGGGGCCAACATCGTATTCTTCTGCGAAGTATTTGCACCGTACTCCCAAGGGCGGCGCGGGGGTATCCTCGGAGCATTGGACGATGCCGGGATCACGTACAATGAATTGGACTGGTTTGAAGTTGGGGTGGAATACGCGGTGGTAAAGGACACGGTCAAAGCATACATCCTGGCCCATCCTGAACTCAATGCCGTAATAGGCCTAGGAAGCTTGACTACTCCGGCAGGCGGCATGAGCTTGATAGAGCTGGGGTACGAACCAGGTGACATAGCATGGGCTGGCTTCGATCTCGGGGATGATACAGTGACCGCCATAAAAGCCGGATATGGTGCGGCGAACGTGGACGAAGTTTTCATGTTCGGGTTTTATGGGTGCTTAACGCTCTATTTAAAGTGTGAGTACGACCTGCAAAAGGGAGATGTAACTCTTGCTACGGCAATGGTAGACTCAACGAACATTGCAGACTTCGAGTATTGGGTAGCACTGGGAATAAAGTAAAATGGCTCCAACCCCCCCGCAAAACGCCCATTCCGCGGGGGGTTTCCAATTTTTAGAACAACGGATAAAGCAGATTCATTGTGGGTATATCTTCACGCCTTTTACTACCCTAGTTATTATCCCCTTCTCGCTAGGATTATCCGGTTTCAGGTCCAAATCCAATGACTTAAACAGGCCTAACATCTGTCCGACGGTCACATCCATAATCGGCCTGCACAGATCGGGTATATCAAATTTGCCATTCCTGTTGAACTCTATCACGTGGTCAACGTATGTTTCTATCTCATCGTTGGATTTGTCGCAAACTGCGATTTTCCTCATACCTATTTTTTTATCGTGTATATCCCTCATAAGATCTAGTTCGTAATGTCTGACTAACGGATTGGTTGACAGGAAATAGACAACTATCGTCTTATCGTTTATGATACTCTCTGGACCGTGTCTTACCCCCATGAACGAATCAGCTTTGCAGATCACGCGCCCCCCCGACATTTCCTCGAGTTTTAGCTGGGACTCCGCGGCGCACCCGTATAACGCACCACTTCCCAAGAATACGCCCCTTTCAAAGTTCAATCCCGAAATTTCTTTAATCAAACCTGAATATCTCTCTAAAAGTTTCTCCGTTGCTTTGGAGAGATCCTTCACGATCCTCTGGTACCGTTCCAGATTCTCCACGTACGCCAAGAACTGCGCCGCCATCATCATTGTAGTAAAGGAACTTGTCATGGCGAGGCCCTTGTCGTTGGTCTCGGGGGACAGTAGCAGCAAGAGCACATTATCGTCTTGTCCCTTTAGCTTCGCCAGTCTTCCGTTTCTATTGCAAGTGATAATTACGTGGTTAACCCGTCCACAGGACCTGTTGGCTAGGTCGAACGCCTCGATGCTCTCGGGGCTGTTCCCAGATCTCGCGAAGGAAACTAGCGTGTAATCGGCCCGTTTTAGAAAAATCGAACCCCAACTCGTCATGATGTCGGTGGTAGGCCTCGTATCTACATCTACCTGCCATCTGGACCTTAAGAGGTTTTGAACCGATAAGCCAACGAAAGAAGATGACCCTGCCCCCGACAAGACCACCCTCGAGGGCTTCCTCGATAGGATCCGCGATCTGACGAAAGATCTGATTTCGTTCCCCCTTCTTTTTAACATTTTGAAGTTCTTGAGCCATAGCTTCGGTTGCGATTCTATTTCTCTGGGTGTGTGTTCGATACCTTTGCTCCTGAGCTCCCGTTTGGGCAATGAGACCAGCTCCCGAAGCGAGTTCGTCATGTGAACCTCTCCTTGAGCATCTGCTCGATCTTGGTCGTGCTGTCCACCAAGTTGAACGATGTGATGTACTTTTCCATCACCTTATCGATTCTCCGAAGCACCATTTCCTCCCCGTCCACATCTTGATTCTTCAGGTTTTCATATAGTTTTGATCTCGCTTCGACTACGGCCTTTTGCGCCCATACGTAACGGGAACAAGTTTGTAGTAACCATTTCTGTCTGTCACCAGATAATTCAGTGAAATCTTTCCCCATCTCGGAACCTAGCAGCCACTTCCTCCACCTGTTGCTGTCTATCACGGATTTTGTCAGTATGCGCATAAAATCAGAGGGCGCGATTGCCTCGCCTTCTTTGATGAGTTTCTCCTCGATTTTCGCGAGCCCTTCCAGAGAGTCGAATTCCGCATGGGAGAACTCCGGCCCCACGTTGGCACCGCCCATCCCATCCTCCGGGTAGTCCTGCGGATTGCTCACGTAGTCGGTATAATGGCCCTTGATGCGCGACCCGTATTCCCGGGCGATGGAGACCAGCGTTTCCGCAGTTTTTTTGTCGAACTCCGTCGTGTGGAGGTCCGTCCCCACTTTACCCACCACAAAACATGGCCACACATCGCTCAGGCCCCTCTCGGATAACCCACCCTTAAGACCCATCAGGAATTTCTTGAATGTGTCGATATCGGCAAGGCCGCCGTGCACCTCCTCGGTGCCGATCTCGTAGCTTATCCTCGGCAGGCCCCTTTCCCTCCTTGCGAGTTCTACGTGTTCCATCAGGTCTAGGGTTCTTTTGACGACCGTTTCTATTTTCATGGTCTCCCCCTCTGGGAGGGTTCTGTCTACGGTCGCATCTATGTGGAGGAGGTCGTACCCGGCCTCAAGGCTTGCCACCAAGGACTTCTTCACGCCTTCCATGGCGTCGTCCAAGCCCCAGTTCTCCACGGACTGCCTGTCCTTGAGCCAGGGGCCGCCGTGGTCCAGCGCGATTATTATCGGGCCCCCGAAGTCAATTTTTTCGGCTTCGTCCCTCACGACTTCGACGAAATCCCGCTGTGTCCACCCCGTATACCCGCCATCCAGATCCACCTGATTTAGCGTCGCGACAAACATCAGGGGGGCGTTAAACCGTTTAGCACTACGAAGAGCAGATTTCACCACAGACATAGAGTTTGGGCATACACCAAAAAGCGTTATATTTTCATGGTATTTTTTGGAGATTGGATTTAGAATATTCAAGATTAAGTCTGTGATGGGGATTTCCCTTTCCAAAGCTACTTTTCTTATGAAACTCGTATCAAATTTATGTTTCATGAAGACAACCAACTTTATATATGGGGATATTTATTTAAATGTAGTTTTGAAAGGGGAATGAGAAGGGACTGTATGGCTGAAAAAAGTGGTTTTGACTTTTATCTGGAGAGGGTTCGATCCATGATAAAGGAGGTTCAGGAGGGGGGAAGGG
>Ga0315296_10002549_pt1 | contig 15510 bp, 13 predicted proteins | sample YL17G14_18_MG_FD_203921 | JGI IMG/M metagenome (GOLD analysis project Ga0315296, IMG submission 203921) | Sediment microbial communities from Yellowstone Lake, YNP, Wyoming, USA - YL17G14_18 | ecosystem: Environmental > Aquatic > Freshwater > Lake > Sediment | place: USA: Wyoming | collected... | reverse complement strand
GTTGGGGCACAATTGCCTGCCATGCAGCAGTTGAATCCTTTGAGTGAAATAGATGAGCTGTTTTTTCAATGAGTTAGGATCCACTGTCAAGATGACTTTGTCAACATTCCCGGTTCTGCGCCTAAGAGGAGAGATGATCTGAGTAATATCTGTGGTATTAACCGCTCAACAACGAATACCTCTGTTCTAAGGACAAATTTGAGCTCTAAGGGGTAGATCTTCCCCGAAGAGGCCTGAATCCCGGTCCAGAGCGTTTCTCACTCATCGTAATGTTTCCTCTCCCCCCTCCCCGGGCCCCACCCCTCTCTCCTCCGCTAGCCCGGTGATGTGGCGCGTGCTTCCTGGGCTTCTCTCCTCCTACCAACCTCAAGCCAGGCCGCCCCATCCCGCTTGCAGGCAGGATTAAGCGGTCCATAGCAGGCTTGAGCAAAGCTTAAATAAAGAATCTACATCAAGCCATTGTGAAAACTGTCGCTGAAGTGATACGGCAGGGCGGCAGAAATAACGAAACAGATCTATATGGGGTTCAAGGCCAGTACGACCGCATAATGGACAAGGCAGCGGCAGGACTGCCGTGTCCTGAGTGTAGAACGAAGGTTGAGAAGATGGCATACTTGGGAGGGGCCTGCTATTATTGTCCTGAATGTCAGAGTGTAGAGTGAGAGCTGAAAGAAATCGGTACCAGCCTAACGGATCGTTGAAGCCGACCCCTTGAGCTGGTTCCGATGCGGAAAGCCGTGGCTGCTGTGGTTCCTTGAGGTTCTGGTTCGGCGGGGCGGCGCAACTCTATATTGGATTGAAGGAGGAAAAATATGAATGCTGAAAGATTGCATGCAATAGTACTTGTTCTTAACCAAGAAATGTCGAAGAAAAACACCGTGGGTATGCTACAAGAGCTTATCAATGCGCTATCTCATGTGGTCAACCAACCGCATCCAACGCATCAACAGACATTGGCGGATAATCTGAAAGCGATGTATGAGGCCGTTACAGATACACCTAGCGATCGGTTCAGCCCTGCTTGGCGACAAATACTTGCGGAGATCGGTGGCGAGGACCTTTTTGGCTCAACGCTGAAAGGAAACATTGAAGCTATATTCTCACGGAACCAGATTACTCCATCTGTAGCTCTCAATGAACTTCAACAACTTCATAAGAGACTTCAGAATTTCAAAACAGCGCTCGACCAATGTTCAGCATCGCTAAAGCATTTCAAAATCGGAGACGAGAAGCTTGAACCTGGGGAATGCGAAATAGGCGTGTTAATTCCTCGTCGTGAGGTAGATAACAATCTCATCAACTTTGCAGAGGAACTGAAGGAACTTAGCTTCATATTTGGCACATTCTCGGAGGTGGCCACTGGTAACAAAGAAGATCTGACCATTCGCACAATTTCCTCTAGTGACCTTCTTGTTTATCTGCAGGCATCGGCACCGGTTGCCGCTTTCGTCGCCATTTGTATTGAGCGTGTTGTTGCTCTTTATAAGCAACTTCTTGAAATAAGAAAACTGAATCAAGAAATCCGACAGCAAGGTGTTCCTGAAAAAGAGTTGTCCGGAATCGAGAAATACGCCAATGATTTGATGGGAACAGGTATCGAAAAGATTGCTCTAGAAGTGGTCAATGAATATCACAAGAAGGATGACAAGGGGCGGAAGAACGAACTTGCGAATGCCGTCAGGATCTCTCTCAACAAAGTAGCCAACCGAATTGACCTTGGCTTCAATATTGAAGTGCGTGTTGCTCCGCTTCCTAAGTCAGATGACCAGGAGAAAGAAAATAACGAACTCCGCAAGGCTGTGGAATCAATACAATCGGCCACCAAGAATATGCAATTCCTGAAGCTAGAAGGTAAGCCAATTCTCAAGTTGCCGGAGGGCAAAGAAAAGCCCAAGAAAAAAGAATGAAACTCCAATAAGCGCTTGCAGGCTATTGGCGACCTGGGATAGCCTCGTCTTGAAGCATAACGCTCGGCGATATCGTCCGTCGCTATTATGAGGAAGTTGTCAATATGGCAAATCTTGATGGAATAGAGGATTTCATTTCGGAAGATTATACCGACGTCCTTGACGGCAAGAGGTATTCGGGTCGGCATCGAGGGCGCGAAGGCGCATATAATTGGTGATCCCCAAACTTACTCCGATCTCCACTTTCGATCGAGCGCCGGATTGCTGAAGATGAATGGGGTAGTCACATGTATCACGGCACATGGCACTCACCAAGGATCATGGTTAGGGATTAAACCAACAGGCAAACCATTGCAGACGACTTCAGGCAAGAGCTGCCTCCGCCTTGAGGTCTTCTTCCGTCAGGCGAAAGGTATCCACGCCATAGTTCGCCAGCCTAGCAAGGAAGAGTGTTCGCGGTATCCCTGCTAGCTTGGCTGCAGCCCCGGATGATAGTTTTCCCAGTTCAAAGAGCTTTACGGCAGCTGCTAACCTCAGCTCCTTTCCCAATTCGTCTGGGGACATCTTCCGGGCCAGTAAGGCGTCATCCGGCACTTGTAAGACTATCTCGCTCATGTGCTCTAATGTTATGTTGATAGTTATGTATATCTTTGCATCTATGCAGCTTGCTCTGCAAGACATAGGGCTGGGCGCCGAAGACCTCGGCCAGGATCTCCTCCGGGCGATGAGGACGGCTCAAGGGTCTCGGGGTGCAGGGAGACGGCGGGCAGGAGTTCGATTTTTATAAGTAACGTGGAATGGCTTTGGAGATATTAGGGAATAGAGTGGGCGGGACGAGGATGAGAGAAGACGAGATAATTGACTTGGAAGCCCTGACCGGAATCGATGTGCCTTCAAGCTGATTTTTCTTGCATAGAACCAGAATCGGAAAAACGAGCATCATATTAGGTGATTGATGCCACAAAAAAATATTTAAACGGGATATTATCTAATCTGTCCCAAACAAGAGGTTCCATGCAATCATCACACTTGCAGGGATGAACTTGATAACAAAATTAAAAATAGATAAAGGATCTCAATGTCAGCGAGAGCTGAATGCCAGAAGAGAGACAGAAATTTATCACAACAGAACCACTGGGCAAGGATGGAGAGACGAGCGAGAGGTTGATCTGGGATGCAGTTCGCAACGCCTTTAGAGAAAGGGAATGCGTATCTTATTGGAGGTATCCAATCTTCTCTAAGGTTGGTGAGCATCGCAAAGAACCTGATATCTTAATCGTAGATCAGGATTTGGGTCTAGTTATTATTGAAGTTAAAGGATTGACCATAGACCAAATTAAGGGAATTGCAGGTCATCGGTGGGAATTCAAGAATTTTTATGATTATCCTTATGATAATCCATATCAACAAGCAGAGAATCAGTTATTTTCATTGCTGGGGTTCTGTGATAATGAGCCTAGCATTCGGCGCAAAGTCACAGGCAGAACTCTGGTTGCTCTTCCGAGAATAACTGAGAAACAGTGGCAAAGAAAGGGATTCGATCAGCTTCCATCCTGTCCACCTATTATTTTTAGAGATCACTTAGATAAAGAGACGTTTTTGGAGCTGATTAGACTGACTCCACCTATAGTTTCGGGAATGACTCTCGAAGATGCACAGTGGAACTTGTTAAAGGCAGTGATCAGCGGCACCTCAATTCTCCGTAAGACTCCTCGTCCTCTTTCTGGTAATGATAAGAATCGATCAGGTATCATTGCCAAATTATCTGAAGAGCTTCACGGCTTTGATTTGCAGCAAGAGCATATCGGCAAGACGATCCCTCCAGGTCCCCAGCGAATCAGAGGCATTGGTGGCTCGGGAAAATCTGTGCTTCTCTGTCAGAAAGCGGCTCATATGCACTTGAAGCACCCTGAATGGGACATTGCCTTTGTTTTTTTCACTCAAAGCCTCTACAGCCAGATCATTGATCAAATTGATAAATGGCTAAGTCGGTTCTCGAATGGAGAGGTCAAATACGACCCGCTCAATTCCAAGCTGCGAGTATTGCATGCGTGGGGTGGGAGATCCCGTAGATCCCGTGATGGATTATATTCTATAGTTTGTGAGTTTAACGGTATCAGGCCATTAACGGTTAGAGATTCTGAAGAGAGGAGCCCACCAGAGAAACTTGCCGATCTGTGCAAGAAAGTGCTTGAAGAAGGGGAAATCCATCCACAATTTGATGCTATCCTCATCGATGAAGGGCAAGAATTAGTTGTGGATAACAGGCTGAAGTTCGAGGACAAACAGCCTATTTATTGGCTTGCATATCAGTCATTGAGACCTATTGATCCCATGCATCCGGAACAACGGCGTTTAATTTGGGCTTACGATGAAGCTCAAAGCTTGGATAACCTAAAAATTCCATCTGCCAAAGAACTATTCGGTGAGGGTATGAGCAAATTAGTGAGCGGCTTTCATCCGGGTGGGATTAAGAAAAGCGAAATCATGCATCGATGTTATCGAACACCCGGACCTATCATCGCTGCAGCACATGCAATGGGCATGGGATTATTGCGACCAGAAGGCATGCTCTCAGGTTTTACCGCTCAGAGAGACTGGAGAGCTATTGGTTATGAAATTATTGAAGGAAGCTTCATCCCTGGTCAAAAGATCACTCTCTGGCGACCTCCTGAAAACTCTCCAAATCCCGTGCCGGAACTCTGGAAAGGGCCAGTGTTAGAGTTCGAGGCGTTTGAATCTCGGCAGGAAGAGCTTGTAGCTCTGGCCGAAGGCATTCGATATAATCTCCAGCAAGACCAATTGAAGCCAAGTCGTGATATCCTAGTGGTAACATTGGGCTCCAAATACGAAGTCAAGAAATTGCAGACTTACGCAGCGGGATACTTAATTAAGGAAGGAATTGATATCTATATCCCGAGTGCGCCAAAGCCGAATAGCCTGAGTTTTGAGGGAATTGATAGGAAGCCGGACATCTTTTGGTGGGATGGTGCAGTAACGATTTCTAAAATCTTTCAGGCTAAAGGGAATGAAGCCTATGTAGTGTATGTCATTGGTTTAGATAATATTGCTATGGATGAAGGCAATATTAACCTACGTAACCAATTATTTGTTGCTTTGACGAGAACAATGGGATGGGCAAAACTGAGCGGTGTCGGAAATTACCCAATGTACGATGAGATTCGGGAGGTAATAGCTGGCGGAAATACCTTCACTTTTAAATTCGAGCGTCCGCTCAAGCGTGATATCAGCAAAGAAGATGAAATTCAAGATGAAGTTCAAGAAAAAAGCGAGAAGAAATCGGAACCGAACCGGATCGAATCCAGCCCAATAATATCCCAATCCTTCCTTTCCAATCTTTGGCCATTCTCCAAAAAGTGAATCCTGAGAATTGGCGCCGTACATCGGATCCTTTCATTTCTCCCGAAATTTTCTGTCCGCATTTCGGGGAGCGGGGAGACGGCGGGCAGGAGTTGGATTTCCATGATTAGAATGGGAGGGCGTTGGAGATATTAGGGAGTGGAGAGGGCGGGACGAAGATGAGGACGTTTCTTATGAGGACTTATGACAGGCCCATATTTTAGCTGGCACATAAGATTGGCCGAGAATATCATTATGCTCAGAGATAGACAGCCATGGTGTGGAGGAGCAGGGCGCAATCGAAAGACTGATCTTACCTTAAAACCACCTACTCAGGTCGCAACAAGAAGACCCTCGTTCTCCCCCGCATCACCACTTGGATCTTATTCTCGCGGTTCAGCCAGCCCAAGGCTCCATAGACCTCTTCACGCCTCAAGGAGGTAGCTCTTATGAGCTCACCAATAGTGCTGGGGCCGTTCTTGTTGAGCGCCTCCCGAACGATGCCCACTTTTTGGCCAAAGAACGCTTCAAAAGTGGTCTCAGTCATTGGAGAGATATCAACCCGGCTTGAGTATAAATAATTCGGCCAATCGTCTGCGTTTGAAATCTAATGTGACTTCAAAGTCGGTTCTTATTAGTCCGCCTCACATCCAGCCTGGTCTTGCATCTGGGACATGACTTGGGCTTATTGATCCTTGACTTCCAGCCGTAATCGCATTTGGGGCAAATCTTTTGTTTCATATGTCATCTCCATAAATTTTATTTATAGTATTAATAACTTTTCACTGACATGATAACCCGCACAGAGCTTAAGGCACAAGCATTCGAGCTCGTGTTTTGTCAAGCCTTTCTTTTTCGATTATATCGCCATTGAGAGCCTCAAAAAGCAGCACAATAGATGCAAGGCAGCCAATCAACGCTGACCTCGTTGCAATCGAGGTAACCTCAGAGCCATGCCCTTTCGGGGAAAGGAGATGTCGTCAAACGCATTCATCCTCATTCTCATGCCATCTCCCCCAGCCAGGCTCGTCTCATCTCCTGCTCATCGGATGGCTTGGCGCAGAGGACCTCGGCCAGGATATCCTTGGCCGGCTATCCACGGCCTGAGCAGCTGAAAACTCTCCGGCCACCACCCCTCCTCGCTCCAGCTCTTCTCCTATCCATGGTTGTTTGATGGATAATCCTCTCTGCTGCAGGCACCCAGCGATTTGATCCTGACCCACACCAAAAAGTTTATCATTTAATAAGTACTTTAAACTAATTAAGGGAGTAATAAAATGGGAGAATATTATTTTATTACATACGTGACCCGAAAATTGGGGCGGCAATTTCTTGAGAGCGAGGTAATCGACGAGCACCCCTTCTATTGGCTCAAGAGATCTCAATCAGAGTCGAATTTGAAGATGGTTCTTGTTAACTGGCGAGAGATATCTCTGGAAGAATATGAGCTGTTCCTCAACGGCGAGATCGCGGAGAATCTCGGCACCATCCTGGCGGCTCAATCCAACCCGCTCGAATTGATAAATAGAGATGCCTCAGATGGTCTGGAGAGTTAAACCCGACGGCGTCCTTCGGGTCAAACAATCGCAATCAGACTGAAGGGAGCTGGAGCTTTCTGATCCCGCCCAACGCATTGCACTTGAACAAGCGACAGCCTTGCGCACCGATTAATCCCGCGCTGGAATCTGCAGCAGGCTTTTTGCGCTGAGCTCCTGTCTGCGCCACCAGGGCCATCTCATGAGAAATGAGGTGGTCTGGCTTGCCATCTCCTCCAAGATGCGTCCGCCCTGGCTGTAGTCCTGCCCCTGCATGCCATAGATGCAGAAGGTCCGGGTCGGCAAGCCGGCCATGGCTTCCCGGTGCCGGTCGAGTACAGGGGCGTACAGGAGGATGCCTCCCGAGAGGCTTGCTTCATGGCCTGGGCAACATGGCCTGTCATATCCCTAGCCCTTTCGTAAGCCCGATGCTCCACTATCAGGAGGGGGTGGTGGTTCTCATCCAGGATTGTCCTGAGCTGGACGGAAGGCCAAGGCCCTCCTCACGTCCGGGGAGCCGTGGTCCAGCGTGCTCGAGGATGCCCGAACGAATGCCGGCGATAAAGAGGATCCTGAATTGCTGCAGGAGGGGGTTGCCGTTCAGGGCCCGGGCCAGCATCTCCTCCGGGGCGATGAGGACGCTTCAAGGGTCTCGGGGGGCGGGGAGACGGCGGAGGAGTTCTATTTGATTGATGCAAAAAAATTCAAACAGGATTTTGTATCATCTATCCAAAAGAGTTGTTTCATGGAATTAACCCATTGCAGGGGTGAAACTTGATAACAAAATTAAAAATAGAGAAAGGATCTCAATGTCATTGAGAGTTACGGATGAACTGTATCCTAAAAAGTATAGAACAGTGGGCAGCCGAAGATTATCTCAAATTCCTTGCTGAACGGCGTAAGCTCATGGCCCAGAAGATAAGGACGTATTTCGAGGGGCTTTGCGATGCAGTATTGAATGGTTGTTACACTGAATAGAGGTTGGTACATTACGTCCAATGAAGCAGATACCTGTCGAAAGTGTGTCGTTCCTGGTCTCATTGAGGCTGGCTGGGATGATCCACCACATTCTATCGCAGAGCAGAGGACGTTTACCGATGGGCGAATCGTCGTGACCGGTAACAAGATAAAACGACGGAAAAGAAGACGTGCAGACTACCTGCTTCGCTACACCCGCGACTTCACGATAGCGGTCGTCGAAGCCAAAGCCGAATATAAACTGCCCGGAGACGGGATGCAACGGGCCAAACTTTACGCCGATATGCTCGGCCTCAAGTTCGCATATTCCACTAATGGAAAGGGAATTGTAGAGCATGACTGCACCACCGGTCGTGAGCAAGAGGTCGACACATTCCCCTCGCCCGAGGACCTCTGGGCACGGCTGCGCTCTTCTGAGGAACTGGACGACGAGGATATTGTGGACCGGCTACTTACTCCATCCGACCTCAGCACCAGTACCCCCCGATACTATCAGGAGATCGCCATCAACCGTGTGGTCCAATCGATACTCAAAAGAGATAAGCGGATACTCCTGACGATGGCCACTGGTACAGGCAAGACCTTCGTCGCCTACCAGATATGCTGGAAGCTCTGGAACGTTCGATGGAATGCCTCTGGCGAGTACAGGCGGCCCAAGATTCTATATTTGGCCGATAGGAACATCCTGGTCGACGACCCCAAGGACAAGACCTTCGCCAAATTCGGGGACGCCCTCTGGAAGATCGAGAAGGGCGAGGCGAAGAAGGGTCGGGACGTTTACTTCTCCACCTACCAGTCCATCGCCGAGGACGAAAGCCGTCCAGGTCTATACAAAGAATACGCGCCCGACTTCTTCGACCTGATCATAGTCGACGAGTGTCACAGAGGCAGCGCCAGGGACGAGAGCAACTGGCGAGAGATCCTGGAGTATTTCGAGCCCGCCTACCAACTTGGTATGACTGCCACGCCACAGCGGGAAGAAAACCGGGACACCTACCGCTACTTCGGAAACCCTGTCTACCAGTACAGCCTGAGACAGGGGATTGAGGACGGATTCTTGGCACCATATCGGGTTCACAGGGTGGTCACGGAGTATGATGCCGAGGGATGGCGACCTACCCCAGGGCAGATCGACCGGTACGGCCGGAACATCCCGGAAGGTGTGTATACCACCAAGGACTTCGAGCGGATCATCGCCCTGAGAGCTAGGACGGAGGCGATCGCCCGCCATCTGGCCGAGTTCATGACGGAGACGGATCGGTTCGCCAAGACCATCGTCTTCTGCGTGGACCAGGAGCACGCCGATGAGATGCGCCGGGCTCTTAACAACTTGAATGTCGATCTGGTGAAGGACCACCAGGATTACGTCTGCAGGGTGACCGCCGAGGAGGGAGATGTAGGGCGAGGCCATCTGAGCGATTTTCAGGACCTTGAGAGCAAGACGCCCGTGATACTGACAACCTCCAAGCTTCTCACAACTGGGGTTGACGTGCCCACCTGCAAGAACATCGTCCTGGCGCGTCCGATCAACTCCATGATCGAGTTCAAGCAGATTATTGGCAGGGGAACTCGGGTCAGGGAAGATTACGGAAAGCTCTACTTCAACATCCTGGACTACACAGGCAGCGCCACGAGGCTCTTTGCCGATCCAGATTTCGACGGCGACCCCGTCCGGATCACCGAGGAGGAGATCGACGAGCAAGGCCGGACGATAGGCGGCAGGGTGGAGGTCAAGCCCGAAGCGGACGACGGTGAGGACGAGGATATCTTTAAAGGGCCGGTCATCTTCGAAGGACCAGAATCCCAGCAGCCCCGGAAGTATTACGTAGACGGCGGATATGTTGAGATCGTGGCCCACATGGTTCACGAATTGACACCTGACGGCGAGACGCTCAGGATTGTGAAGTTCACGGACTACACTGCCGAAAAGGTGAGGACGCTCTACACCACCGCCGAGGACTTGAGAACCAAATGGGCAGACTTGGAGCAACGAGCCGAGATCATCGCCAGTCTTGAGGAGAAAGGCATCTTCTTCGACGAGTTGGCAGAGGCGTCTGGCCAGCCAGACGCGGACCCCTTCGACCTGATATGTCACCTCGCCTTCAACGCGCCCCTTCTCACTCGCAGGGAGCGGGCTGAGAAGCTCCGCAAGAACAAAAGAGATTTCTTTGACCGATACGGACCCCAGGCGAGGGAGGTATTGGAAGAGTTGCTCCAGTAATACTCAGACTACGGGACATCTCAGTTAGAGATGCCGAACGCGTTGGAGGTACCGCCCATTTCCGATCGCGGGAACGTGCTGGAGATATCAGGATTCTTCGGTGGGCCGGAAAGGTTAAAGACGGCCGTCGATCAGTTAAAGACACTGCTGTATGCGGTGTAGGGAGAACTAGCAATGGCTCGTAGAATGGCGGCAAAAACGGCGGATCGACCAGAGACCACGGCCCAGAGACTGGGGAGCGTCGTCAAGTCGTCTCGGGACATAATGCGAAAGGACAAGGGGCTGAGCGGGGAACTAGACCGGTTGCCGATGCTGGTCTGGATAATGTTCCTCAAGTTCCTGGACGATGCCGAGAAGATCAGGGAGGCAGAAGCCACTCTCAGGGGCGAGAAGTTCAGGCCCGCAATCGAGCCGCCCTACCGGTGGAGGGACTGGGCTGCCGTCGAGGCTGGAATCAGTGGAGACGAGCTGATCCAGTTCATCAACTACGATGATGCAAAGCGGCCGGATGGGACAGCGGGTTCCGGCCTCTTCGCCTATCTTAGGAACCTTCAGGGCACGAACGGCGGCGACCGCCGTGACGTGATCGCTGAGGTCTTCAAGGGAGTCACCAACAGAATGATCAGCGGCTATCTCTTAAGGGACGTTTTCAACAAGGTAAACGAGATTCATTTCGACTCTTCCGAGGAGATACACACCCTGAGCCACCTTTATGAGTCGATGCTCAAAGAGATGCGGGATGCAGCCGGCGACTCTGGTGAGTTCTACACTCCGAGGCCCGTAGTAAAGCTCATGGTGGAAGTTACCGACCCGAGGCTCGGCGAGATCATTCTCGATCCTGCTTGCGGAACCGGCGGCTTTCTGGTGGATTCGTTCAGGCATCTTGAGAAGCAGTGCGATACCGTAGAGGACATGGAAGTTCTCCAGCGAGAGAGCATCTTCGGCGGAGAGGCGAAGCCTCTCCCTTACCTGCTATGCCAGATGAACCTGCTTTTGAACGGCATGGAGTATCCTCATATCGATCCTGGAAACAGCCTCCGGTTCAACCTGCGAGAGATCGGCGAGAAGGACCGCGTGGATGTGATCCTGACGAATCCGCCGTTCGGAGGCGAGGAGGAAGTGGGGATCAAGAGCAACTTCCCTGACGACAAGCAGACTTCGGAGACTGCCCTCCTATTCCTCCAGCTGATTATGAGAAAGCTCAGGCGGCAGCCAAAACCGGGCCGAGCCGCGGTGGTCGTACCCAACGGGACGCTCTTCGGGGACGGAGTGGCTGCCAGGATCAAGAAGGAGCTTCTCAAGGAGTTCAACCTCCACACCATCGTCCGGCTTCCAAACGGCGTCTTCGCCCCCTACACCAATATTCCCACAAACCTCCTCTTCTTCGACCGGTCCGGCCCAACCAAGGAGATCTGGTATTACGAGCAACCCCTTCCCGAAGGCAGGAAGAACTACACCAAGACGATGCCATTGCAGTACGAGGAGTTTGCGCCGCTTCTGGAATGGTGGAAGGATCGGCAGGTGAACGAGCGAGCCTGGCGCGTCTCCGTCAAGGACGTCCTGAAGTATGACGAGCAGGGAAACCTCGTCTCGGTCAATTTGGATATCAAGAACCCAGACGGCGGCGAGATGTTTAGACATATGTCGCCGCAGCAATTGACAGCAGATATTTTGCAGAAAGAACAGCGAATATTGGAGATTATGTTGGATATCAAGCAAATCATTGGCACGGTAGAGCGATGACAAATTTACTTGCAAATTCTGCTATTTCGCTCTCTAGACGTGAAGAACCCAGATTAGTTGCGGCTACAGGTTTATTTTTTGAACAGCTAAAAAATATCGCTTCACGATTCCCTCTAAAAGATGTACTTGATTCTCATAGGGGTGGAATATGGGGCGAAGAAACAATTCCTGGTAACGGTCATCCTGTACTACGCAGTACTAATATGCGAGGATCAGTTGTTGATGTTATTGATGCAGCATGGCGTTCCATTCCATTAGCGCAAATAGAGGCGTGCAAGTTACAAACTGGAGATATTCTCATAACTAAATCAAGCGGCAGTAATGATTTGGTTGGAAAATCATCACTTTTCATAGATCCTAATGATGGCAATACATATCTTTTTTCAAACTTTACACTCAGACTTCGCCCCGATCAAAGCAAGGTATTACCTGAGTTTCTCGCATGGTTTTTGCGTTCACCCCAATCGCTAATGTGGCGTTATGAGACTCAACAAACAACTGTAGGGCTTAGGAACCTCAAAACAAAGGAATTCTTGAGTCAGATTATCCCAGTTCCAGATTTTGATGTTCAGAAATCAATAATTACTTATTTTAATGCAATTGAAACGAGGGACATTTTAGCGATGAAGATCGACCTTCCACCATCTCTCGAAGTGCAGCGCCGTATCGTGGCGCGCATCGAGGGCCTGGCCGCCCGGATCGAGGAGGCGCAGAAGCTCCGGCGGCAGGCTGCGGAGGAGGCGGAGGTGCTGCTAGCAGTTGCTCTCAAAAATATGCGTGAAAAGTTGCTTATAAACAACCATCCAAAAGAGCACATAGGTAAGATAACGCAGGTCACATCGGGAGGTACTCCATTACGAGACGTCTCTAGCTATTGGGGTGGTGAAATTCCTTGGATCAAAACAGGAGAATTGATTGATAGAGATATTCATGAGGCTGAAGAATATATTACACAGGAGGGACTAAACAACAGTAGTGCTAAATTGTTTCCAATTGATACAATACTAATAGCATTATACGGCCAGGGCCAAACACGAGGGCGAACCGGCCGACTAATGATCGAAGCTACGACAAATCAGGCATGTTGTGCTATCCTACCCACTCCAACGATCCTAGACCCAAGATTCACACAATATTGGTTGAGGAGTCTTTACACGGAAATGCGTGAAACATCTCGTGATGGTGCACAACCAAATTGGAATGGAAAAATGATAAAAAATATCAAGATTGCACTTCCACCCCTAGACGAACAGCGCAGCATAGTCGCCCATCTGGACGAACTCCAGGCCAAAGTTGACGCCCTCAAGAAATACCAGGCCCAGACAGCCGAGGAACTGGACGCGCTCCTCCCCTCGGTGCTCGACAGGGCCTTCCGGGGGGAGCTTTGAAGGGGGACGCTTTGCCTCGTTGAGTGCAAGTTGTGAGGGTAATCTACACAGGGATCGAGGCATCCTTAGATTTGCCCACAAACTCCCGCGTGGCATTCTCCTTTTTGCCCTGCAGCCGGAAATCGCCCGTGTAGGCGATGGTGGTCTCGTCTCTCGGTATCACGCTACAATTGACCGCCTCAAAGTCGGCGACAGGTGGGAACAAATCGATCTAATCAACCGTTTCCGACCACTCCGACGTGTAGTGTTCCCCGCGGACGCTTTGGGGAACCGCGCCCGCGGCCTTGAGCGGGAGCTAAGGGCATCGGGGCGACACACAAAGAAGCACAGCAGTGAGAAGGGAGTAGAAGCCACGTTGGGCGCAGCAGTCATCAAGCGAGATGTACTGCCTCTCATTCCCGTTGCTCCGTCGTAGACGGCGATGGATACCATCTCACGCCCTCCTGTCCCTCAACCCTCGACAGATTATCGTGTGCCAGGAAACAATATAAGTCATCAGGGCACATTAATAGATCATAATACTAGGTGGGATCGCAATAACCGAGAAGGAGAAAAGAAATTTCGCCCTGCGGGACGACCAGGGCAACGAGATTGGAGTATTTTCGGGAAAATCGCCCCGACAGGCGGCTTTGAAGGCGGCCAACAGGGGCCACAAGGAGATCAGGCTCAGAGAGCGGGGCACAAAGAAGGTCCATGTGTTTACTGGAAAGCGGGTCCAGGTGAAGAAACCTGCAGGAGCCCCGGCCTGGATGCCGGACAAGATCTGGAGGCCGAACGTAAAGAAGGTGGGTGTGGAGAAGGTAGAGACGATCTGAAGCTCTTTTTTTATCGCTTTGATCCCGATCCTATAGATATCATATTTAAATAATTTCTCAAGTTATACTTTAAATAACCGATCTTAACCGAAAACTATATTAAGATATATTTTCTATGATATATTGTTCCCTAGCTCATTCGAATGCCGGGACGTGAATCCCACGGACCCGGCCACTATTCTATCCACAGTTCGATTCCATTTTTATTTATTTTTTTTAATATCTTATTAATATCTTATTATGCATCTCGTTATTATCGTCTGCCAGGGCCGCGTTTTTCGAGCACATTCAGCCGGTATTTTAAGCTGTCTGCCCCTTCATCTTATCCTCTTCTTCATGAGCTCAATTAGCTGTGCGAGCTTAGCGTCTACTTTTTTCTCAGACCGGGCCGTTGTCTTCTGATACAGGGGACAGTTTGGGCTATGGTCTGGGAGATCCGTTAAGGAGCCAAGGTAATTCCTTCGGCCTTCAAAGAATTCGAGATCTCTAGCGAGCCTCCTGTCTATTTCTTTGTCTGATATGCTATCAATCGCTTGACAACGAGGGCATGACTCCGGAGCTGAAGCCTCCTGCGCTACAGCGCGCTTGTGCAAACCTGGATTTCTCATTCTTTGGTCTCCTTTGCCTGTTCTAGTGCCGTGAGCCCCGGCTTCGAGGTTCTCGCTTTTCGACATTCCGTAATCCTCCAGCCGGACGCGGCCCGGCTATATATTGCATGTGGCAGTATTCTCAGGGAACATATGCCAGGTTAATCTTCCTCCTCTTTCCTCTAGTCAGCTTGAGGTGATCCGGATCTAGAGCTACTGCCCTCTTCATAACGCTAATCACAGTTGCCTTGTTCAGGCCAAGCATCTCCACTAGCTCGTTCGTAGTACAACTGCCCTGCTTCTTGCTCAAGAGATCGATAAGCTCCCAGGCATGACCGTCCAGCGCCTTTCCCCTTTGTTTCCGAACAGGTGGCGAGATTCTCTTTGCAGCCTCAAGCTCTACTTTCAGATCTCTCAACTCTCTGGACTGCCTGTCGACCTGGTCCTCTAGCTTCTTTAAAAGAGCCACATTGCTCTGAGCAGAGAGGACCTCCTGGGACATCTTTTCGATGGTCGTTACCAGTTGAATCATTGCCCGATATCCGCTTAGATCCTTTTCTTTCTCGGCCAACCTCGTCTTGTACAGCTCCAAGATCTCTTCAAACATGCGACCATTGCTCCTAACCGAATTCTACCTGTTCTTTCCTCTATTTCTCTCCTCACAACCAACGCAATGTGGGGTCCAGATGCCTAGAACACCAGGAGTACAGTGCCTGGCAGAGAGCAGGGATGTTCTTATGCTGGTCGACGAGCGATCTCGTGGCAGAACGCCAATCCGTCATCGGTAAGCTCATAGGTCATCTCGCCATGCGTGGGATGCATCCTCATATATCCGCGAGCTATGAACGAACGCAGTGCCCGTTCGTCCTCTTTTTTCTGGTGTTTATCGTTTTGGAACCTTTTTGTGAAATATCGCCTTGGTATATGAGCTGTTTTCCTCTCTTTTGTGCCCCCGCATATACTGATCAAAACACGC
>Ga0315296_10002548_pt1 | contig 15511 bp, 20 predicted proteins | sample YL17G14_18_MG_FD_203921 | JGI IMG/M metagenome (GOLD analysis project Ga0315296, IMG submission 203921) | Sediment microbial communities from Yellowstone Lake, YNP, Wyoming, USA - YL17G14_18 | ecosystem: Environmental > Aquatic > Freshwater > Lake > Sediment | place: USA: Wyoming | collected... | reverse complement strand
CAGGTGATCCTGGCCGACGAGCCATTTTCGCCGGCAGCCCAGGACACGGCGGCCCGGCTGCGGGAAAAGGTCGAGCAAGACAGTAAGGGGTACGTCAGTGGGGGCACGGCCATCCTGCTCGACCTGCGCATTGTAATGGACGAGGACCTGGTCCGCGTCATGGGCCTGGTGCTGGTCGGCATCGCCGTCGTTCTGGTGCTGCTCCTGCGCAGCGTCGTCGCTCCGACCTACCTGCTGGCGACCATCCTCCTGAGCTACGGAGCCACGCTCGGCCTGGTTCGCCTGCTCTTCGACGCCATCCTGCACAAAGGGCTGACTTGGTGGGTGCCCTTCTTCATGTTCGTCTGCCTGGTATCCCTGGGGATGGACTACAACATCTTCCTCATGGGCCGGGTCAAGGAGGAGGTGGCCGGCAACGGCACCCGGGCCGGCGTGGAGCGGGCCCTGGAGCGCACGGGCGGCATCATCACCTCGGCCGGCATCATCATGGCCGGGACCTTCGCCGCCATGATGTCGGCCTCGCTGCTGGGGCTGGTGCAACTGGCCTTTGCCATCACCGCTGGCGTACTGCTGGACACCTTTGTCATCCGCACCATCCTGGTGCCGGCCATCGCCGTGCTCCTGGATCGCTGGAACTGGTGGCCCGGCAAGGGACCAGGGAAATGAGGTCTGTAGGGGAGGCCCGCCGGATCGCTCCTGCGGGTGACTCAGCCGGTCGCCCCTACTTCATGGCGCCCTGGAAGGGACGGGTAACTGGGGCGCAATCTCGGTCCCCTTGCAACTCGCCCACTTCTCCGCTATAATGGGCGCGAGACTGCAGTCCGCGAGGAGTGGAGATGGAAGGACCCTCCCGGCATACCATTCTGGTGGCGGGGGAGGCCGTGTTGCCTCGCCTGCGGGCGGAGTCCCTCCAGCAGCACATACGGACCTTGGTCCGGCCGGCCGAAAGAGCAGGCAAGGCGTCCCGCTGGCCGGAGTGAAAACCGTGAGGGGGTCATCATGGGAAAAGGCATGATCCTGCAGAATGGTCGAATCTACACCATGGACCCGGAGCAGCCGATTGCCGAGGCGGTGGTCCTGCGCGGGACACGGATCGCCTACGTGGGCGCGACGGCGGAGATGCAGGTCTGGGTCGGCCATGGCGGCTGGGAGGTGATCGACCTGGAGGGGCGCACGGTCCTGCCCGGGCTGACCGATGCCCACGTCCACCTCAGTGGCCACGCGGTGACACGGACGCGGGTGCAGTTGGCTGGAGTGCGAAGCCTCGAAGAGGCGCTGGCGCGGGTGGCCCGCTGGGCGGAACGGACTCCGCCAGGGCAGTGGATCCAGGGGCACGGCTGGAACCATAACCTCTGGGGAGGACGATGGCCGACCCGGCAGGACCTGGATGCGGTGGCCCCGAACCATCCGGTGGCCCTGACGCGGGTGGATGGCCATTCCATCTGGGTGAACTCGGCTGCCCTGCGCCTGGCCGGTGTAGACGCGGAAACGCACGCTCCGCTGGGTGGCGAAATCATGGCGGACGAGGAAGGCCGGCCGGCCGGGGTGCTCAAGGAGCTGGCGGCCGAACTGGTCCTGGAACACATCGGCAAGCCGGACGCGGAAGAGCGGCAGCGCCTCCTCAGTGAGGCATTCGTCGAGGCGCACTCCGTCGGTCTCACCGGCGTGCATGCCCCCGAGGAAGCCGAAGCCTTCAGCGACTACCAGGCGCTCTATTCCCGCCGGGCGCTGCGCCTGCGCGTGCTTGCCCACCTCCCGCAGAACCGCCTGGACGAGGCGATTGCCCTGGGCATCCGCTCCGGCTTTGGCGACGAACGCCTGCGGGTCGGCGCCCTGAAGATATTTGCCGACGGCACCCTGGGCTCCAAGACCGCTTCCCTACTCGAGGATTACGAAGACGAGCCGGGCTACCGGGGCCTGCCCACCCTGCCGGTGCGGGAACTCGACGCCCTGGTGTTGAAAGCCTCGCAGGCGGGGATCTCGGTGGCCGTCCACGCCATCGGCGATCGTGCCATCCGGCTGGTGCTGGACACGATTGCCCGCGCGGAACGCAAGGCCGGCCGGCCGGTGTTCCCCCACCGGATCGAGCACGTCCAGCTCATCCATCCCCAGGATGTCCCCCGCCTGCAGGAGCTCGGCGTCGTTGCCTCCATGCAGCCGATCCACTGCACCTCCGACATGTCGGTCGCCCGGCGCCTCTGGGGAGAGCGCAGTCGCTACGCCTACGCCTGGCGCAGCATCCTCGACACGGGTGCGGTGCTGGCCTTCGGCTCCGACATCCCGGTGGAGACGATGGATCCCTGGGCCGGGATCCACGCCGCCGTGACCCGCCGGCGGGCCGACGGGACGCCGAAAGCGGGTTGGTATCCAGAGGAATGCCTGACCGCCGAGGAAGCGGTGCGTGCCTATACCATGGGACCGGTGATTGCCGCAGGCGAATCCTATCTGAAGGGATCCATCGAGGAGGGCAAGGTCGCCGATTTGATCGTGCTGGACCGCGACGTCTTGCAGATCCCCCCCGACGAGATCCTGGGCACACAGGTGCAGATGACCATCCTGGGCGGCGAGGTCGTCTACGACCGTATGAGCTAGTACCTCCTGCACGGTTGGACCTCTCTTGCGCAACTGGGGCGGTTATAGTAGAATGGCCTTGGCCCGAAGTGGTGGGCATCTCCCAAGGCTCTTTTGAATAGGGTCAGGAGGTCCGGGCAGGTGGGCGTGCTGGTGATGGACCAGCAGGTCATCCACTATGAGGTGATTGGGCAGGGGGAACCTGTCCTCTTCCTACACGGCTGGATGGGTTCCTGGCGCTATTGGCTGCCCACCATGGAGGCAGTGGCTCAGCACTTCCGCACCTATTCCTTCGATTTCTGGGGCTTTGGCGACTCGGACAAGGAGGCCGAGGCTCACACCATCGAGGAGTACGTCCACCAGGTGGTGCGGTTCCTCGACGAAATGGGGATTGCCCGCACTCGCCTGGTGGGCCACTCCATGGGGGGCATGGTTTCCCTCAAGATGGCCATTGACCACCCCGACCGGGTCGTTCGGCTGGCCACGGCCGGGGCGGTGATCGAGGGGTCTTCGTTGGCCCCGCTGCTCAAGATGACCACCAACCAGTTGATCGGCAAGCTCTTGATCCGCCGGCCGGTGGTGATGGGGATGTGGACCCGCCTCCTGCAAAACATCCGGGTGGGCTGGAGCCGCTGGTTCCAGGAGGTCGTGGACGACAGCGCCAAGTCCAGCCAGGAAGCGGTCCTGCGCAGCGTTCGCTCCATGCGCGAGATGGATCTGCGCCCCGAGCTGGCGAATCTCCGGGTGCCGGCGCTGATCATCCACGGCGCCAAGGACGACATCGTCAACCCGGATCAGGCCGAGATCTTTCAGAAGATCCTGGTGCCGTCCGCCCAGGTGGTGGTCATGCCCAATTGCCGGCACTTTCCTTTCATGGACGATCCGGAAACGTTCAACCGGATCCTCATCGCCTTCCTACGGGAAGAGGAACCGCACCCCGCTTCCTAGGGAGCGAAGGAGAACGCGATGCCCGTTCTGATCCTGAAAGATCGCTGTGACAACCTTTCCCATTGCTATGCCGCTACGGCATGCCCGAATCAGGCCCTCTTCTACGATGGCGAGAAGGGACAGGTGGTCGTCCTGCCGGAGCGATGTGGTGACTGCCGGGGTCCCTGTCTGAACTTCTGTGACCAGTTCGCGCTGAAATATGCGCCGACGCTCGAGGAGCTGCACTTGCTGCAGGCCGAGTTGGACGGCAGTATGTCGGCCGAGGAGATTGCCCAGGAGCGCTTGCGGCTGAAGGAGGCCGCCGAGGCCCGGGCCAAGCAGGCCATCCCCGAGGTAACGGCGGCGACGTTCCAGAGGGAAGTCCTGCAGGCCTCGCTGCCCGTCGTGGTGGCCGTCTGCACGCCCAGGTCCAACTCCTGCAAGACGTTGGAGTCGTCCCTCGAGCAGATCGGCAAGCAGTACCTCGGCCAGTTCCTGCTGCGCCGGATCGACAGCGACGCCGAGCCGCAGTTGGTTTCCGCGCTGCAGGTCCGCAACGTTCCCATGCTGCTCTTCTTCTACCAGGGCCAACTGGTCCACGGGGTAGCCGGGGCCCTGTCGCCGTCCCAGTTGCAGAGCTGGCTCCAGGACCTGCTGACGCAGGTGCGCGCCGTAGAGGAAGATCAGGCAAAGGCGGGGCGGCCGGCCTCCGGGCAGTCGGATCGGGGGCCTGGCCGGCCGTCCGGGCTCGCTGGCTTCAAACGGAAGGGGTGAACCGACCATGTCGTCGCCAAAACGCCGTCGCTGGCTGACTGCCCTGGGCCTCTTCCTGGCCACCGCCGTCGGTGGCGTCGTGGCCTACCTGCTGGCTCGCCGGGCCCGCAAGGGCCGGCAGCAGCGAACCGAAGAGGCCTCTGTCACCGAGCTGTCGGCCCGCCTGCGCCTGGAGGCAGCGGCGCAGGAGATGAGGATGCGGCGCCGGCCCGGGCGGATGCATGGGCCCCTGCGCAGGCGACGGCAATCGGACTCGCCCCCCTCGGTTCCACCCGAGGCTGGGCCGCCAGCCTGAAGGAAGGGGCTGGCGGCCCCCCTTCGCTGGTGCCGGCGCTTCTTCCCATGCTGGCATAGGCTTCGCCTGAGGAGGTGAACGCGATGATCGAGCAGATCCATTGGCTGGGCCACGATGCTTTCCGCATCGACGGCGAGAAGGTGATCTACTTCGACCCCTGGAAGCTGAAAGCAAAGCCTCCCATCGCCGATCTCGTCCTGATCAGCCACAACCACTACGACCACTGCTCGCCCGAAGACGTTGCCCTCATCCGGGGACCACAGACGGTCGTGATCGCCCCGGCCCCCTGCGCCAAGGATCTGGGGGGAGAAGTGCAGGTGGTGAAGGTCGGAGACTCCCTGGATGTGCAGGGAATCCACGTCGAGGTCGTACCCGCCTACAACGTGGGCAAGAAGTTCCATCCACGCAGCCCGGACAACGTCGGCTACATCGTCTCCATCCAGGGGAAGCGGATCTACCACGCTGGCGACACCGACATGATCCCGGAGATGAGCAAGTTCCAGGTGGACATCGCCCTGCTCCCGGTCAGTGGGACCTACGTCATGACGGCGGATGAAGCGGTCAAGGCAGCCGAGGCCATCCGGCCCGGGGTTGCCATCCCCATGCACTATGCGACCATCGTTGGCTCGGAGCGAGATGCCGAGCGCTTCCGGCAGTTCTGCTCCGTCCCGGTGCACATCCTGAAGCCCGAGTGAACAGGCCGCCGCTGGCGGGAAAGCCGCCGATTTGACAGGCTGGCTTGCCTGTGGCATTATACTCCCCGAGGGTATAGCCTTGCGATCGTCGAACGAGGAGGTTCGCTGTGAGTGAGGAAACCGGACCGCTGCACGTCGGAGATGGCGACTACGAAGCGAAGATCCTGCAGGCCAACTTGCCGGCCATGGTGGATTTCTGGGCTCCCTGGTGCGGTCACTGCAGGGTAGTAGCCCCACTCGTCGAGGAGTTGGCCCGCGAATACGCCGGCCGCGCCGTCGTCGCCAAGGTGAACACCGACGAGCACCAGGACTGGGCGCGCCATCTGGGTATCCGCGGGATCCCGACGATGATCTTCTTCAGAGGTGGGCTGGAGGTGGATCGGATCATCGGCGCTGCGCCGAAGAAAGTGCTCCAGAGCCGCCTCGATTCACTGCTGTAGATCCTTCTCCCCCGGCAACTGCGCTTGGGACGAACGGACCGCCCGCAGATTGGGCGGTCCGTCGGTTTGTGACAGGGACGTCGCCGATACGGTTCCTTGCGGGGCTCTTCAGCCCAGCTTGCCTCCGGCCAGTTCCCGCTGGCCGCGCAGGAACTCGTCTGTCGGGAGCGGCCGCTTCCCCTCCAGTTGAACCTCCTCCAGGATGAGGAGTCCTTCGCCCGTGGCCACGATCAGTCGCCCGCTCTCCGGCAGGATGGTGCCGGCCGAAAAGAGGCTCTCGCCGGGGAGCACGCGGGCCTGCCGGATGTGCAGGCGGTGGCCGCGCAGGAAGGTGTAAGCGCCCGGCCAGGGATCGTAGGCTCTGACCATACGCTCGATCTCCTGGGCCGGCCGTGCCCAATCGATCTCCCCATCCTCCCGGTGCAGGATGCGGCTGGTGGTGGCCTGGGTCTCGTCCTGCGGCTGGGGGGCGACCTCCCCGGCCAGCCACGCCGGCAGCGTCCGCCGCAGCAGCCCTGCGGCGACCTTGGCCAGCCGGCCGGCCAGTTCACCCTGCCGCTCCCGCCCGCTCAACGCCACTGCCTCCTGGGCCAGGACCGGGCCGGTGTCCATCCCCTCATCCATCTGCATCAGGGTGACGCCGGTCTGTCTGTCCCCGGCCAGGATCGCCGCCGCGATGGGGGCAGCCCCGCGATGGCGGGGGAGGAGGGAGGCGTGCAGGTTCAGGCAGCCGTATTGGGGCAGCGCCAGGACGGCCGGCCGCAAGATCTCGCCATACGCGGCCACGACGATCAGTTCCGGGGAAAGGCTGCGCAGATGCTCCAACGCTTCCGCGTCGCGCAGCCGCGCCGGTTGCCACAGTGGGAGGCCGTGCTGCAGGGCGAACTCCTTCACCGGGCTGGGGCGCAGCGCCTGGGTGCGGCCGGCCGGCCGATCCGGTTGCGTGACCACCGCGACAACCGGGTAGCCATCCTCCCAGAGGGCCCGCAGGGGTGGGACTGCAAAGGCCGCCGTCCCCATGTAGACGGTGCATGCGCATGCCGCCATGCCATCCCCCTATCGGGTAAAGCCCATCGGCTTCTCTTCCGGCAACTCGCCCTCGGGGGTGCGGATCTCCCCGAACTTTTCTTCGTAGGCGCCCAGGTTCTGCTCCAGGGCCCGCAGGAGGAGCTTGGCGTTCATCGGGGTCATGACGATCCGGGCGTACACTTTCGCTCGGGGCTGGTCCGGCATCTGCCGGACAAAGTCCAGCACGACCTCGGAGGGGGAATGGCGGATGACCGCCAGGTTGGCGTAGATCGCCTCCAGTTCCGGCGGCACTTCCACGTTCAGCCGCACGGCCTGGGCCTCAGGGGTTTTCTGTTTCATCGGAGCGGTTCCTCCTTTCCTCAACAGGATCGCCGCAGCGCCGCCGGGCAGCCCGTGCCAGGAGCCCCAGGGCGGCGCCGGCGACGAGGAAACTGCCCAGGGAGAAGAGGGTGGCTTTCTCCACGATCAGCACGGGCAATTCGCTCGGGGGCCAGATTCTTCCCCAGGGGAACAGGAACGGGCGGCTGATGGTGTAGACCAGCTCCACCACCGGGTTGGCCGGGTTGGCGATCAGCAGCCGGAAGATCAGGCGCAGCGCCAGCAGGCCGGCCACAACCCCGGCGAGACCGGAGAGGGTGCGCAGTCCCCAGCCCATGGCGCGAATTGCCTTGGACACCGCAAAGATCCTCCAGTCGACCGGGTTGGATGGCAGCAGCGTGAAGACAGGGAACGAGGCCGGTAGAAGCAAGATGCAGCTCGCCCCTACCGCGACGGGGCGTTATTCTCTACAGCACGGTGGCCCGGTGAAGCAGCACGATCGCCCCTGTGAGGGCGGCTCCGCCGAGACAGAACCCGGCCAGGGCAAGTGCCCACCAGCGGTCGAACGGCCGGCCGAAGAGGCGGAAGGCCGCCCCCTGCAGCAGCCGCCACCAGCCGTAGACCAGCGCGGCAGTCAAAAGGACGATGACCAGGGGCCCAAAGAACCCCGGCCCCTTCGGGCGGTGGTACATGGGGTAGATCAGGGCAGCTCCCCAACCGAGAGTGGCACCGCCCACAAGACCGGTGAGCAGCCCGCTGTTGAGCGGGCCATGGGTCAGCCGGCCCAGCCAGCCCATACTGGCCACCCGGGCTCGTTCCAGGCGGCGCGCCAGCGGGCCCAGCCCGGTCAGGGCTCGCCAGAGCAGCGCGGTCAGGAAGGCCAGGACGAACGAGGTGAGGATAGGGACATTGCCGCTGCTCGTGCTGACGGGCCAGTCCCAGCTCGGGGCCTTGGGCAGGACGTTGCTCCCGATCCAGGCACCGACCATGGCAAAGAGGATGGAGCTGACGTACCCCAGGGGGCGCATGCCCCGCAATACGATCTCGGCCAGGTACCCCGCCAGCGCCCCGATGAGGAAGAAGATGAACACCTGGCTGATCGATGGGGTGGATCCGGCCAGCCAGCGCGGAAGCAGGATCACCAGCGCCATCGCGGCAGCTTCCAGGAGCAAGATGGCCAGCGCGGCCCCCAGGTGGAGGCCCAGCGCCTGCGCGATCCCTGTCTTTTCGTTCGTTTCCATCCGCTTCCAGACCTTTTCACTGAATCTTGGGTTTCGACCGGCCCTATTCTACCACAAGCATGGGCGGCTGTCTATTCGGGGATGACGCCGGGGGCATTTTCCCGGGGCGAGTACCAGGGCGCCTGTGGCTAAGGGTTTTCGCCCTCATCCTCTGGATTCGTGGTTGGTGCCAGGGGCTGGCAGCGAGGACAGAAGTGGCTGCTGCGGCCGCCGATGCGTTCCCGGCCGATGGGGTGGCCGCAGACCGCGCAGGGAAGGCCGGCGCGGCCATACACCCGCAGCCGCTCGGCGAAGCGGCCGGCCTCTCCCTCGCCGAAGAGATAGATGCCATCGGACAGGGTCGTGCCCTCGGCGGCGATGGCATCTGCGAGCACCTCCACGATCGCCTGCTGCAGGCGGCCGGCCTCCTGGCGGTAGAGGCTTCCGGCCGGCCGCAGCGGGTGCAGCCCGGCGCGGTGCAGGGCTTCGTCGGCGTAGATGTTGCCCAGGCCGGCCAGGAAGCGCTGGTCCATCAGGAGCGGCTTGAGCCGGGTGCGGCGATGCCGGCGCAACCTCTCCATCCAGCCGGCCGCCGTAGCAGGGTCCAGTGGTTCGGGCCCCAGCGACCTGTCGAGGTGGGCATGCTCGGGCGCGCTCAGCAGGCGCATGCGGCCGAACTTGCGCGGGTCGCGGAAGCGCAGGCTGTGGCCATCGTCCAGGTCGAGGATGGCGCGGGTGTGCCGGTCGGGAGGGGTTCCGGCGGGGGCCACGAAGAGCCGGCCGCTCATGCGCAGGTGGATGGCCAGCACGGACCCGTCGTCGAGCGACAGGAGGAGGTACTTCCCGCGCCGGCCGACCGCGCTGATGCGCCGGCCGGCCAGTGCGCTGGCAAAAGCCTGCGGAGACAGCGGTGCCACCAGCGGGGCGTAATCCACGCCGCGCACCGCCGCGATGGTCCGGCCGGCCAGGGCCGGGCGCAGCGCCCGGGCAGTTGTCTCGACCTCGGGGAGTTCTGGCATGGCCTCTTTCGCGCCGGGCCTATTGCCCACGCAGCTTGGGCGAATCGAACCACAGCCCGCTGATCTTGGGCTCGCTCTCCGCCAGGCTGTAGACGACCCGGACGGTCACGTGCTCTTCCTTCTCAAAGCGTGCGTCGTAGACGGCTGCACGATACTGGCCGTTGACCTCCACTCGTACCATCTGGTGCGAGACGTACTTGCCGATTGTGCCGATGATGACCTGGAAGGACTCCTCAAAGCGGGGTTCGCTGGCCTGTTTCATTTGTGCGTCCATGTCGCGCGTGTAGCCCGCCAGGTCGTGGTTGCTGAGCGCCGTCAGTATGTTGGCCGTCTTGCCGTCCACCTGTTCGGCGAAGGCCTTGGCCTCGGCTTCGGAGAGGATCTGGGGCTGAGGGGCCGTCCCACAGCCGGCCAGGAGCAGCGCGGCCGCCAGGACGGCAAGGAGCTTCCTTTGTTTCATGCGGTACCTCCAAGTCATCGACAGAGCTGTCATTGCGGACTACAGTATACCCGGAATGGGGAATCTGTCAAAACAGTCCCACATCCCTACTTGACATTGTGCTTTCGATGCTCTACAATTGTCTACATCAGATGTCCTATCCGGGAGGAAACCAATGTGGATTTCTGTTGCTGAAGCACATAGCCGCCTGTCACGCTGGCTGCAGCAGGTCCAGGAGGGGGCCATTACCATCACCCGGCGGGGCAAACCGGTAGGGGTTATCGTGTCTCCCGAGGAGTACCAGCGATTGCGCCAGGTGCAGGCCTATCTGGAGATGCTCCGGCTCTCCCGTTCCTTGCGGGATAGCGGTGTGACGGGCGATGAACTGTTTCAGGCCACGCGGGAGGAATTGGAGGGACGGCTGTGATCGTGGATGCCAGCGTCATTCTGCGCGCATTCTTCCCCGACGAGGAGCAGCCCCAGGCCCAGGCCCTGATCCGCGACCACGTGTCGCGGCAAGTACGGCTTCTTGCCCCGACCCTCCTGCTCTATGAACTGAGCAATGCCGTCCTGCAAGCGGTGTGCCGGGCACGGATCACCTGGGAGCAGGGGGAGGCGATCCTGGCTTCGTTTGAAGGCCTGGGCATTGAGGTGGAACCGGTGTCCTGGGGACAGATGATGTCCCTCGCCCGGCAATTCGACCGCTCTGCCTACGATGCGGCCTACCTGGCGCTTGCCGAAGCGAGGGGGCAACCCTTGATAACCGGGGACCGGCGGCTGTACCAGGCCGTACATCCGCACCTCCAGTGGGTGGAATGGATCGGGAACTACCCGGCTGCTGGCTGATGCTCCAGCAGGGAATCCAGGCGGAGAAGAACGATGATCGCGATGCTGCGGGGTGAGATCCGGGCTCGGGGAAGCGATTTCCTGCTGATCGAAGTCGGTGGGGTGGGCTTCCGGGTGCAGGTGCCGGCTTCCATGTTGGAGGAGATTGGCGAGGTTGGGGAGACGGTGCGCCTCTACACCCACCTCCTGGTGCGCGACGATGCCCTGGCCCTCTACGGCTTTGCCACCGCCGAGCAGTTGGAGCTGTTCGAGATGCTGCTGGGCGTCACCGGCATCGGGCCCAGGCTGGCGCTGGCGCTCCTTTCCTCCACCTCGGCGGAGATGCTGCGGCTGGCGATCAGCCAGGAGGATGTGGACCTCTTGACGCGGGTGCCGGGCATTGGCCGGAAGATCGCCAGCCGGCTCATCCTGGAGATGAAGGGGCGGATTGACCTGAGCCGGCTGGGGTTGTCTGGGGTGGCGCCGCTCCCCCGCGAGCAGGCGGAGTTGCTCGAGGTGCTTACCAGCCTGGGTTACTCCCAGGCAGAAGCGCGGGCGGCGTTGGCTTCCCTGCCGGCGGAGGCGAAGGACCTTCCGTTGGAGGAGAGGATTCGGTTGGTGCTGCGCTATTTTGGCGGGTTATGAGGTTGGGTGTATTTCCTATGAGAAAAGACGGATTTTCGGCATGCATGCTCCGGGTTCCTGCGGAGAAGCAAGGGGTGTAGGCATGCGGGCGGTTCTGCAGCGGGTGGTGCGGGCAGCCGTGCAGGTGGACGGGCAGGAGGTGGCCCGGGTCGGCCCGGGGCTCTGTGTCCTTTTGGGTGTGGGGGAGAAGGATGGGCCGGCCGAGGCGGACGAGCTGGCCCTCAAGGTGGCCCAGTTACGCATCTTTGCCGACGCAGCCGGCTACTTCAACCTGTCGCTGCTCGACGTGGCCGGAGAGGCCCTGGTCGTGTCCCAGTTCACCCTCTACGGCGACTGCCGCAAGGGCCGCCGGCCCAGCTTCAGCCACGCCGCCCGCCCGGAGAGCGCCGAACCGTTGGTGGAGCATTTCGCTGGCGCCTTGCGCCAGGCCGGTGTGCCGGTGCAGAGCGGCGTGTTCGGCGCGCTGATGCAGGTGGAGATCCATAACGATGGCCCGGTGACGATTGTGCTCGACACCGACGACCTGCACCGCCCCCGGCGCAGCAAGCATGGGGCAGATTCCGCGTGAGCAGCCTGTTCGTCCTTGCCCGGCACTGCCCCCAGGGGTTATGGGGATTTGACATAATCAAGTCCCATGTCCAATCTCCAACATCCAATCTGCCATGGACCTCATCCTGACCCACGCCAACACCGATTTCGATGCCCTGGCCTCGCTCCTGGCCGCCGGCCGGCTCTTTCCGGGGGCTCTGCCGGTGCTGCCGCAGCGGTTGAACCGAAACCTGCGCGACTTCCTGGCCCTCTACCAGGATCCGTTGCCCTTTGTCCGGGTCGAGGACCTGCCTCGGGAACCGGTTCGGCGGATCGTCCTGGTGGACACCCAGCAGCTCCCCGCCCTGCCCCGCTCCCTGGGGCCCTTCCAGTCGCAGATCGAGATCCTGGACCACCATCCCCTGGCCCGCCCACTGGCGGAGAACGAGCGCTACACCGGCGGCAATGTCGGGGCGACGGTGACCCTGCTGATCGGGCGGCTGATCGAGCGCGGGGAGTCGTTTTCCCCCCTGGAGGCCACCCTGCTCCTCCTGGGCATCTACGAGGACACCGGATCGCTCTCCTATCCGGGTACGACCTCCGAAGACCTGCGTTGCGCGGCCTGGCTCCTGGAGCAGGGAGCGAATCTGCACATCGTCGCCGAGTACCTCGACGGGCCCTTGAGCGAAGGGCAGTTGGAGATCTTTAACCAATTGGTGGCGACGGCGGAGGTCCGCGAGATCCACGGCTGGCCCATCGTCCTGGCCAGTGCCCACGTGCAGGGATATGTGGAGGAGATTTCCTCCCTGGCCCACCGGCTGATGGACCTCTACGATCCGGCCGCCCTCTTTATGGTGGTGCAACTGGGCGAGACGGTGCAACTGGTGGCTCGCAGCGACGGCCAGGCGGTGCACGCAGGCGAGGTGATGGCCCGTTTCGGTGGCGGAGGGCACGCCCAGGCAGCCGCTGCCTTCTTGCCGGAACGGAAGGCAGCCCAGGTCCAGGAGGAATTGCTGCGCGTCCTGGAGGAGATGGTCCTCCCGATGCGTACGGCAGCCGAAATCATGTCGACGCGCCTGCACACGATCTCGCCGGAGGCCACGCTGGCCGAGGCGGCCGAAGTCATGGCCCGCTATGGCCACGGTGGTCTCCCGGTCACCGATTCCCTGGGGAGGCTGGTGGGCCTGTTCACCCGCCGCGACCTGGACCGCGCCCTGCACCACGGGCTGGAGGCGTCTCCTGTCTCCACCTACATGTGGAAGGGGCCGGTGACGATCCCGGCGGACATGCCGGTGGAACGAGTGCGCCAGACGCTCATGGAGCACGACGTCGGCCGGCTGCTGGTAGTGGACGAGGAACGCCGCCTGGTTGGCATCATCACCCGGACCGACCTGCTGAAGCTGTGGCCGGAAGTCGCCCCACAGGCACAGGGATTGGCGGGCGACTGGGCCCGCCGGCTGGAACAGGCCCTGCCGGAAAAGGTGGTGGGCCTGCTGCGCCAGGCCGGCCAGGTCGCCGAAGAGAGCGGTTTTGCCCTCTACCTGGTCTGTGGGTTCGTGCGCGACCTGCTGCTGGGGCTGCCCAGCCTGGACCTCGACCTGGCGGTGGAGGGGGATGCGATTGCCCGGGCCCGCGACCTGGCCGGCCGGCTGGGGGGGCGGGTGCGCAGCCACCGCCGCTTCGGCACGGCCAAGTGGATCCTGGCGGGGCGGGAAAAGGATCTGCCCGAACACCTGGATTTCGTCACTGCCCGCACCGAGTTCTACGAGGAACCTACCGCCCTGCCCACCGTGGAGTACAGCTCGCTGCGCCACGACCTCTATCGCCGGGACTTTACCATCAACACCCTGGCCATCGGGCTGAGTGGGACCCACTACGGCCGGCTATTCGACTTTTACGGGGGCAAGCGGGACCTGGAGCGGCAACTGATCCGCGTCCTCCATAACCTCAGTTTCATCGAGGACCCTACTCGCATCCTCCGGGCCATCCGCCTGGAGCGGCGGCTCGGTTTTGCCATCGAGCCGCGCACCCTCCATCTCCTGCACGATGCGGTGGAACAGGGGCTGCTGGAGCGTACCACCGGAGAGCGGGTCCGCCACGAGCTGCTGTTGATCTTGCAGGAGGAGGAACCGGAACACGCGCTGGCGCGGTTGGACGAATTGCGCGTCCTGGAGCATTTGTCCCCGCGGCTGGCCTGGGACGAGAGCTTGCGGAGACGCTTCCTCGGAGTGCGCCAGGTCGCTTCCGGCGAGGAGCGCACCTTGCTCTACCTGGCCTTGCTCTTCTACCGCCTTTCCACCCACGAAATGGAGGAGGTGATCGAGCGCTATCATTTCCGTGTCCGCCACAGCCGCCTGCTCCGGGAAGTGCTCCAACTGCGCCAGGAGATTGTGCCGGCGCTGCAGGCCGGCCCGCTGCCGCCTCGGCTCATCTACGGGTTGTTGCGCCCCTTCTCTTCCCAGGCGCTGAATGCGCTGCCTCTGGCTGAGGATGATTCCCAGGTCCACCAGGCTGTCCAGCTCTATCTGGAGCGGCTGCGCTTCGTCCGCACGGCCCTCACCGGGAGCGACCTCAAGGCACTCGGGCTGGCTCCGGGGCCGATCTATAAACAGATCCTGGGGGCACTGCTCGACGCCCGCCTGGAGGAACGCGTGCACAGCCGGGCGGAGGAGGAGGCGCTGCTGGAGGATTTGCTGACCGTGCAAGGTCTGGCCGAGATTACCGGCAGGAGTGAGAAGAGGAAAGTGTGAAGTGCTGGGCGATGGGGTTACCGCGATCGGATAAGGAGGAGGGCCATGGGCGAGAAACTGATCGGGCAGGTCACGCACTATTACGGCCGGATCGGGGTGGCGGCGGTGCTCCTGGAGGACCGCCTGGCCGTCGGCGATCGCATCCTGGTCGTGGGCCGCACCTCCGACTTTGAGCAGGAGGTGAGCTGCATGGAAATCGAGCACCAGTCGGTGCAGGAAGCGCTCGCCGGCCAGGAAATCGGCCTGAAGGTGCTGGGGCGGGCCCGGGAGGGGGACAAGGTCTACCGGGTCACCTAGGGTGGCCTGTCTTCGCCGCCATGTTGCGCGCGGCTTTCCGCGCACAGGAGGTACGGTTTGACCGATGCTGCCAGAGTGCGCAACCGGACGACCGGGGTCGTCCTGGCCCGCCAGGTCGTGTGCTGCGACACCTTGCTCTCCCGGGGGCGCGGGCTCATGTTCCGCCGGCCGCTGGCCGAAGACGAGGCCTATCTGTTCATGCTGGAGCGGGAGAGCAGGCTGGACGCGGCCATCCACATGTTCTTCGTCTCCTTCCCCATTGCCGTCGTCTGGCTGGACAACGACAAACGCGTGGTGCACACGGCGCTGGCCCGGCCCTGGCGGCCCTACTACGCCCCCCGCCGGCCGGCGCGCTATTTCCTGGAAGGGCATCCGTCGCTGCTGGAGAAGGTTCACCTGGGCGACGAGATCGAGTTGGAGGGGTAGTTGTCAGCCATCAGCGATCAGCTCTTGTGGCGATGCCCGGGTGTGCTCCGGTACTACAAAGCTGATGGCTGACAGCGTTTCTGCCGCGGAGGCAATCCCACATGAAACGTCCTGCATTCATCTTGCTCTGCACCGCTCTCCTTGCCGGCTGCGCGGTGGGGCCGAACCCGGCGCCGGCGACCCTGTTGGGCCCGGCCGATGTGCCCCGCATCAGCGCACAAGAGCTACAGAAACGGCTCCAGGCCGGCGAGGCCGTCGTGGTGGTGGACGTGCGGCCGGCCACCAGCTACGCCCAGGAGCACATCGCCGGGGC
>Ga0315296_10002547_pt1 | contig 15514 bp, 8 predicted proteins | sample YL17G14_18_MG_FD_203921 | JGI IMG/M metagenome (GOLD analysis project Ga0315296, IMG submission 203921) | Sediment microbial communities from Yellowstone Lake, YNP, Wyoming, USA - YL17G14_18 | ecosystem: Environmental > Aquatic > Freshwater > Lake > Sediment | place: USA: Wyoming | collected... | reverse complement strand
CCCGGCCCCCCCGGCTTCCCCGGAGAGCAGGAGATCCCTGGCCAGTCCGACCAAGTCCCCCCCTTTTTCAATCAGGATCGCCTTCCCCATGGGTCCGGCCTTCTACGTTCTACGCCTCGATGACCTTCCCGCTGTCCACATAGGCCAGATACCCCTTCACGGCCTTGCCGGGATAGACCCGCCCCAGAATCTTCTTGTACCGTTCGATCTGCCCCTCATACGCTCTCTCCCCGCCGGTCTTGAAATCCACTACCGCGACCCCGGCTTCGTCCACGATGACCCGGTCCATGCGCACGATGTCCCCGGATTCCTCGACGAAACTGGCCTCCCTCAGAATTGTCCGTCCCGGCCGGGCGAGGAACAACTCCTTGACCTGAGGCCGGGCCAGGAACTCAGCGAGCCGGGCTCCTATCTCCCCTGGGGCTACGAACTCCCCGGTCTCCCCGCGGTGCTTTTCAAGGGCTTTCGCCAGATCCTCCCCGGGCTTTCCGGAGAGGAACTCCATCTCCTCCAGGACCCGGTGGCAGGCTTCCCCCTTCCGGGCCTCCAGCCACCGCTCGTAGGACCATCTCTCTCCGGGCCGTTCCCTCATCTCCCGGGCCGGCAGGATCCGGGCCAGGGTGGCTTCCGGAGGGGGCTTTTTCCCCTCGGCTTTCCTTTCCTTCCTGCCCCCCCGGCCCCATTCCCCTTCCTCGAACAGCGTCGTAAGAAGGCCTCCTTCCTTCTCAAGAACCACCAGGTTGTACAACTCCTCCCTGGCCCGGGTCAGGGCTACATACAGGGTGTTAAGGCTCTGGGTCTGCCCGTCCAACTCCCGTTCCTCAGCCATCCTCCGGAGCTCCGGACTTCTTTCCTTCAATCTTCCCGTCAGGTAATAGGGCCGGATCTCCTCCCCGGTCTTGTCAAAGCATTCCCCGCCGCCCGCTTTGGGTTCGGTCAGCCGGTTGATGACCACGGGGAAACCCAGCCCCTTGGCCTTGTGGAACGTCAGGAGCCTCACCGCGTTGGTGTATTCCGGGAGCTCCTGGGCGAATAGCTCTTCCTTCTCGTCCCCGGCCAGCTCCAGGAGGTCCCGGAGGCTGTTCTTTCCCTCTTCTTCCAACTGGTTCACGACCTCCAGGAGCCTCAGGAGAGCCCCGGCTTCCCCCTCGAAGCCACTGAGCACATCGAAAGCGGCCAGGGCCGAGCTGAGCAGTTCGTAGAGCGGACAATATCCCACTTTGTTGTACAGGTCGTCGAAGTACTTCTCCCACAGGACCTTCCCCTTCCCGTCCTCCCGGAAGGCCTGGTAGAGATAGGCGCTCTTCTTCAAGGTAATCCGGCTCAAGTCCTCAGGTCCGAAGTTTGTACCGGCCTCCTCCGCGGCGCGGTGGAAAATCTCTCCCCCCACGAACTGGGCGAAGGCCAGGTCGTCAACCGGGGAGTCCAGGAATTTCAACAGCTCGATGAGCTCGCCCACGACCTTCCGCTTGCGGATGTCCAGGGCGCTCGTGGCCGTGGCCGGGATGTCGGCCTCGATCAGCCAGCCCACCATCCGTTCCAGGTCCGCGTTCATCCCGGACAGGATGGCGACATCCCGATAGTCATAGCCCCGCGCTTCGAGGTCGTGGAGGATCTCGATGAGCGTCTCTTTCTCCGGCTCGGGGTTGTCCTCAGCTTCGGTCAGGAACTTCCTTGTCCGGACATAGCCCTTTCCCCTGTTCTTCGGGACCGCCGTCTGCCGGAAGTCCGTGAGCCCGGTCACATCCTTTTGGAAATGCTCCGTGCCCAGAAGGCCTTTGAGCTTCTTCTGAAAGACCTCCTCCACGAAGTCCAGGATGACCTCTCCGCTGCGGTGGTTCTCCGAGAGGGTCTCCCGGGAGGCCGCAGGCCCCACCCCGGACAACAGTCCCTCCGGATCGGGCTTCCCCTCCCGGATCCCTCTTAGGAGGCTGCGCATGATCCGGTAATCCCCGCGCCGGAACATGAAGATGGCCTGCTTCAGGTCCCCGACCAGGAACAGCGACCCGCCCTTGGAGAGGCTCTCCCGGATGAGCGGCAGGAGGCTCCTCCACTGCAGGAGGTTGGTGTCCTGAAACTCGTCGATCAGGAAGTGGTACAGCCGGTCCCCCATCTTGAGATAGACATCGGGCAGGATCTCCTCCTGGAGATGGCGGGCCAGGGTCAGGCCCACATCGTCCAGGTGGATCTCCCCGCTCCGTTTCTTGGCCAACTCCAGTTTTCCCTTGAACCCGGCATACATCCCGCCATAGGGATGGTAATACCCCCGGGCATAGGCCAGGGCCAGGCGCTCCATGACCCCGTCCAGGGTGAGCCAGGCCCGCTCGGCCTTCTTGAAAACGTCCCCCATGGCCTTCTTCACCGGGACCGTATGGGAATTGTACTTCCAACCCAGCAGGCGGGGGAAGTCCCTCTCTTCCAGGGCCGTCTCCAGCTCTTTCTTGATCGCCGCCTCCGGATATATCTTCCGGACGGCCTGGAGGACGGCTTGAAATTCCTTGAAGCCCCCCTCGACCTCCTTCCCCTGGTCCTCGAACACGAGCCTGCCCATCTCCCTGGCCTCGCGCTCCAGGAACTCCATGAACTTTGCCTCCAGGTCCGTTGCCGGGTCCCAGACGAAATTCCTTCCCGAGGTCTTGTTCAGCAGGGCGAGGTAGGCCTCGGCGCTCTTCGTGGTCCCCCGGTCCCCGCCGGGCCCGACCTCCCGGAGGAGCAGAGACAGGGCGTAGGGCAGAAGCTCCTTGTAGTCCAGGACGATCCTGGGCTCGGGCCTCATCTCCAGCTCAAGGGCCACGGCCCGGATGACCCGGTTCGTGAAGCTGTCTATGGTCTGAACCTGGAAGTCGGTATAGTTCTCCAGGATCTCCTCCACCTTCTCCCCGGCCAGCCTTTCCAGGGCTTCGGGTTTCATCCTCAACCTCTCCGCCCCTTTATTCAGGAGTTCAGGATCAACCCGCAAGGCCATTCTCTTGAGCTCCCGCAGGATGCGTTCCTTCATCTCCTGGGCCGCTTTCTTGGTGAAGGTGATGGCCAGAAACTGGGCCAGGCGGTTGTTCGGGACCTCCTTGGGGGAGGCCAGGAGGAAGCCCGCGAAGCGCTCGGCCAGGGCCTGGGTCTTCCCTGTTCCCGCCGACGCCTCCAGAAGCAGAAGATGGGGAAATCGAAGCTCCCCGATGTGTTTTATTCTCACCTCAGCGTCTTTTCGCAGCAAATTTACAATCCTAAATCCAAAATCAATTTTCTTTTCCTTACTCTACCATAAAGGGGTGACAAAAAACAAGCACAACCTCCCTTTCCGCATCCCCGGTTTGAGCGGAATGGGCTCGAAAAAAGATGGGAAGCGGTTGGCGGATAAGCACGATCCGCAGGCGTTCGGATATTCCATATTCCAGCTTCATGCAAAAAGCAAACCGGGGTATTTCTGTAACTCCATATAATACAGTATAATACGAAGCGGGGTCTTGACTTGGGCCCTGCTTTATCTTTGTCTAAATAAGTCCCAATTTAGCCCATTTAAGACTGAATGTGGACACTTATTGGACACCAAAAATGAAGCCGATTACTAGGAGATTTTGCGGTTCTTGACTTGAACTTCGGTTTCCTGTATAATCCTTTCAGTTTAGGTTAGAACAAAGAAGGGGGGCAGGTCATAAGAATCCAGGGTCGACTCATTAAAGACAGGGCCATTTTAAAATAGCCCTGTCTTTTTTTAACCCCCGTTCTGGGCTGAATCCGGTCCCGTGGGGGTAAACCCAATAGGCATCTTTCCTACAAGGGCGACAGGATAGGGGAGGGGGTTTGTTGGCTTTTTTTGACAAGGCGAGAAGATAACCCTAACCCTTATATTAAACTCCAGGCCCGGTTAAAAAAAATACCTTGGGGATGGATTGACTTTAAAGCCAATAATATAATACAGTAAATGTTGACCTTTTGAAGCTCAAAAGGATGACGAAGTAAAGCCGAGGTGGCACCGACCATAGACGGAACGTCCTCGCCCTGGTGCCTGGGAGAGGCGGAGGGAATCGAGATGAAAAAAGGGATCGTAGCGGTAGTTGGTTTTCTATGGGTCGTCTCCGGTTGGGTTTCTCCTGGGCTGGCCCAAGGCGGGGCGGTAGGCTTGTCCGCAGCCCCGGTTTACCGCAACGGGGTTTTGGTTTCTGGAGGCTCGGCTTCCCTGTTGCCCATGGCGGTGGTATTGGATTCGTTTCTTTCCTCAGCGCCCTCCTATTCCATGGGGCTGGCCTTTGACGGCGTCCATCTCTGGAACGACGAGGCCTTTTCGCATTGGTTTGGGGAGACGGATATCCATGGGAACCTCCTGCGCACCTTCACCCCGAGCGAGGGCAATCGCGACATGGCCTTTGATGGCCGGTATCTTTGGGCCACCGATTGGAGCACCATGAATGTCACCAAATACGATACGACGAACGGGTCGATCGTAGCCTCCTTTCCCGCGCCCTTCAGTGGTCATCCGGACGGCCTGACCTGGGACGGGCACTACCTCTGGGTAGGCGAGGAGAATGGCAGGATCTATCACGTGGACACTACGATGCAGTTGCTCCGGAGCATTCCCGCCCCGAACAGCAGCGGCTTTAATCCCCGGGGCCTGGCCTTTGATGGGCAAGACTTATGGGTCGGCAACCAGACCCCCGGGATCATCTATCGGGTCGATACGATCAGCGGGGCGATCCAGGAGCAATTTTCTTCGCCCGCCAGGGAAGTACAACAGGGCCTGGAATGGGATGGGAGGTACCTCTGGTGCACGGGGGGCTACAACTGGATTTACAAGATCGATACCCAGCCGACCGGGGTCCAAGAGAGGCCTGGGGGCCCTGGGCTTCGGGCGAGGATCAGAGTCATCCCGGACCCCTTTGTCTCCTATGCCAAGGTCCCCGGGTATGAGGCCGAGCACTTCAGCCTCTATGACATCTCTGGCCGCAGAGTGGGGACTTACAAAGGCGACCGCATCGGGGCGGGGCTGGTGCCGGGGGTCTACTTCCTCAGGCCGAAGGACGGTAGTACTCCTCCTATCGGGGTCGTGAAAGTCCGGTAGGAGCGCCCCTTTAGGCAATCAACCAAGAAGAAGAGACCCCACTTCCGGGGTCTCGTCTTCTTCTTCTTGCTTTGATGGCTTTAAAAGACGATCCTACCGCACCTTCACGATCTTCACGGGCTTGGCGTTCTCGCCCTCGGGCCTGAGCAGGTAAACCCCGGCCGGAACTCCCTCCCCGATCCGGGCGCCGGGATAGGTCCCGACCTTCCGGCCAGAGATGTCGTAGAGCACGAAGCGCTCTCTTTCATGACCCGGAACCGAGGCAGAAGAGACGAAAGGATTGGGAACCGGACTGAAGGCGCGAGGCGTAAGACGCGAGGGGTGAGGAAGAGGGATCTCGACACCCACATTTCCATCCACACCCGTCTTGATGAGCCAGACATCGTAACCCCCTGCGCCGTACGAGTCGGTACACCCTGTGATGAAGTACCCACCGTCTGTGGTCTGCTGGACGGAGCGGGCTGCTTCGTCCAATGACCCGCCCCAGGTCCTTGTCCAGAGGGTATCGCCTGTAGCATTGGTCTTGATGAGCCAGACATCGCGGTTCCCTGAAGGGGGGCCATAGCCGGCAGTCCCTGCGATGATGTAGCCGTTGTCCGCGGTCTGCTGGACGGACAAGCCCGCATCGCCCAACACCCCGCTGTAGGTCCTGGTCCAGAGGGTGTCGCCTGAAGCATTGGTCTTGATGAGCCAGACATCCCCGAGGGTATCGCCGAAGGAGCAGGTCGTCCCTGAGATAATGTAGCCGCCATCCGTGGTCTGCCGGACGGAGTAGCCGACATCCCCGTTCGCCCCGCCGTAGGTCCTGGTCCAGAGGGTATCGCCCGAGGCATTGGTCTTGACGAGGTAGACATCGCCCTGCCCTGCGCCAAAAGAGGTGGTCCCCCCTACGATTATGTAGCCGCTGTCCGAGGTCTGCTGGACGGTGTTGGCCTGATCATTGTTCGCCCCGCCGTAGGTCCTGGTCCAGAGGGTATCGCCTGAGGCATTGGTCTTGATGAGCCAGAAATCGCTAAGCCCAGCGCCGAAGTTGGCGGTCCACCCTGTAATGATGTAGCCGCCGTCCGTGGTCTTCCGGACGGAGGTGCCGATATCGGGTCTCGTCCCGCCGTAGGTCCTGGTCCAGAGGGTGTCGCCCGAGGCATTGGTCTTGACGAGGTAGACATCGCCCTGCCCTGCACCGAAGGACTGGGTCACCCCCGTGATGATGTAGCCGCTATCCGAGGTCTGCTGGACGGAGTTAGCCCAATCGTAGTTCGTCCCGCCGTAGGTCCTGGTCCAGAGGGTATCCCCCGAGGCATTGGTCTTGAAGAGACAGAAATCGTAGGCCCCTGCGCCAGCGTCGGTCGTCCCTGCGACGATGTACCCGCCGTCCAAGGTCTGCTGGCCGGAGTAACCTTGTTCCCTCCCGGCCGTGCCGTAGGTCCTCATCCACCGCTGTTGGGTGAAGCCCGTGGAAGAGAAGACGAGAAGGGTGAACAGCAGAAAACCAAAGCGTTTCGTGCACTTCATGGCTTGAACCTCCAAGAGTTGAAGGGCGAACGGCCTTATGTTTCTTTGGGCGGCTTTATTATACTCCCCGCAGTCCTCCATAAGTCCTCCAGGATTAACCCTTTCCAAAAGAAGGACTTGAAATAATAAGTTTAATCAGGTATAATTGAAAAAATGAGCGAACTTTATCAAATTCTATTCGATAAAGGCCATGTCGGAAAGGTGCTTGAGATTCTCCGTCGCCCGGGTCTGCCTGACCCGGCAACTGACCCCGATCGCGCCCTTCTCTACGCACACGCCCTTCGCCTGTATGGCGATGCCCAACAGGCTGTGAAGGTCTATTCCGCCATCTCTCCCGATTCCTCGCGTGACGCCGAACGCCTCTGGGGCCTGGCTCACGCCTTGCTCACCCTCGGAGACTCTAACCAGGTCAAGTTCCTGTTGGACGAGGCCCTCAAAAAAAATCCCCTGCCCTGGCTGCGCGCCCGGATCTACAACACGGCCGTGAATTTTTATATCTTTAAAGGCCAGTTCGAGCAGGCTTTCGAGACCATTGAGCAGGGCATTGAAGCCGCACAGCGGGGCAATAATCTCATTGAGCAATTTATCCTCGAAGGCAATCGGGGGGTCATCAAGATCTATCAGGGGGCCTTTGAGGAGGCGGTCCTGTTGCTTCAAAAAACCGTTCAGCAACTGCAGGTCCGGGATTGCATCCTGCCTGCCGCTAACTTCCTGATCAATCTGGGCACGGCTTGGGATGCCTTGGGTGACTCCGCTAAGGCCGGGAAGAGCCTGAGCCGGGCCGAGGAGTTGCTCCATGAATCGGGCAGCAAGGCAAGGCTGATCTATCTCAAGATTGTGGCCGGAGGTTTCGCGGTCAGGCAGGGGCTTCTCGAGCAGGGGGCGCGGGCTTACGCCGAGGCCCTGGAACATCTTCGGGAAGTCCCCAGCCCCACCCTCGAAGGCATGCTTTTCTGTAACCTTGCCGACATCTATTTTAAAAAAGGGGACCCGAGCGCGGCCCTGAACCTGGCCAAGAAAGCCTTAACCCAAGTCCGGGAGAAAGGGCTCCGCTCGCAGGAGGCCATGTGCCTTGGATATGAGGGGAAATTTCTCCTCCACGTAGGGGCGGCCGGAGAGGGGATCGCATCTCTCACCCAGGCCTGCGCCCTCGCCGAATCCCTGGGGATGTGGGGGATCTTCTCAAATTTCGCCTTATATCTGTCCCAGGGGTTTGAGGAATCGAACCAAAAGGTTCGGGCGCTGGAATGGCTCGTGAAATGCTTCGAGGTCACCGAACGCAGCCGCCTCCTCCCCGCCCTGCTCGAAGAGAGAGAACTCCTGACCTCCCTTCTCCTCAAACGGGGTGCCGAGTTGCCCCTGACAGACTTCCTCTCCCGGTTGATCATCCAGCTTCACCACCCGGCCCTCTGCAAACATCTGCTTGGGCACAATCCCCCGGAAGGCAAGGTCCTTTTTCTCCGCTCCCTGAAGGTTCACGAAGCCCGCCGCTTTCGCCCTCAGCTCAGACGGCTCCGAAACGATCCGGCCAAGGAGGTCCGCCGGACCTCCCGCCTGATCCTCAACGGCTGGCATCATCACGCCGGCTATCGGGTTTACACCTTTGGAACCTTGCAGGTCTTTCTCGAAGGAAAGATTCTCGCGGACAAAGACTGGATTCGGCCGGGGGTGAAGCGCCTGTTCCTCTACCTCGCCACCCGACCCGAGAAGTGGCATTCTACTGACTCCCTCCTCGAAGCCTTGTGGAGAATGTCGCAACCCAAGAATGCGCGGAAGGCCTTGAGCAACCTCTTTTCCCGCCTGAGAGAGGCCTTCGAGCCCTGGCACTTGCCGGACATGGACTACGTGTTCTTCAAAAGCCAGCGCGGAGCCAATGGGTTCTTCCCCGGAGATCGCTTCTGGATTGACTGTCAGGAGTTCGAGGAGGGCATCAAACGGGCCGAGAAGGCCCACCGTGACCGGAACTTCAAAGAGGCACGGAAGGCCTACCGCGAGGCCTTAGACCTCTACTTGGGAGATTACTTGGAGGAGTTCCCCTACGAGGACTGGCTGAGGCCGAAGAGAGACTACCTTCGTGAGATGTACTTCCGGGGAGTCCTTAGGTATGCGACGCTGGAGCGGGAGTCGGGGAATCTCCCGGAGGCCAGGAGGGTCCTGGAGGAGGCGTTGTTCAAGGACATTTCGCGCTGTGAGTGCATGGCTCTCCTCATCCAGGTCCTCGGCCAGATGAAGCTCTCTCAGCGGGCCAAAGACTGGGGCGACCGGCATCTGAAGTACCTTAGGAAGGAGCTGAGGGAGAAACCCGCGCCGGAGGTGGTGGAGGCGTTAATGCAGTTGAAGTAAGATGGTGAACTAAACGGAGAGAGCCTGGCCGAATGGCTAGGCTCTCACATCCAAAAGAGCCTACTCGCCTGTCTGAAAGAGATTGAAATATCCGTCAGGAAATAGTACAATAATATGAACTTTGTTCGAAGACTTCAGGAGACGGGTTGCAGCGATACGCCGAGTGGACACTTTTGGGACACGCAGGAGGGTCGAGGAAAAAGACCTGCTCGGTAAGTCCATGCAAAATAAGGCGGAAGAATAAGGCGGTCTGGTGACGCCCGCGGTCTTCAAAACCGTAGGTTCCGACTTTGTGCGGAACGGTGGGTTCGATTCCCATATTCTTCCGCCAAGTGATTGACTTTAACCAAGCGTGAAGCGGGGTCCTATTGAGGACCCCGCTCTATGCTTTTAAGGTAAAAAAATCGGCGATACTTGTAGGATGGGCCTTACAAGGTCTTGAAAGGGACTAATAAAGGGCATCAAGAGCTAAAAGGGTCCGTTTTCGGTCTTCCTATGGGCCTCCCGCCCTTGACCTCATGCCTATCCTTGACAAAGCGGTAAATCCTATGATACTATAATAGCTTACCCCTTTTTCTTTCGCTAATCCTGGAGGAATATTATGGAAGATGAACTGCGTAAACTGCCCAGCGTGGACGAAGTGGTCCGGGACAAGCGCCTCGCCGCTTTCGTCGCCGAGCACTCCCATGACCAAGCCGTAGCCCTGATCCGGGAGGTCGTTGAGGAGGCCCGCCAGCGCATCCTGGCTGGGGGACCGGGGGAGGGACCGAAAGAGATCGTGGCCCAGGTCCTGGCCCGGATCTCCTCCTGGGAACGCAAAGCCCTGCTCCCGGTCATCAACGCCACCGGGGTCATCCTGCACACCAACCTGGGCCGGGCCCCCCTGTCCCAGGAGACCCTGAACGCGATGCGGGAAGCGGCGGAGGGATACTGCAACCTGGAATTCAACCTGGATGACGGCGAGCGGGGCCCGCGCGCCCCACAGCTGGAAGCCCTTCTCTGCCTGGCCACCGGGGCCGAGGCCGCGATGGTCGTGAACAACAACGCCGCGGCCGTGCTTCTCTGTCTGGCCGGCCTGGCCAGGGACCGCGAGGTCGTCATCTCCCGCGGGGAGCTGATGGAGATCGGCGGGGAGTTCCGCCTTCCGGACGTGATCGTGCAGGGGGGCTGTCTCCTCAAAGAGGTCGGGTCGACCAACCGGACCTACCTCAAGGATTTCGAATCCGCGATCACCGGGAGCACGGCGGCGCTGCTCAAGGCCCATTCCAGCAACTACCGCATCGTGGGGTTCACAGCCTCGGTCACAGCCAAAGAGCTTGCCGAGATGGCCCATGGAAGGGGGCTTCCGGTCATCGAGGACCTGGGCTCCGGGTCCCTTTTAGACACCGCCCCGTACGGCCTGGCCCCTGAGCCCACCATCCAGTCCGCGGTGGCCTCGGGCGTGGACCTGGTGACCTTCTCCTGCGACAAGCTCCTGGGCGGGCCCCAGGCCGGGGCCATCGTAGGGAAGAAGGAGTGGGTGGAAAGACTCCGCAGGCACCCCCTGGTCCGGGCGATGCGGGTCGACAAGCTCGTCCTGGCCGGGCTGGGGGCCACGCTCCGGCACTATATCAAAGGCGAGGCCCCGGCGAAGGTCCCGGTCTGGCGGATGATCTCGGCCCCGCTGGCCGGGATCGAGAAGAGAGTCAAGGCTCTGGAGAGAAAGCTGGAGAAGGCCGGTCTGGAATCCGGGATGGTGGCCAGCACCGCCACCGTCGGAGGGGGCTCGCTGCCCGGCGAGACCCTGCCCAGCAAGGCCCTGGTGCTGTGGTCGGCCGGGCCGTCCCAGGAGCTTTCCGGGAAGCTCAGGCTCCTGGACCCGCCGGTCGTGGCCCGCATTGAGGAGGACACCCTGATGATGGACCTGCGCACGGTCCTCCCTGAGCAGGACGGGGCGCTGGCCCAAGCCCTGCTCAAGCTGAAAAAGGGCTAAAAGGTGCCGGTCGTTGCCACGGCCGGGCACGTGGACCACGGGAAGTCCGCGCTCATCCTGGCCCTGACCGGGATGGACCCGGACCGCCTGAGGGAAGAGAAGGAGCGGGGCATGACGATCGACCTGGGCTTCGCCTGGCTTTCGCTTCCCTCGGGAGCCGAGGTGGGTATCGTGGACGTGCCCGGGCACGAACGGTTCATCCGCAACATGCTGGCCGGGGTGGGGAGCGTGCGCATTAGCCTGTTCGTCGTGGCGGCGAACGAGGGCTTCCGCCCCCAGTCCGAGGAACACCTCGCCATCCTGGATCTGCTCGGAGTTCAACACGGGGTGGTTGCGGTCACCAAGACGGACTTGGTGGATGAGGAAACTTTGGAGTTGGCTATCCTGGAGGTCAAAGAGAAGCTGGCTCCCACGTCCCTCAAGGGGTTTCCCATCCTTCCGGTCTCGTCCACGACGAAGAAAGGGGCGCCCGAGCTTGTTTCGGCTCTGGATAAAGCGATCAGCGGGGCCCCCCAGCCAAAGGACGTGGGCCGTCCCAGGTTCTGGGTGGACCGGGTCTTTACGATCAAGGGCGCAGGCACCGTGGTCACAGGCACCCTGATGGACGGAAAGCTCAAGACCGAGATGGAGGTGGAGCTCCTTCCCCCGGGAACCGGGGAGGGGCTCAAGGCCAGAATCCGAGGGCTCCAGACCCACAAGCACTCGGCTCAGGAGGTTCCCCCGGGGAGCCGGGTGGCCGTGAACCTGTCCGGAGTGGATCCCGGGCCGCTGGAGCGGGGCACGCTTCTCTGCTCAAGGGGAGGGGGCAAGACCAGCCGGGTCCTGCACACCAAGGTCAGGATCCTGGAAAGCCTGGAGCACGAGATCCGGAACCGGTCCGCGCTCAAGCTCTACCTCGGGGCCCGGGAGATGGAGGCGAAGCTGGACATCCTAGAGGGGAGCGCCCTGGAGCCCGGGGACGAGCGCTTCTGCCAGTTCCAGCTCATCGAGCCCATCGCCTGCGAGGCCCAGGACCGGTTCATCCTGAGGGACGCCACCCGGTGGGAGACCATCGGGGGAGGCGTGATCCTGGACGCCCAGGCCAAGCGAACAACAAAGCGCAAAGCCGCTGCCCTGATCCCCAGCCTGTCCCTCTCGGAATCGCCCAAGGCTCAGCCGCTCCTGGAAGCGCTCCTCACCAAACAACCCACCGCACCCCTGGCCTCCCTAGCAGAATCCATCCGCTCAACCCCCCAGGAGGCCGAGGCGGCGCTGGAAGCCCTCATCCAGGAAGGAAAGGCCGTCCGGCTGGAGAGCATCGTCCTGGCTTCTCAAAAGTGGGGGGCTCTCCGGGAGGAAGCCCGGAAGGCGCTTTCCGGTTATCACCAGAGATCCCGGCTGTCCTTAGGCATGCCCAAAGAGCAGCTCCGCACCAAGCTCTCCCTGGATAAGGGGGTCTATGACGAGGCCCTTTCCGGGCTGGTCAAAGAAGGAGTCCTGGTCCTGGAAGGCAGCATCGTCCGCCTTCCCAGCCATACGGTCAGGTTCTCTCCCGAGGAGGAGAGGGCCCTCTCCCGGGTCCTGTCGCTCTGCGATGCCTCGCCCTATTCTCCGCCGGACGTCCCGGCCATCCTGAAAGAGCCCGGGCTCACCAAAGAGGTCCTGCAGGCCGCGGTGGAGCAGGGCAGGCTGGCGCGGGTGAGCGAGGACATCGTGTTCCGGAAGGAACATTATGAGGCCATGCGCGGGCGAATCCTCGGGCACATCGAGAAAGAGGGCAAGATCAACGTGGCCACGGTGCGCGACCTGTTCGGGACCAGCCGGAAATACGCCCTGCCCCTCCTGGAGCATTTCGACGCCATCGGGCTGACCCAGAGGGTGGGGGACGACCGGATAGTGAAGAAGAAGCGATGAAAACCAAGAGACCCGCCAGGCTATCCACGTCCTCGGTCTGGGCCGGAGAGGCTCCGGAGGCCCTGACGGGATGCATCACGACCCCCATCTACCAGACCTCCACGTTCGCCTTCCGGAACCTCAAGCACCTCAGGGATTACCTGAAGGGCAAGGGAGGCATCTATCACTACACCCGGTACGGGAACCCCACGACGGATGCCGCGGCCAGGAAGATCGCGGCCCTGGAGGGGGGAGAGGCGGGCCTGGTCTTCTCCTCGGGCATGGCTGCGATCGCGACCACGATCCTGGCCCTGGTCTCCTCCGGGGACGAGGTCCTATCGGTGCGCAACCTGTACGGCGGGACCCTGCACTTCTTCCAGGACCTCTGCCCGCGCCTGGGCATCGGGGTGAAGTTCGTGGACGCCGAGAGGATCCCGGACGTCCGCCGGCTCGTCACCCGGCGCACCAGGCTGCTGTATCTGGAATCGCCCACCAACCCGACCCTGAAGCTGGTGGACATCCGGGAGGCGGTCGGCATCGCCCGAAAGCATCATCTCCTGACGCTCCTGGACAACACCTTTGCCACGCCGGTGAACCAGAGGCCGATCGAGGCGGGGGTGGACGCGGTCCTGCACTCCGGGACCAAGTACCTCGGAGGGCACAGCGACCTCCTGGCGGGGGCGGTCGTCGGCAGAAAACCCCTCGTCCGGAAGATTTGGGATACCTACAAGATCCTGGGCGGGGTGCCGGACCCCTTCGCGGGCTTCCTGCTCCTGCGCGGGATGAAGACGCTGGCCCTGAGGATGGAACAGCACAACGCCAATGCCCTGGCCGTGGCGCATTATCTGGAGCGGCATCCCAAAGCCATCGGGGTGAGCTATCCCGGGCTGGCGAGCCACCCGCAGCACGAACTGGCCAGTCGGCAGATGAAGGGCTTCGGGGGCGTGGTCACCTTCGAGGTCGCCGGAGGGCTCAAGGCTGCGGGAAGGGTCTTCGACCGGTTCAAGCTGATCAAGCGGGCCTCCACCCTGGGCGGCGTGGAGAGCCTCGCGCTGATCCCGGTGCTCACCTCACAGTGGGGATTCAGCAAGAAGGCGTTGGACCAGATCGGAGTCAGGGAGGGTATGGTCAGGCTCTCCATCGGCATTGAAGACATCGAAGACATCCTCCAGGACCTCGAGCAGGCGTTGAGGTAAAAGGATCCTTAAAGCAAGAAACCGATCTGATGAAGGGGCGGCGGTTCCGCCGCCCCGTTTTATAAGCCCAAAGCCATGAACCCAAGTCCTGACGCATCCAAGGCAACGACCCACCTGGGGGCGGACCTGGCCCTCCTGGGGGCGACGGTCATCTGGGGAGGCACCTTCGTGGTGGAGAAGATCGCGCTGCGCGACATCTCCCCGGTGCTCCTGGTGGTCCTGCGCTTCTGGCTGGCCACCCTGCTCACCGGCGTCCTCTGGCTCCCCCGGCTCCGAAGGATGACCCGCGCGGTCCTGTGGGACGGGCTCATCCTGGGGCTCGCCCTGTTCCTGGGGTTCCTGTTCCAGACCGTGGGGCTGGCCTACACCACGGCCTCGCGGTCCGGGTTCATCACCTCGCTCACCGTGGTCTTCGTGCCCTTCGTGGTCATCGGGCTCATCCGCAAACTGCCCTCGGTCTGGGCCTGGCTGGGCGTGGCCCTGGCCGCCGTGGGGCTCTGGTTCTTCACCCAGCCCAAGCTGGGCGGGTTCAACCAGGGGGATTTCCTGACCCTGCTCTGCGCGGTCTCGTTCGCCTTCCAGATCGCGCTCATCGAGGTCTACACCCGACGCCATGACCTGATCCAGCTACTTTTCCTGGAGCTCCTGGTGACCGCGGTCCTGGCGCTCCCCGCCCTGCCTCTCTTAGAGAAACCCCTGCTTCGACCGACCCCCAGCCTGATATGGGCCGTGCTGTTCTGCGCCACGCTGGCGACCGTGGGGGCGCTCTACATCCAGAATGCGGCCCAGAGCAAGACCGCGGCCACGCGGGCGGCGGTCATCTACACGGCCGAGCCGATCTTCGCGGCCTTTTTCGCCTATCTCGTCCTGGGCGAGCGGTTCACCCTTAGCGGGTACATCGGGGCCGGGATCATCCTGGCCGCGGTGGTGGTCTCGGAGTTCGGGAGGACCTGATGGCCGACCTCGCCAAGCTGGTCCTGGTCTTCGTCCTGGTCCTGTTCCTGGTGAGCCGGAGGCTGCCCTTGTGGATCGGGATGCTCCTGGGGGCGGTGCTCCTGGGGTTCTCCTGCTTCCTTCCCCCCCTCAGGCTCCTTGCGGTGATGGGGGGGGCGGCGGTAGAGAAAACGACCCTGACCCTGGTCGTGATCCTTTATCTCATCGCGGTCCTGGAGGACATCCTGCGCACCTCCGGGATGCTCATGCGCCTGGTCAGCTCCCTGGGCCACATCTTCCGGGACCCCCGGGTGGTGGCCTCGTTCCTGCCGGCCTTGATGGGCTTTCTGCCCTCGGCGGGAGGGGCGATGTTCTCTGCGCCGATGGTGGCCGAGGCCACGAACGGGATGGGACTGTCGGGGGAGAGAAAAGCCTTCGTGAACTACTGGTTCCGGCACGTGTGGGAGTGCGTGTTTCCCCTCTATCCCGGGCTGATCCTGGCCGCGGCGCTCCTGGGGGTCCCGGTGGGGAAACTCTCCCTCTCGATGTGGCCCCTGCCCTTCGTGGCCATCCTGGCCGCCCTGCCCTTCGCCTACCGGGGAGTCAAGGTCTCGGGGAAAGCCGGAGAGGCCG
>Ga0315296_10002546_pt1 | contig 15527 bp, 11 predicted proteins | sample YL17G14_18_MG_FD_203921 | JGI IMG/M metagenome (GOLD analysis project Ga0315296, IMG submission 203921) | Sediment microbial communities from Yellowstone Lake, YNP, Wyoming, USA - YL17G14_18 | ecosystem: Environmental > Aquatic > Freshwater > Lake > Sediment | place: USA: Wyoming | collected... | reverse complement strand
CAGCCACCTCTTTTGCCTCTTTTAGCCTTTGCGCCGCCGCCCACAACGCGAAATCCGGGAAGGCTTCTTTGGTTCCCCGTCCCGCCCCACAGCAGAACGCATTCTCTCTCATCCGAGGCATTTCCACCAGCTCCAATCCGGGGATAGACTTCAAAATATCTCTTGGCGGCTGATAAACCCCATTTGTACCACGTCTCCGCTCCAGGGGTGGAGTCACCACCCCCCATAGCCCGCGCTCTCCCTGCCAGGGCACCCAAGGTTCACTGAGCCGGCTCAAGCTGCACGAATCATGGTAGGTCACTCGCAGGTCAACCTGGCTGGTAAGCTTGAGAGCGCCTCTTTTGGTTAGCTCATCTACAAACTCAACAAGATGCACTACCCGAAAACCCAGGTCGGCAGTGGCTATATTGAGGAGCTTGGGGTAGTCTACCTTCCACATCCGGTAGCCCTCAGCACAACTGGTCAAGAGAATGCTGGCGCCAGCCTGTTTAACGACCTCAATGTTACGTCTAGCTAGTTCTCGTGCCTCATCCACCATCCCAACAGAATAGAGTAGATTGCCGCAGCACCACTCATCGGGCATCAACATAAATGGAGTCCTAGAGGCATTTAATATCTTCACTGTTGCCCGGGCTATCTCAGGATTTGCATAAGAAGCCGAGCAACCGACGAAGTAGAGCAAATCAGCCTTTGGGGAAGGCTTCATTCCTCGTGGAAGCCATTTTGTTCGATTCTGTTGAGGCGCCCCGAAGCGGTTATGCTTGGTCAATATGTTCTGAGCTGCCTTTTTGTGCTCCAGCAGAGGACCCTTCCCGTCTTTTACCGCTTTTACTCTGAGCGCTTCAAGGGTAAGCTCTATTTCTAAATCAAGATTCCGCTTGCAGCCGACATCACAGGCACCACAGAGGGTGCAGGCGTAAAGTATTTCAAGGAGTTTATCCGAGTATTCCAATCTACCCTCAGCTAGTGCCAGTCCAATCCTCATCTTGCCATAGGCACCGTAAGAGTCGAATAAATACCGTGTGGCACTGGGACATCTTGTGCTGAACTTAACTCCGGGCATATATATGTGGTCCACCCAGGTACATCCTTTACATTTGATGCATCGGCTCATATCAAAGATGAAGTTCTCTACGTTGGTTACATCCAGACTCACCTTCTGCTTGGGCATCTTTACTCCTTAGAAGCACAAATTACCGGGATTCATAATATTGTTGGGGTCGAAGAGCTTTTTTACCCTTCTTAGCGCTGCGGTATATCCGGCTGCCCTCTCGTATACCAGCTTGGCCAGTTCCCCATAAGGCCGGGTGAAAAAAGCACCTTCGTCCAACAAAATCCGTGCCGCTTCACAGTATAAATTTCGCACTCCTTCCACTTCCGCACCGCTGGCCGGGTCATAGAAGAAGTCAAATTCCAGATGGCAAGCTCGGTTATGCTCTATCGGCTGTAGATAGCCGCCGATGTCGCTTACGGGATAACCATATTTGGCGGCTATTTCCTCTACCTTGCTAATGAACCCTGGAGCATAGCTTGGCTTGGTGATGAAGAAAAGGCTGTGGCAAGCACCTTTGTAGCGGTTCTTCCAGTAGGTCACCTCCTTGGGCCAAGAGTTACGGAGTAGTAGCAAGAGTTTCCTGCCTAAGCCAGGAAACCTAGGTAGGCTGTCACCAAGGGCAACCTCTGGGAATTCGTCTCTTATAATCTTGCTAAGTGTCGCTTCCTCATACTGGAGCTTTCCTTCAGGACTTCTCTGCAGCCCGCTGATTACCAAAATGAGCGTCCAAGGCGGCAACAATGCCCGCAACTTTTCGGAATCTCCAGGCCAATCCTCAGCAACTATGGCTGCCAGGTTAATGCTGTTCAGGAGCAGGCATTCCTGACCAATCCTGAGCCTGAGAACCCGGTATAAAAACTCAATAATGGGGGTGAGTTCACGAACGGGGGCAAAAAGTACCTTATCTATCTTCGGCAGGTATTCAATCTTCAGATTTGCCCAGGTCACCACTCCCATAGTTCCTTGAGCACCCTGAAGAAACCTATAGAAATCTATGCCTGGCCCGGAGGGATTGACGCCCTTTGATGGTGAATCTGGGTAACCAGCTACACTAGCTGAGCCGGTCCGAAAGATTTCTCCGGTGGGCCATACCACCTCCATACTTTGCAGGGGCTCACCGTAATCATATACAGTATTGGTGGGCACTTCCCTTTCCAGGTAGTCGGTAACTACCGAGCGCATAGGGTGAGGCAACAGTGGCATTATCATTCGGAAGCCCCTTGTCTGCAATTCCTTCGTGATTTGCTCCCACGTTACACCAGCCTCTATCCTTACCCGTCGGTTGAGCTCGTCAATTTCCAGAACCTGGTTCATTCCAGTTAGGTCCAGGACAACACCGCCCTGCTTAGGAATGGTAGCCCCATTAAAGTGCACCCGGGAACTTACCGGCACCACCGGTATCAAATGCTCGTTTGCCAGTTTGATGACCTGTTGAACTTGCTGAGCCTGTTTCGGCTTGACAACATAATTTGGCATCCCTGGAGGCACACGACTGAAGTCCTCGGAATAACTTTTAAGAACCCCAGAATCGTCTGAGAAACTACCGCTCCCCACAATGCTTGACAGCTCTTCCTTTAGACCCATTATCTAGCCTCCTGCATTTATTCCGTGAGCGTATACCCTTGAAACGAAAAAATAGGTTACGACACTGGTGCGGTTAGCCATGTAGGGCTTCAGTCGTTTTCGGACAAATCAATGCTAAAATGATACACCCCCTGGTATAGGTTTTGTCAAGTCAGCCCACTTGTTCACCTCCTCCTATAAAAACATAGTGCAAGTTTTCATCGACCTTTTTCTCCATGCATAATAGGAGAGAGGGGGAGCATTTCTCTTAGATATGGTCAAAATTCACCAAACCTTCTCAAATTAAGGACGCTGTAGTATAATAAAAAATATTCATCCTGAGGCAAAGTATACTATCGCCGCCAAGTACACCATAGAGAGAAGTGGGCGTCATTGTATGAAGGAGGTAATGGGCTATGTCAAAACGCCTTCTATTGAAGGAACTATCCCGGTATAATATTGGCACATACGCAGATATAATCTATAGAAATGCACTCCTGTATCCAAACCAAGAAGCCTTCGTGTATGGAGATACAAGGATAACCTTCTCCGAATTCAATACCAGAGTAAACAAGCTGATTCATGCCTTACATGAAATGGGTGTAAAAAAGGGGGATGCACTTGGCATTCTATCTTGGAACTGTCTGGGGTTTGCCGAAGTATATTGTGCAGCGATGAAGGGGGGATTCATTGCCTCGCCTTTTAATACTAGGTTGAGAGGGGAGGAGCTTGATTACATCATCAATTATTCGGAAGCCAACACCCTTTTTGTCGGGCCTGAATTATTGGAAGTAGTCAATTCCTTAAAGCCGCGTCTATCCAAGATTAGGAATTTTATCTCTTTTGAAGGTTCTGCCCCCGGTATGATAGCTCACAATGACTTGCTGGCATCACGCCATGGGCAAGAGCCTGATGTTCAGGTAGACGAGGATGACCTCGTCGGCATCATTTATACCAGTGGCACTACCGGTGTGCCCCGTGGTGCCCTATATACTCACCGTCGCTTCATAGAAGACTCTAAAACTCTAGTTATAAATATGAGCCTACAACCGGGGGACAGGCATCTTCTGGTAACGCCTATGTTCCATATTGCCGGGAATACCCATTTCCGGTCCTTCCTGTACATCGGGGGATGTAATGTTATCATGAAATTCTTCGACCCTGCAGCAACGCTACAAACTATTCAGGATGAGCGGGTTACCCATATGAACTTTGTGCCAACCCAACTGGTAGCGATGCTTGGTCTGCCTGACCTCAATAAGTATGACCTCAGCTCGATAAAAATCCTGTGGTATGGTGCCTCACCCATGCCTTTGGAGGTATTAAAGAAAGGGATGAAGGTTCTAGGTCCTATTTTCGCCGAAGGGTACGGGCAGAGTGAAAGTGGCCCAGCCATTTCTCACCTGTCAAAAGATGACCACAATGTTCTGGATAGACCCGAGGAGGAACAGAAAAAACTCATGTCGGCGGGCAAGCCAGATATCGGGGTGCAGGTCAGAATTGTGGATGACAAAGATAACGATGTCAAGCCTGGTGAAGTGGGCGAGATAACCATACGGAGCAAGCAAGTCATGGTTGAATATTGGCACAAGCCCGATGATACACGGGCTAACATTGTTAACGACTGGCTTCATACCGGGGATATGGGCTACTATGATGAGGAGGGCTATATCTACATTGTAGACCGCAAAAAGGACATGATTATTACCGGTGGGGAGAATGTCTATCCCAGGGAAGTGGAAGAGATTCTCTACCAGCATCCCGCGGTTCTGGAGACGACTGTCATCGGTATTCCTGACCCATACTGGATAGAAAGGGTTCACGCTGTAGTAGTGACAAAAAAGGGAGCAAGCACTACCGCCGAAGAGCTTATTGCCTTCTGCAAAGAGCACATAGCCGGTTATAAGGCACCAAAGTCGGTTGAGTTTGTTGATTCCCTGCCCAAGAACCCAGCCGGAAAGATTTTGAAGCGCGAGCTGAGGGAGAAGTACTGGAAAGGGCTACAAAGGCGGATTTGATAGTCAAGGCTTCTTCTGCGGTAAAGTCATGGGTGGGCTTGGGGTTAATGTAACTTATGAAAACCCATACAATCAACTTTGAGCCCCTGAGGCTAAGCGGCCGGTGCCGGATGAATGAGACCCTTTTAGCTTGTGCCCTCCGGCTCGGTGTGGGTATTATTAGCCTATGCGACGGTCAAGGGAATTGCCACTCCTGCCAGGTGCAGGTCTTAAGTGGAACTGTGTCAGAACCAACCCCCAACGAGTCGGAGGCCTTTTCATCCCAACAACTTGAGGAAGGCTGGCGTCTTGCCTGCCAGACCTATCCAACCAGCGATTGCAAATTGAGCGTGCCGCCGAACTCGTTGACCACCCTACAGCGGGTCCAGGTAGAGGGACTAGAGATAGCAGTTCGTCCTGAGCCAACTGTTACTGCCTACCACGTTAAATTGTTAACACCATCCTTGGCTGACCCACAGGCTGATGCTGACCGCTTGCTGGAGACGTTAAACCGGCAACACCAGTTACACTGCAGCGACATTGATATTAATGCCCTGCGTAAGCTCCCGCCACAGTTGCGCTCTTGGAACTGGCAATGCCAGGCTTCGGTTCGTAGCCATGAAGTAATAGCCCTTGGCCCATGGCCTAGCCGCCAACTAGGGTTGGCTGTGGACTTGGGTACCTCCAAAATCGCTGGCTATCTGGTTGATTTAAGCACTGGTCAGACTTTAGCTACAAAAGGGGTTGCCAATCCTCAAGTTAGCTATGGGGCAGACATCATAAGCCGTATCTCTTATGCTATAAAATCGCTGAATAAAGGGTTGCGGCTGCAGAAGCTGGTTGTGGAAGCACTAAACCAGATGGCTAATGACCTGTGCGTTGAGGTTGGTGCTGAAGCCGGGGAAATTGTTGAAGCGGTAGTAGTAGGCAATACCGCTATGCACCACCTGTTTCTCGGTTTGCCAGTAAGGCAACTTGCTCTGTCTCCCTATGTCCCTGCGGTTAGTCGGGCGCTGGACATCAAGGCTCGCAACTTGGGTTTACACATTGCTCCGGGGGCTTACCTACACCTGCTCCCCAACATCGCCGGCTTTGTCGGTGCCGACCACACTGCAGTATTGCTGACTGTGGTGGATGCCGAGAGCAAAGGTATGGTAGTAGCTCTGGACATCGGGACTAATACCGAGGTTTCCATAATAGATAATGGTAAGATAGCTAGCACCTCCTGTGCCTCAGGCCCCGCCTTTGAAGGGTGGCATATCAAAGACGGTATGCGGGCTGCTAGTGGAGCCATAGAACGGCTACGGATAGCCAATGATAGCATCCGATACCAGACCATTGATGGAGCGCCGGCGATTGGTATTTGTGGTTCAGGCATCCTGGATGCTATGGCTCAGCTCTACTTGGCTGGAGTACTGGATAAGGGTGGCAAGATGGCACAGAACCACCCCCGAGTGCGTTCTAATGATAAACAACTGGAGTTCGTACTTGTCAGTGAGAAGGAGCGAGATGGACGCCAGGCTATCGTTATCACTCAGCAGGACGTGCGGGAATTGCAACTGGCTAAGGCAGCTATTCGCACCGGTATCCAGGTGCTTCTGGAAGCGGACGGGCACGGTGAAGAAGAAATCCATAAGGTAATAATTGCTGGGGCTTTCGGCAGCTACATCGATGTTGCCAACGCCATAGCTATCGGTATGTTACCATCGCTACCTCTAGACCGCTTCCGACAGGTAGGAAACGCTGCCGGTACGGGAGCTAGGCTGGCTCTAATCTCCTCTAGTAAGCGAGGCGACGCCCAGAACATAGCCTCTGGGGTTCGCTATATTGAACTGGCTAGTGTTCCCAGCTTTAATCAGACCTTTGTTCAGGCAAGCTATCTGGGACGATACCGGCTGGTGCAAGGCAAGAGAGAGGAGATTGATTGATGGAAACCAGAATATCAAGCGCTACCAAGGAAGTAATAATAGGTGATGGCAAGCCAACAGTGCTTATCGGCGAACGGATTAACCCAGCCGGCAGGAAAAAACTGTCCGAAGCGTTGATAGAGGGCAATCTGGAGATTGTCAGCAGGGAGGCTCTGGCTCAGGTGCAGGCTGGGGCCGATATTATTGATGTCAACGTAGGTGCATTCAGTGTGAACGAGGTAGCCCTGCTTCCCCAAGCAGTGCGGGCAGTGATGGACACCGTAGACGTGCCTTTATGCCTTGACAGCGCTAACCCTGAGGCTTTGGCAGCAGCTCTCAAGGTCTACAAGGGTAAGCCGCTCATCAACTCAGTTACTGGTGAAGAGCACTCCTTAGCCAAGGTTTTACCTTTGGTCAGAGAATACGGAGCTACGGTCATTGGTCTAACCCAAGATGACGAGGGTATCCCAAAGAATGCCGATGGGCGGGTAGCCATCGCTCATAAGATTATACAACGGGCTGAGGCGGCAGGTATCCCTCGTGAGGATATAATCATTGATTGCCTGGCTTTCGCTGTGGGAGCCGATACAAGCTCGGGACTGGTAACCATAGAAACTATTCGTAGAGTTAAAGTCGAACTGGGAGTGAACTTGACCCTGGGCGCTAGCAATATCTCCTTTGGTCTTCCTGACCGCGATGTAATCAACAATGCCTTTGTAGCGATTGTTATTGCTGCCGGCGTGACCTGCCTCATCGTGGATGTGGCTAAGGTGCGCCCAATTGTTCTAGCTGCCGACCTTGTGTTGGCTAATGATAAGCGTGCCAGGCGTTATATTGAAGCATACCGGCAACGCCAGAAGCAGTAGAAATTGATAACTTCCTTTATGACCAGACGGTCCATGCCTATATTCCCTGCCCTAGGTAAGCCTTGATAACTTCAGGGTTAGTCTTAATTTCGTCCGGGGTGCCCTCGGCAATCTTACGCCCAAAATCGAGGACGATAATCCTATCTGCGATGTCCATAACCACTCCCATATCATGTTCGACAAGGATGATACAACTAATCCCATCCCTCAGAACTGGTGTATTGGGATAGGTGGCTCCCTGACCTTCAAATACATCAATTATGAATCGGGCGATATCCTCCTTTTCCTCTAGGTTCATCCCGGCCATAGGCTCGTCAAGAAGCAGGACTTTCGGTTCCAGAGCTAATGCTCTTCCCAGCTCAACCCTTTTTCGCATCCCATAGGGCAGAACGCCAACTACCTTCTTTCTAAGTGGCCCTATTTCCAGGAAGTCGATAATCTCCTCTACTGTTTGGCGGTGCTCGATTTCCTCGTTATGTGCCCAGCCAAAGTATAGCGCACCAGTGATGAAGTTTTGCTTCATAAGCACGTGTCGGGCAGCCATAATGTTATCTTGAGTGCTTAGCCCAGTGTACAGCTCGATATTCTGAAAGGTTCTAGCAATGCCAAGTTTAGCCAGCTTATCCGGGCGCATTCGGGTAATTCTTTGCCCATCGTAGTGTATCTCACCTTTTTGAGGTTTGTAGAAGCCACTTATGCAGTTGAGGAGGGCGGTCTTGCCGGCACCATTAGGTCCGATAATAGCCAGTATCTCGTTATCCCTGATATCCATGCTCACATCAACAAGGGCTCTGACACCGCCAAAGCTAAGTGAGAGGTTATCAACCCGCAATTTAACTTGCCTACCAGTTTCCACCATCATAGCTTCCTACTCAGTGCCATGCTCGTCTCTTTTTAATTAGTCCCATTAAATAGGAATAGCCTTGTCCTGCGCAACGAGTTTATCTCTGTAGTCAGTTACCCTATAGTCCAGCGGACCCTCACATCTCAGATTCCTACCCAGTCGTTTGGCTTTCCTCTTAAGCATCTTCGCCGTTTCCTTGTCTAGACTCTCAACATACTTCTTATAACCGGTGCATCTTGTACTCCAATCTTTGTAGACTATTATCGTCACATCATCATCCACGGCATCACAATAAATCGTTGTTGCTGTTACCTGCCAATCTACCACTCTGTTATTCTCCTCCTGTTAACCTCCGGGGTAACCACAGAAAACATAACACAGTATACGCCATACGTCAACAATACTACGGTTCTTGACAAGCATAGCTGACATGGTATAATCAGAGCACTCGGAATTGACAGTAAGAAATCATTAACGAGTTTCAAAGCTATTTTAACATAATTAGATCGTAATTTGGTGGTGTCCTTACACGCTTAGAACAGCTTAGGTATGAATTGCGAGTGGGGGCGACTATGTTATGCGGGAGTTTCGGTGTAGTGGAGGGCTCAGAAGTTCAGCAGTCGGTGTACTTCTGAGCCCTTGGTGTTTAAAGATAGGGATAATTGAGACAACAAAATGCTACAAGTAAACAATATTGAAGTTACCTATATGAATGTTATTCAGGTGCTACGAGGCGTATCACTAGAGGTAGGTGACGGCAAAATCGTTGCCCTACTCGGGGCTAATGGCGGGGGCAAGACTAGCACACTAAAGGCAATATCAGGGCTGCTAAAGACAGAAGAGGGAGAGGTAACCGACGGCAGCATTCATTTTGATGGTAAGAGGATAGATAGGTATGGTCCCGAGGATATTGCGGCTATGGGCATATGCCAGGTTATGGAAGGGCGAAGGGTTCTTGAGCACCTTAGTGTTGAGGAAAATTTATTCGTAGGTGCTTACTGCCGCAAAGACCGGGCTGGAGTCAAGAGCGACCTAGAAATGGTCTTTGACTACTTCCCCAAGATTAAAGACCTCCGCCGCCAGATGAGCGGCTATCTGTCTGGCGGTGAACAGCAGATGTTGGTGATAGGGCGGGCGCTCATGGCACGTCCCAAGCTTATGCTTTTGGATGAGCCTTCACTCGGTCTTGCCCCACTGCTGGTGCAAGAAATCTATGAAATTATCCAGAGAATCAATACCGAGCAAAAGATGGCAATGCTCCTTGTGGAGCAAAATGCCAGAGCTGCCCTTGGTATCGCTGATTATGGTTATGTTATGGAGAATGGCAAGATAGTTCTGGATGGCCCGGCTGAGAAGTTAAGGGATAATGAGGATGTTCAGGAATTCTATATGGGGCTATCGGCTATTGGCTCCAAAAGGAGCTATCGTGAAGTTAAGCACTACCGGCGAAGGAAGAGATGGCTTGCTTAAAAGAATGAGCAGGGGGCAATGACTACTGAGATGGAGCAGGTCTATAGAGAAAAGGGTGATACTTGGCCCCAGATACTCAAATATAACTATGAAAAGTATGGTGATAACCATATAGCTATGCGCTATAAGCACCATGGTATCTGGCAGCCTTATACCTGGAAGGACTACTATCTCAATGTCAAATACCTGGCACTTGGTTTACTATCCCTCGGCTTTGAACCTGGAGATAAGGTGCTTATTATCGGGGATAATGCCCCACAGTGGTATAATGCTGAGCTGGCTGCCCAGGCTAACCATGGGGCTTCAGTGGGAGTGTATTCAGATTTAAGTCCACTGGAGATAAAATACATTGCCGAAAATTCCGAGGCCAGATTTGCTATAGTTGCAGATCAGGAGCAGGGTGATAAGTTTCTCCAAATCAAGGACGAGCTTCCCCGACTCAAAAAGGTTATTTACTGGAGGTATAAAGGGCTAGCCCACTATGATGACCCTATTTTGATGGGATATAAGCAGGTGCTACAACTAGGGGAAAAATATGAAGAGGAACACCCCGGACTCTTTGAGCAGAATGTGGAAACCGGTAGAGCTGATGATGTCTGCGCTCTCGTTTACACCTCAGGAACCACCGGGGCTGCACCCAAGGCAGCCGTCCACACCTATAGGACGATGAGGGCTGGTGCTGACTATCACTTGCATCTCGACCCATGGTATGAGAATGATAATGTTGTCCCCTACCTGCCACCAGCCTGGATTACTGAGCAATGGTTTGGGATTGGTTGCCACCTCTTGTCAGCTAGCATCCTGAACTTCGCTGAAGAGCCGGAAACCCAACAGCAGGATATCAGGGAAATAGGACCAAGCATGGTATTTTATGGGGCCCGGCTGTGGGAGAGTCAGGCAGGTATGGTTCAGGCACGGATTCAAGGTGCCGATGCCATCAAGAGGTTTGCCTTCCGTCTGCTAATGCCAATTGGCTATAAGATGGCAGATTTAAAGTTGAGAAAGCAAAAGCCAAGCCTGTTCTGGAAAATACTCTATCCTTTGGCTGATATAGCCCTGTTTAGACCTTTCAGAGATAGCCTTGGACTGTCAAACGCCAGAATCTGCTATACCACCGGGGCTATGCTCAGCCCGGATGTCTTCCGGTTCTATCATGCCCTAAATCTTCCCCTCAAAAGCCTATACGGGTCGACAGAGGGTGGAGCTCTAACTGGCGCCAAGACTGATGACATCCGTTTAGAGACTGTAGGCACCATTCACAAGGGAACAGAGGCAAGAATAACCGATAATGGTGAACTTATTTGCCGGCAGCCTGGTATTTTCGCTGGTTACTATAAGGACCCCCATAAGACTGCCGAGGTGCTTAAAGACGGGTGGTTTTATAGTGGAGACAGCGGTTTCATTACTGAGGATGGACACATTGTCTTCCTGGATAGGGTAAAGGACCTTGTTGAGCTGACCAGTGGCGATAAACTGGCTCCCCAATTTATTGAGAGCCGACTGAAGTTCAGTCCTTATATCAAGGATGCCTGGGTTATGGCCGGGCCAGATAGAGCCTACGCCTCGGCAATCATAATAATTAACTATGATAATGTAGGTAGGTGGGCTGACAAAAGGAGGGTGGCTTATACTACCTTCACCGACCTTTCCCAGAAGCCAGAGGTTTACGGGCTGGTGGAGAGGGAAATAGGCATAATAAATAGAGCTTTACCGCCGGGCGTCAGGGTGAAGAAATATGTCAGTCTGCACAAGGAATTTGACCCCGATGAAGGTGAGTTAACCAGAACCAGGAAGCTGAGAAGAACATTTGTGGAAGAGCGCTACCGCGAGCTTATCGATGCTATCTATGGTGATAAGACTGAGGTGCCTATAGAAGCTCATGTCAGATACCGGGATGGGCGGATGGGAACGATAAAGACTACTATTAACATCAAGTCGGTTGAAGGGAGTGCCTAATGACCTTCTTTCTACAATTAGGGGTAACCGGTTTTGCCCTCGGCATGGTCTATGCCCTTATCGCTATAGGCTTTGTTATAATTCTTAAATGCTCCCAGGCATTTAACATTGCCCAGGGACACTTTGTAATGATTGGTGGTTACCTAGGCTATACCTTCCTGGTAATGTTCCACCTGCCGGTATGGATAAGCCTGCTAGCAGCAATAGCAACGGCTATTATAATGGGCTTGTTAATAGAGCGCCTTACCCTGCGCCCTCTGGTGGGTCAGCCAGTACTAGCTGTAATCATGATGACCATAGCCCTAGCCACTGTATTGGAAGGGCTGGCAACCCTAATCTGGGGTGGCGAATATAAGACCTACCACGGAGTACTGCCGACTATAACCCTACGCCTTGGTGAGCTATCTGTACCCCCAGAGTCGTTAATTGGAATAATCGTGTCTATTATTGCAGTAGCTATACTTATGCTTTTCTTCCGCTACACTAAAAGTGGGCTGGCAATGAGAGCCACCGCCGAGGATGAGCAGGTAGTGCAGAGTGCTGGTATCAGGGTAACCACAGTTTATGCCTTCTCCTGGGTAATTGCCTGTGTTGTTGGTGTCATCAGCGGCATTCTTTTAGGCGGCGTATCTGGTGTTATGATACCAATGGCTGAGGTCGGCCTCAAAGCATTCGCTGTAGTGCTGTTGGGAGGGGTGAACTCAATTGGCGGGGCTATTGTCGCCGGCATAATACTGGGGGTGCTGGAGAATGTAGCTGCCGGGTACCTGGACCCGCTATTGCCTACTGGCGGTGGGCTGGCTAATGTCTTCCCGTTTATCGTCATGATAATTGTGCTAATCTTTAGACCCTACGGTCTATTTGGTCTGGTCGGGATAGAAAGGATTTAATAGATGGGTTTACCCAGCGGAACCTTTCAGGAAAGCTACGCCCAGGATATGGCTATCTTCCGCACCAAGACGCAGTGGGTAATGCTGATTGCCTTCATCATCCTTCTTTTCACCTGCCCACTATATTTCAGTGATAGACTACTGGCTATACTGACCATAATCGGCATCAGTATCATTGCTGTTCACGGGCTTAATATTCTAACCGGATACTGTGGTCAAATCTCCCTGGGTCATGCCGGGTTTATGGCAGTAGGTGGCTTTACCTCGGCTGTCCTGTGTACCAAGCTTGGCTGGTCATTCTGGGTAGCCCTACCCTGCGCCGCCCTAATGGCGGGAATGGTGGGTCTAATCTTCGGCTTACCATCACTAAGGATCAAGGGCTTCTACCTGATTATGGCGACAATAGCCGCCCATTTTATTATTATCTGGTTGATAGTCCAGCTATACAATGTCACCGGTGGTGCTGATGGTTTAGCTGCGCCCAGACCTGAGATAGGCGGTTTTGTGTTAAGTTCCAAAGCTAGCTACTTCTACCTGGTTATGATAATTGCCTGTCTGGCTACATTCGCGGCTAAAAACATAGCCAGGACCAGGGCAGGCAGAGCCTTCATCGCTATCAGAGATAATGACCTGGCGGCTGAGGTCATGGGGATTAATATATGGGCTTATAAGCTGCTGGCATTCTTTATCGGCTGTGTTTTTGCCGGTGTGGCTGGCTCACTGCTGGTTCACTACTATGGCCGTGCCCATGTTGAGCTGTTTCCCTTTATGAATTCGGTATGGTATCTGGGCATGCTAATTGTCGGTGGTATGGGCAGTACCGCCGGGACTATCTTTGGTACCGTATCCCTCAAGCTGCTGGATGAGCTGGTGACCATTTTGGGCCCGATAATAGCCACGGCTATCCCCGCCATTGCTGCCCAGGCAGCGGCGGCACTCAGCCTCATCATACGCGGGTTAATAATTATCGTCTTTCTTATTTTTGAGCCCAGGGGACTGGCTCACCGTTGGGAACTTATCAAGGCATATTATCGGCTATGGCCGTTCTCGCATTAAATAAGTGAAAGGAGGTGGTTATATTCAAAAGGACACCTGATTTACGGGGTAGACTAAATCGCAAACTGAAAGGAGAGGAAATGGCTAAAATTAAGTGGGTACTTATAACTTCCCTGATTATTATGCTGGTGGCATTGCCGGTACTTGCTGCCTGCCCAGCACCTAAAGCTGAGAAAGTACTATATATCGGTGGTACCATGTCGCTAACCGGCCCCTACGCTGAAGACTCAGCGGCGATTCTGGCTGGCATGCAGGACTATATTAAATATGTAAATGCAAACAAGATTCTGGCTCCATGGTACACAGACAGGAAATTCCCCGCCGATATAAGCCTTGAGGTGCTGTATCGAGATGATGCCTACACGGCAGATAAGATGATGCCTATCTATGAGGAGCTTAGGGCTAAGGGAATACTGACCTACAGGTGTTCGGGGACGACAACAGTGCTGACACTAAAGGACAGGCTAATGGCTGACCGAGTAGGTGCCACTAGTATGTCGACTTCACCCGTAATCTGTTCACCGCCGGGAACCATCTTCGCCAATTACTGTATTTATACCGATGCCTGTGCCGCCTTCGCCGACTGGTTCATGGCGAGCTGGAAGGCAGCCGGGAAAACCACCGCACCAAAGTTTGCCTACCTTACCGCTGATAGCTCCATGGGCAAGGGCGTTTTGACACCTGAGATGGATGCGTATCTGAAGAGCATTGGGTTCGAGTTGGTTGGCCAACAGCTTGTGCCTGTGGTACCTACAGCACCACCCACCACTCAGCTTATGTGGCTAAAGGACAACAAGATTGACGCTTGCTTCGGTGTTATGATTAACCCCGGTTCACAGCCGACGGTAAAGGAAATGAACAGGCTGGACATGGGGCCCTATAAGACCTACAAGATAACCTTCGGTTGTGCCACACCAAGCCACCTTCAGGTGTTCGTTCCGGCTATGGGTGAGCTGGGTAACGGTTTTGTCATCGCCGGTGGCTATGCCGCTTGGGATGACACCGGCACCGGGATGACGTGGGCCAACGACCTACTGAAGGCGAACCGCCCCGACCAGGTGGGGAAGATGCACATCATGTATGTGGACGGCATTATTGAGGGCATGACCCAGGTTGAGGCATTACGGCTTGCCATGCAAGTGGTGCCTTTTGACCAGCTAAAGCCGGTTGATGTGCTGGAGTATGGCTTCTACAAGATTAAGAACTTAAGCACCGGTGGCATAACCGCTACACCATTGACCTATGCTCCGGGTCAGGTCGATGGTATTACCGCAGCGCGTATCCAGCAGGTACAGAATGGTAAGATTGTAGACCTGGGCTCTTATCCACTTCGCCACATTTACAAGCACGAATAACTTTTATTCCTCTGGGGGCTCTAGGTCTGGAGCCCCCAGAAGCTCCCATTAAAACTGAAAAACAAAAAGATAGCTTCCGGCATAACCTGTGTGAAGATGATAACATGGGACAGATAAGTCATAATCATTGCTTTCCCTCAAATAGCCCTGTGGCTGCCAAGCTTTATGGCATACTAACCGCTGAGGTAATTAGAGAGCAGTCATTTGGAGTACTGACGAAAAATAAGCACAGAGTTGTGTCCGCCAAAGCCGAAGGAATTTGATACGGCAGTCTGTATCTTGGCTCTACGTGCCTGGTTTGGCACGTAGTCCAGGTCGCATTCAGGGTCAGGATGAGTGAGGTTAATGGTTGGCGGTATAATCCCGCTATTTATGGCCAGGACGCAGATTATAGCTTCAATAGCACCGGCTGCTCCGAGAAGGTGCCCAGTCATGGATTTGCTGGCTGATATCGGGATACGGTATGCGGATTCACCAAATACGCTTTTGATAGCTTTGGTTTCGGTTTTGTCGTTAAGCTGTGTCGCCGTGCCATGGGCATTGATATAATCAACCTCGTTGGGGCTAAT
>Ga0315296_10002545_pt1 | contig 15531 bp, 19 predicted proteins | sample YL17G14_18_MG_FD_203921 | JGI IMG/M metagenome (GOLD analysis project Ga0315296, IMG submission 203921) | Sediment microbial communities from Yellowstone Lake, YNP, Wyoming, USA - YL17G14_18 | ecosystem: Environmental > Aquatic > Freshwater > Lake > Sediment | place: USA: Wyoming | collected... | reverse complement strand
TAAATGCACCTTTGTTTGTGCCAGTCGCTGTAAGGCGCACCGCTACCTTGTCTCCTTCGGCGACCATGTCATCAATGGTGAAATGAAAGTCGGGAAAAGCGCTGTAGAACTCGCTGACATGTTGTTTGTAGTTCTTGATGCCGCGTATATCCTCGCCAGTGCTACTGTGCTGGACGATGTCAGTGGCGTATAACTCGTCTATTACGGCCAGGGCCGCTGCCTTCCCCTTGTTACACTCCTCATACAAACGACGCTCGAGTGCCTTAGTTTCTTTTGCTGACATGACAAATCACCCGCTAATTGCTACTAACTTATGTCAATTATAAATAATTTTTGCTTTGTGGATTGACTATAACTTTTTGTTACAGTTAAGCCTTTAGTATGGCCTATGGGCTGGAAGGAGATTGATGAGAGGCTTATAAGGCGTGGTGAACTTGTTCTCGACCTAGATTTCCTTGAGAAGTATGAGGAGGAGGAGGAGAAGATTAAATTTTAACCCCAAACCCAAATGTTGTATGGTGCTCAAACATGAAAACTGTCAAATTTCTTGAAGATAGACATGCAACTTTTGGCAGAGAACTAGTTAAAGCGATAGCTTCCTTTTATAGGGGTCGTATTGATGCAAAGAGGGTTAAGAGAGAATATGAACAACTTGAGGGCTTAGGTTACACTACTGCCGATGCATCATATTGTCTAAACAATACAGCTAGGATTCTCATGCATATTGGAATCCTACCCAGTGAGGACTAATGCATTTCTGTGATATACGTGATATACGTGGTGATGAGAGAAAAGATATAAGAGAATAAGAAGAGAAGAAAGAAGAGTCATAAATGAGTGAATGTAGGATAGAGGGTTTGGGTTTGGGGTTAAATTTTAATCCAACCAACCAACCAACCACCTACTCACACACCCACTCCCACTCTCTCACACTCTCTCTCCTATTACCCCTACACACCAACACAATACATACAAGAACAAGCTGAAGAAAAGAGGTGAAAACGTACCCAATTGTTACTAACTTATCGCTGCTTTGATTGCGTTAGGAGGCTACTCTATAATTCTGTTTCAGCTATCTTTCATCTCTTGGAGTTTTTCGCTCTATTCTAGAGCAATACTATTGAATTAATAAGCAAAGTAGTAACATAGACATAAGAGATGTTAAAATGAAAGCAAATGATACGGTTATGATGAAGTTTCTTGAAGGAGGCAAACAATTTGTTGTCCCTCTATTTCAAAGAACATATAGTTGGGGGAAAATTCAAATTGATGAGTTGTGGGCTGATATTCAAGAAACCCGAGATGATGAAGGCGTTCATTTCTTCGGTTCATTCGTTATGGAACCACTTCCATCATCAGCTTCAGGAGTATCAAAATATGTTATTATAGATGGTCAGCAAAGATTAGCAACAACCTTTTTGTTTCTCGCAATGTTGAGAAATAGAATAAAAGAAATAGACCCCAATTCAAAGAAGAAAGACGAAATTCATAACTTATACTTAACTAATGAATACCATCAAGAAGATAAATACAAAATAGTACCGACACAAGTTGACAGACAAATCTTCTTTAATATAATAGATGATAAAGCAGATACTTCCGAGCCTAGCCTTATTTACTATACTAGAAATTATTTCAAAAAAGAATTTGAGAAGATAAACAATATCGATGAATTAGAAAAACTGAAAAATATTATTTTAAATAAGTTCTCAGCTGTCGACATCAGATTAGAAAAAGGTGACAACCCTTACCTCATTTTTGAGAGTCTCAATCATAAAGGTGCAAAATTAACACAGGTCGACCTATTAAGAAACTATCTTTTTATGAGAATCAGTATAGATAAGCAGGATGAAGTCTACAAAGACCTATGGCTTCCCATACAGCGAAGCTTAGAAGGATACTTAGATGCCTTTGTTCGGCACTACATGGGCTTAGAAGGCGATATACCGAACTTTGAAAGTATCTATAGCACATTCAAAGAAAAAGCTGACCAAACCGCCAAAAATGAAACTGAAGTAATACAACTGATTAAGGACTTAGTTAAGTATGCTACTTACTATGAAAAACTGATAGCTCCTGAAAAGGAAACAATACAAAATATTAGTCTAATACTGAAAAAATTAAACAGACTCGACGTCACCACCTCTTACCCATTGTTGCTAAACTTCTACAATGAGTATGCCGAAGGAAGATTGACCTCAGACGATTTTACGAAAATCATCAAAATCATTGAGACATTCATAATTAGAAGAGCAGTTTGTAATGTTCCAACGAATACCCTCAACAAGTATTTTCCAACTATTTACGGACAACTTGATAAGAGAAACTTCGTAGAATCACTTAAACAAGAATTGATGAAAGATACAGGTCAAAGGAGAATGCCAAGCACTACAGACTTCAAGACAGCTCTAATTAACAATAATCTCTATGGAGATATCCGTAGAACTCTCAAATATATTTTAGAAGAAATCGAGAACTTTGGACATAAGGAAGTTTTAGATTTTGCAAATTTACAAGTCGAACATATAATGCCCCAAAAATTAAGCGCTGAATGGAAAAAAGAACTAGGAAAGGACTCAGAGTTAATACATCAGAAATATTTGAATACACTGGGCAATCTAACATTGACGGGATATAATCCCGAATATTCCAATAGAAACTTCCTTGAAAAAAAGAACATGAAAAAGGGCTTTAAAGAAAGTAAACTATACATTAATTCTGATTTAGCTAATCTTGATAAATGGGGTGAAACTGAAATAATAAAAAGAGCTGAGAAATTAGCTAACACAGCAATAAAGATATGGGATATATAATATGGTGTTTAGACCAGCTATACAATTGTAAAGGAATGGGTTAGGATATAACAACGATTAGTGATCGATCGAATGCCTGATCCAGAAGATGTTCTAATGCTTCTAGGGGGAGCTTTCAAACTGTCCAAGGTATTACAGCTAATTCCTACAAGCTAATCGCAGTTCATGTATGACAATAGAAAGAAAAGGGATTCAAGAAAAGTCTCGAATGTAAGCTTTGCGTTAACCGTGATGGAACTGATGTGGCAAAGAAACACATCAAATAACAGCCTATTCTTCTCCAACCCGATGAACATAAATCGCTAAAAGACCTATCACGAGTAGATAGAAGAGAAAGGCAAAGATCGATCGATTGATTGATAGCCAAAAATAGAAATCATGCTTCAATATCTGTATTCGAAACGATTAACCTCTACGGCTCAAGATAACGAAATATCCTGCACTCAGAGCTGCCCAAAGCCCCCATGCCGTAGCCCAAGCAACATCTCTTGTGACTATTGAGAAGGTAACTCCCAGATAGAAGGAGAACCAAGCGATTCCACCAAAGAGAATGAACGAAGCAAAATGCTGAATTATGGGATGTCGTTTGAGTAACGGGACCACTAGGGGTTTTTCTTCTACGACTAGGGGCAGATTGGAAAAGGAAGCGTTCAACTGATGTAATTTCCATTCAGATGGGTCGATGAAATATTCGGCTAGTTCTTCTATAATACGATATGCTTTTCTTAGCATTTCATCATTATCTTGGTCAATGCTCGGTAGAAGTCTTCTGTCAAGATTTTCTTTAAGAAGTTTGAATTCGTCTTCAATTCTCCATAAAAGAGAATATAGAAAGGAGTCGGTGACCATTCTTGATAATGTTTTTACATTTATCCTTTTCTGTAGTCTTGAAACACAATTAGCTGCTTCAACTTTGAATGGCATTTCTCTTTTTTGAAAATATATATCAAGATTCTCTAATGCTTTGAATAATTCAACGAATTCCTCTTCGTTTGGCGATAGACCAGACGGAAGTCTTTTTTCTTCTCGATATTGTTTCGTAATTAATGCGAGAGCGGGACCTATTCCGACTAGGATAACGAAAAGAAAAAACACTAAAGACGGGGGCAATTGAAGAAATATGCCAGAAACTATAGCTATTGCGGGAATTACCATTACTATATCTAGCATCGTAAGGAGCAATCCGATATTAAATAACAAATCGATTTTTTTAGTCCTTTTTTCATATAGTTCATATCTACGTCTAAGCGTTTCATGAATTTCGACAAGTTCAGCTTTGACCATTCGGATCAACCTACGATTTTCAATTATAATTACCATATTTATCTTTTTAAGCCCTTTCATAGTATCAGTTGGATAATGACCCTTCAGTAAAATACTTCTATGACTCTTGCTGTTTGCATTTTTTCGCACGGCATACCCTTCAGAATCGAATAAAACCACGAGAGACATCAACTCTGTCCATATTTTCGAAGGTATATTATCTATAAGGCATTGGGATTATCGCCTTTCTCTGGGCAAAACGAGCATAAAATTTCGATCGATCGAGAATATTTGCCTACCTTTCTAATCCCTTGACTCTTTTATCTGAATTACATCAAAGTGAACTCTGAAACAGCATAAAAAAGAGAGATTATGAGATCGATCGATGCCCTAACTGTGGACAGAGGATACCAGAAGGTTCTAAATTCTGTAGCAACGGTGGATATAGAATAAAGTAGAATATAGAAGGAATTCAATTTAGAACATGTATAAAAAAAGAGACTATTTCCCAAATGTGCGAGTTTTCATATGGCAGTCCCAACACAGGATTTCACAGTTAGAAAGGGTGTCAGGTCCATCAGCGACTCTATGATGAGCTTCCCACGCTCCTCTGCCTTCTCTACCTCTGTTCTCCCATACAAGTTGTTTATTGCACCTACCTGTGTGATCATGTCCCGTTCGGTTGCACTCACATCTTCCTCCTGCCCTGTCGAATGCTTGCTTTACCACGCTATCAGGAAAAACCATTGCGATCCTCCCTGTTTAACATTCAATTTTACAAAAATTAAAGTCTTTCGTTTATTCTAATTCCTTCAGAAATTTTGCACGTATTATATATGCAAGATTATGACCAACGGGCACTCCGTTCTGGATTTTGAGATTGACCCCTTTGTCTTTTGTTTGGGTTTGGGTCAGGGATGGGTGGGCATTACCTTCTTTCTCGTTCCTCCCTGCCTTCTCGTTTAGATTTGTGAGTTAGTAGTTCTCCCCTAGAAAGGGAGATATGGTGCGAAGCACCGAGAGGGGTGTATTGTGAGTAGTGTCAGTACCGTCTCACGCAAATTGGCTGCATGAGGATGCGAAGCATCCGAATACGAGTGCGAAGCTCGATCGAAATGTCAGGCAGAAAAGAGTCCTATCTGAATTTGAGGTGAGAAAAGAAAATTTGTTGCAGAATGGACCTATCAAATGGCTGTGCTGACCATGAGCTTTCAGGACATGAACGATAAACCAGTAGTCCATTTACGACTCAAAGGATTTATGAATATTTCAGATTTATGACTTATGCTGGTACATCAGAATGCGTGCTAATGTCAATACCTCGTTCTTGGAGAATCTCTATGGCAAATTCTTTGGTCAACAGTGGCAATCTGCGCTCCAGACCCGCATCCAATACATTGTCACATCTGTCTATGATTGTCTCAGGTCTACCATCTGAAATTTGATGGATGAAAATTGCAAACTCTTTAGTGAAGGGTATTAAAGGGTTGTCCTCGAACTTGCCAGTGGTTCGATTCAGCTTGAGCCGCTTCTCGATGAGTTCTATCGAAGCTTTTTGAGTCAGTGAGACCAGCGTAATTATATTGAATGCGATCCTTCTTCTAAGAGGACTTATCGGGCCTCCAGTCGTTCTCTCGGTATCCTGCATTTCTCGTAAACGCCTTTCGCCATCAGCCGAAATTGCAAGAAAGAGTGTGATGTTGCTCGTCTTATCTCTAAGTTGTTTTGGGATCCTGCTTCTCAAGTCGAATAATCTTCGCAAGAGAGCAAGATAGATCGGCTGACTGCTTCTGGGAACCAAGCTAAATAAATACTCAAACTCGTCAACAGCAATCAGAAAGTTCGGGAATCCAGATTGCTTAATTAGAAAGAGGATTCCGATCAGGTAATCTACTGCGAGGTCAACGTCGTTCATCTTTCTGATAACGCCTAGAGTTCTTAGCTGCGATTCCGTGCCAGAAATTTCTCCACGCATATAAGACAAAGCCAATTTTCTTGTTTCTTGGTCACCGAAGAGGATGACCCTAAATATTGTATAGACTTCCGAATCAATGTCGTTGATTTGTTCGAGCTGCGTTTCGTCTATTTTGAAACTCGAAAAATCCACCTCTCTGAAAATGCGAAATAAAACATCCAAACCAGGTTTGGAAGGTTTCTGCTCGGCCAAGAAACTCATATAAACAGGAAAGTGTCGTTCTCTTTTCTGGGCTTCCTGAATTATCTTGAACAATGAAAGAGATTTGCCCATACCATAGTCCCCGACGATTAGAACTATGAAATTGGCGTCAGGAGTAGCTACTGAGTCATCAAGAATCTTGTTCCATTTCTTCATCTCTTCCTCTCGGTCGACCCATGTTGGAAGCTGCTCCCACAGAGCAACTACTTGCTTGAATGGAGATTGCTTCAATCCATAGGTTTTCTCCATGAAGCTACTCATTTCAATATTACCTCTCTTTGAGCATTCTTATATTGATTGTTCTATAGTAATTCCCTCTATAAATGAAGAGTTGCTCCTCAGCACCCATTGGTTGTCCAAAGGTTATGATATATGTATCAGTGACCTTAGGTGCGTTTCTTAAAAGCTGATCAAACTGTGCCTCTGTCAGAATCATATTTCTTTTGTGCAAGTATTCAATGCTGACTTCACTGCGCAAGTCTGCAATATCAATCATTCCTGCAGTCCCATATTTGTGCAAAGCGGAGAAGCATGACAGCAGTATCTCGATAAAAGAGGGCTCTTTCTCTTCCACTCGTAGGTCTTTCATGGCTGTCTCGAGATTCTCGCTCTTGACTGTTAATCTTCCTTCTCTGTCACTGTCCACCAGCCCCGAATCAGTTAGAATACGCACCCATGAATCTACCCTTTCCTTCAACTGTTTCTTGCCAAGAATTGCATCTTTCTGAAGATATGATATCAAATCCGAATATTTCAGGGGTTGAGCCTTCTTTATCAATTCAATAAAGTGAGACCTGTGAAAATCAATCTCAAGAATTACTGCCCTGATAGTTCGTTCTCTCATCGACACTTTGTCGGAATCTAAGATAATCTTCCCATTAGAACCCAATCGAATCCTATCACCACGACCCACAATTAACCCAAGTTTTCTGAGAGTATGAATAGTTACACCTCGGAAGACACTATGCTCGTTCTTGTCTGGATAGAGCTTCAAAACGCATGCTCTCTGCAATTCCCTATTGAAAGGGTTGTCGTGGAAGCATTTCAGTGAATAGATGATATACTGGATTCTTCGTTCTTTTATTACGGGGATTTGTTCTCCACTCAAGTCTAAACACCGTCGAGGCAAACTTCTCTGAATTGACATCTGATACACTCTTTTGTGTCTGATGGCATTTCTGGCGGGTTTTCATTGGAAATTATACTGTAGGCTTCGTTTCTTCGTCTCTTGAACTGTCCTCTCAACTCGTCGTCTATCACGAAAATATATGTCTGTGCAAAAGAGATGGGCTTGGCAAAATCACTGCATCGTGTTGGGAAGAAAAATATTACTCCAATATCAATATTGTGTTCTATACCCAAAGCATTCTCATAAGCAAGGGCGTATCCCGTGCACGTGTTAAAAAAGTATTCTTTGAACCCAATCATGCCCGACTTGATATCACCAACAATTTTCTGAGATGGCAAAATAAAATCAGGCTTTGCTCCCTTACTTATGCCAATTTGCATAACATTAGGGTTTATGGGAGTTGTTTGGACATCGGTTTCTTTGACTAAAGCTGATGCACTATTCTTTGCAAGAATTCTGTCTAAGGACCTAGAACCCATGGACATTTTTCCTGCTAGATACAATAAGTTGAGCAACCAATCAGGGTCCTCCGATGGCTTGGCCTTCAGGCCATCTAGCTCTCTAAATTTACTTCTTTCTTTCTCTCTGAATCTGCTGTTTGTCGCTCTTGCCGCTTTCTTTATTGCTTCATAAGATAGCCTGTTCCTCCTGCCGATTTCTTGTTTGAACAAATCGATGAAGTATCCCTCGACGACATTGCCAGCAACCCCGCCCCATGTTTTTGTCCGTCTTATTTTCGCAGGTCTATTTTTCCCCTTCTTGAAGTACAAGTCACGTCTTGTGGGGCACAAATAGTCACTGATGTCGCTTACAGAAAGTGGACGAATTTGATTCTCAGAAAGCTTCAATGCATACTGACCAGTTAGGTGTGTTCTGCTATCATATCCTCTAAGTTCTATTTTTTGAGCTGCTTCTGTTAACTCCGCAGGGTCGGCAAAATTCAATGACGAGATAACTTCAAACACACACGTCGCTCCTTTTATGCGGTAGATCTAGCTCAAGCTTTGAAAGAAAAGCCTCATTCCAATTGAGCAGAATGTCCCAGTTGTTCTTGAGAGGTTGAATTCTTCCAACTGACCTTGAGCTTCCCCATCTTCCGATGAACGACGTTGGAATTATGTATAGGTCCAAGGTGGTCTTATCTATACCGATTATAAGGTCGCTATGCTCAGGCGTATATTCGTACGTTTTTGCATTTGGTTTGTATGTTCTATCGACTCCACCACGAGAACCACCGATAAATCGAATGCTTCCCCCTTCAGAGACTGCCTTAATTTGAACTCGTAGAGAGCGTTTCTTTCCATTAGGTTTTTCATAGGCAAGAAGCCAGAGGTCATAGGCAACTCCCTTAACTTGCATTACGCCAACATCAAACCCTAGTCTGATTAGTATCCCTATGACGATGAACTCGTGTGCGTCACCTAGATTTGCTGCGAAAGTGGCTAGATCTTTTCCAGTGATATTAAGGTCAATTGGCTTTCTTTCCTTAGACAGCATTAAAAGGATTATAGCTTTTTGAACTCTTAAGACTTGTCTCCATAAACGCTAGGTATTTTTTCGTCTCAATATCACCATATTCTCCGTCTTAGTTCTGTCGTCTTTATGATTCGTCGCTGGATTAACACGATAGGAAAACATTCGGCGTGCTACGATAGTATCTACTAAAGTGGTTTCATGCATCCATCCTAGGTCAACAAAATGCTCTGCAAAAATGCGGTCAATTGGGACAGCGTGACCTCTCATAGTTGCTCTACAAACGAAGAGAAACAGATAGGAGTCCACGTTTTCTTGTAGTCGAGTTAGTGCCCCGAGAACTCCCCAGAAATATCTGTCAAAGACTCTTTGCATGCGTTTTTCCCCTATTTGGTCTCTCATGATAGAGAACGTCTTTGAATGTATGGGCTGCGGTTCGATGTCTCGATATGGAATCTCCAATTTGCTCAGAGCTTTCACTTTCTCTTCTGAGTAGCCCAGCCAGAACAAATCCATCTTAGCTTGGCGAATGTACTGCTGCGATTGTAGGTAGGGAGGAGAGGTGATGAGAATATCCTTCTTCTCGGTAAGCTCAGTAGTCAAAGAGTCGATACCTCCTCTAACGTTTTCTCGGGTTTGCTTTGGTGAGAGACTCCAGTAATCAGCGATTCCTTTGACGACCTTTCGCAATTCCTTCTCTAGCATCTCAAAGAACTTCGTCTTCCAGTCCGAGGTTAGTAGTGTTACCATTCGTTCTTCAGAAACTGGCGATACAGAAAGCTTCTGTCTTTGCATGTCATCGAGTGAGTAATAGCGTGTTACCTTGAGAAGGGGAATGGTCAAAAGGAGCTTTAAATATCTGTCTTGCGAGGAACTGTCTTGCAGAGAATGGAAGAATCCCCATGCTCTATATAAGAGAGGTAGAAACTCCTTCGGAAACCAATAGTCGATTTTTGACCAGTCGGGAACGAATTCTTCCTTAGAAATTGCCATTCGGTCGACGACTTCTTGCGTATCTACGACTTCTGGTTCCAGTGTAGCAACGTTGTGTAGGACTTCTAACATTGGATTTAAGTCCCACAATTCGTAGTCACATCCATAAATTTTCGATACAACACCGACCGTTCCATAACCAGCGAAAGGATCGAACACTTTCATTCCAGAATGGGCGTAGTTCTCTAATACATAAGCTACTACGTGGGGAATGAATTTAGCAGGATATCTGTAGAGTCCGAAAGTCCCGAAGGTTGTGGATGGAAGATCAACCAAGTTGCGGAATGAGACCCTCTTTTCATCTGCTAAGGTCTTCTCAACTTCTCCCATCGCTAACCCCCCTGAGCTCTTGTTTAGTTACCCTCCGTCCACTTATTAAATCTCTCGCAAAACTGTTTGCAGCTCTTTCTTCTATGCTTCTAGGCAAGTCCAAGTCGTTAACGTAAACTAAATGATGATATAATTCATGCAATACTGTTTGTTTCTTCAATCCTCTTTTTGTAAAGTAAGCCTTGCTCTCAGAGTAGACAGCGAGATCTCCGTTACCCACTTTTCTACCGTTGAGCACTATTTTTATCCTTCTCACTCCATAGTACCTTGTCAGGAAGTCAACCGCTTTTTGACATCCCTCAAGCTCGTAGATCAAAAGAAACTTCTCACGTACCTTCTTTGAAGGAATGAAGCTTTTGTTCATTCCAATCGCCTCTCAAAGAGAGACGATTCTAGGATTCCATGTTTGTCTTTCATTCCTTAGATATTTGGCGAATAGCAAAGCTTCTTCACTAATCAGCGTCTCGATTTGTTGCTTCCTTCCTACCCTGATTCTAGGAATCTCGACTTTAGTTTCAAAATACGCATTCAGCTTACTGATGAACCGTCTTGTCATCAGGTCATCAAGGTATTGCCTTTTTCCCTTTCGGTTTTTGGAGTAGTCCTCTGGCTTAAGTATGAAGTCCTTTGAATCCAGTTCTTTGGCGTAATCAATGAGAAAATCATCCATCAGATAGCGGTATAGTTCTAGGAAGTCACAGATAAGAGACGGTTTCCCGAATTGCACACCATGCAGGAAGCCCAAGTAAGGCTCTAGCTTAGCCTTGATCAGGGCTATATGAACCTTCCAAGATAGGACTCTGTAGGCTAAGTTGAAAAGGTTATTCAGTCCATCATAAGCCTTGAAGGTCTTCCTACCTCTGGGTCGAAACGACTCATCAAATAATCCGAAGATTTGATTAAAATATTTCTCCGAACACTTCCCTTCTATTCCATTAAGCTGTGTTCTAAATGTTCCAAGTTCTTTGCCACTGAGGTTGTTTATGGTCTCTATTACAGAATGGTCTATATACGCTAAGCCGTGTTTCCTCAACACTTGATTTTGCCCATCAACCTTACCTAAGACAAACTTCTTGGCAATGTCGAAAGCCTTACCATTTTCCAAAGCTCTATATTGACAGACTCTAGTCTCAACGTGGCTGTCATCATAAAGGCTCTTCAGGATCGCAACAGGGTGTCCTCTTCCCGTCAGCACTAGAACATCTATGTTCCAGAACCCGCAGGTAGCTAGAGCTCCTGCGGATACTGTGTTGCCACTCCTGATCTGTATTTCTCCAAGTTCATTATCAAACAAGGGAAAACGTTTTTCATTCCTATCGCTGTCTCGCATTACGAGACATCCCTTATCTCTTCCTAGAAAGGAGCCGAATTTGTCTAGGGTTAATTTTACCGTTTTAGTCTTCGTTTCTCCTACCCTCCGACCTAAGAGTAGGAGCCGACGTTACTAAAAAGGTTTTTCCTAGAATAGGGTTAAAAAAGAGGGTATTTATGGCTTTAGGTCACATTTGTTGCTCTAATCTTTATCACTCGTCGTTTTCGTCCATTTCTTCCTCCGCTTCAGTCCTCTTTCCAGTGTTGTATGCTTGGGTTTCGATTTCTTCGGGTCCATAGGGATTCTTCAGGTCTACTTTTACGCCGAAGTTCAATAGATATTTTGCATGCCCCAGGCTTTGCAGATTCTTTCCTTCGTGTGGAGACTCAACTGTGTATAAGAAGGTCGGCGCTGGTCTGTTTCCCTTCTTGGCAAATCTCAACACCCAGCATCTATACTCGTTTATTCTCGGGGCTTTCTTGAACATTAGATCGCAGCTGGAGAAGTCAACGATATCTTTCTGGTCTCTGAATCTCAAAGCATCTACACATATGCAGTGCCTTCCTTCATCTCTAGTTTTAAAGACATAGAAGTTCCCGATCTCGAACTCCTCTTGGAGGAATCTCAGCTCTTCTTGTAGACGTTCATCGGTTATGTTGTCATAGTCGAGGAACGTCACGTGCAATGCGGTTTTGGGAATCCTTGATGAGGCGCCCTCTGTCCTTACATCAAGCCTCTTTATCGCTTGAAGCTTTGCCAGAATCGTGTATTTTCCTATCTTGAACAAGTGGGATAGGAGCATGTTCTAAGACAACCTCCTAGGTCTACCAATCCGTCTTCTGGCTCGTGCCAGCAAGATGTCCTTTGCCTTTTCCCTCCCGTATTTCAGCGTCAGAGCGACTTTTCCCTGGGGATTGGCAACAGCTTCGTCGATTGTGCGTCTGCCGAAACCCGCAAACATAAGGCCCCTCAATTGCGAAATCAAACGCTTTGTTCTGACGGGATTCAATCGTTTCCCCTCTTGAGTTTCGTACGCCCTTATTTTTTCTCTCAATCGTTTGTTGATTTCCGCAGGAGTACCTGCTCCTTTTAGGTCTACCACCGCACTTACTCTGTCAAATATGGGATGAAACTCCTTATCTGGCATAAAATCCGTAGGAATCACCTCTTCCTTCCCGCTTTCTACTCATCTTCATCACCTTCGTTTGGTAGCCCCACAAAAACAAGCCGAGAATTCACTCGCTTGATAATGCCCTCAAAGATTAGAGGGTCGATGTAGTTGTCTTTAGCCGTTCTGGGAGAGACATTCAGTCTTAAACTAAGGCGGTTTGTCCATTCTTCGGCAGTACCTGTCTTCCACTCTCTTAAGATGGTTAGCGCTCTCTCCATAAGATCTCGCTTGTTTTTTGTGCCTGTGTTTGGTGTTGCCTCGTTAAGCCCAAGATGCTTGACGATCATCGCTATGCTTTTCTGAATATCGAGTTTCTGTGGGTTCTTTTTGCGCAACAGTTTTCTCTTTTCATCTATTCTACGATTCTTGTTCATTTCTTTCACCTCACAGAAAGACTTAAGTAAGTCTACTATATCAACTAGTATTCAACTAGACTAGTCTTATTGACTACCTAGGATGGATAAAAATGAGCGGAAAAACTTCAGGGAAAACAAAGAAGGGCACTACCGATGGTGCAGAAACAGCTGAGGCACTTGATGAATACTGTAAAAAACTCTTGAGTTTCTTCGATATGCTTCGAACTAAGTACCCTGAGAAGACTTTTGGATTCAATGAGATACTTAGAAAATTGACATATGAGCAGAAACAAAACTTTAGCAAACAAACTCTAGCATTCCATCTCAAACATCTCTTGGACCAAGGCATAATTGAGTTCAAAGAGGAAACAAGCAGTCCACTTAGAATTAAGCCTAGGAAATATAAACTGACGTCTCTTTGGGATGATCTTCTACAATTCGTAAGACCACATTATTTTCCAGACTATGAAAAAATGGTCACCTACCTTGAACAATTCGAAATTGAAGATATGACCATCTTGCTATTAGAAATGAGTGTAGATGTATGTGTTAGCATGTTTGAACAGCAAACCGCTACTCCCGAACCAATTGCAGCCTATTGTAGGGAATACACATATGATTACATAGAAAACTTAGCCAAAGCTTATCGTAAGGTACTCTCGAAGAAAAAAGATCCTGAAGAAGCTTTAAAGGCGATAGGGAAATTTAATGAGAATCGGAAGCAAGAAATGATGAAGGAATATCATCATTTGATCGAAAAACTCCAAGAGATGAAAGATAGCTGAAACAGAATGATGGAGTAGCCTCCTCGATCGATAAGGGTGAAAAAATCTTAGACAAATCAAACCCCACGTTATTATCGTTTTCTCCCGTAGACCCATACTTCTGTGTTATCCTCGTTATTGGCTAGTTCTCCTTCTACGTGAAGAACTCTTACATACTTAAGTGAGTCCTCATCATATATTCCCACTTGAGGATAGACAGATTTGTCTAGTCTTATTTGCCTTCGAGAAAATGCGTCAATGATCAATTTGGGAACGTTCTCAATGTCAAGTGGTCTTGCGAGTTTATTTCTTCTTACTTTGATAAGGAAAGCATACCATTCATAGTTCTTAGTGTATTTTGGGAATTCTTCGAGAGCATTTCGTCTTATGAAATCTCTTTTGTCCTTATAGTTATCTCCCCACGTAAGAATTTGCCTGAAACTAAAATGAAGGACTAACTCAAACTCACTGGGGTCAAAAGCCTGATCAATCACTCTTTATCGCCTTACACTCAAGTTCCTTTTGCTTTCATTGTCCAACGACTCTTTCAGCAGGTTAAAAATAAGCACGGATGGGTAGTTCCTGCTATACTTTTGTTTCAATATCTTTTCTGTTTTGTTGTCTATCACAAAAAAGTATTTGTACTTCTTCTTTGAACCTTCAAGTCTCCGCAGATCCTTTTCTATAGATTCTTTTTGATTTGCTCCAAAGTCATTTTTCCCATATGGGATGGTTGTCTTTATCTCAGCAACAACTTGTTCCAACTCTATATCCAAACCAGCACTGCCCACAGGCTTGCTCAAGTCAATATCCACATTATGTCTGTTTTTCAAAAAGGACTTGGCAAGACATGAAACTAAGAAATGGATGTCCATGTCGATATTTCCAGTAATCTCCTTCAATTTCAAGAATTTGGTCAGGGCTTCCCTTACATTGGTGTCTTCGACATGCAAGTCCTCACTAGACAACAGGAATCCTAGCCTCTTTATTTTGTCATTGATAAGATCAAAATCAGTAGTCTTGCTCATTCAAACACGCCCTATGTTGGTTTATCAATTTCTTCTATTCAGGATTAAGACTTTGCATTGCTTTCTTTGAGATTATTCGATTCAAATCCAATGGTTTGAGTGAAAACAATAGAGAGAAATGCATCGCATGCGAATCCAATGAACCAATACCTACTTAGATTTTTAAGTAGAACTATACAAATGTAGTTGGGTGACAGATTTGAGTAAAGATAACAAGGATTTGACAAAGCAACTTAAATCTTTGAATGAGAATGTCGAAGTTCTAATAAAACTGACTGCAATGAGTCTTGGAAAGGACTATCTTTTCAAAGGCAAAGAGGAAGTAGGAGAAAAAATTGACGTTTTTGAGGGGTTAGACCTTTCTGACAAGATCATAGCATTGATTGTCGGAAGCACCCCAGAATCGGTGCAGTCTCTAAGATCCCAAAGAAAGGCTAAATTGAAGAAAGGTCAGCCTGTGCCTAGTCAGCAAGGAGAAATGACGAATATCGAAAAATCTGTCTAACAGGGAAAATGTGTTGAGATATGGGCAGGTCAGATCTTCTGGACACAAGAATATTCGAGTGGCTGAAGAAGCGACTCAACGGAAAGATTTCGGAATCTACCATAAGGTCTGCCATATCACGGATAAGAAGAAGGAACCCTTCTCTGACTCTTAATGCGGCGGCTGAAGTGTTCGCCATAAGGCATAATGAAAGCGTCCAAAAATTCTTCAATGAACGA
>Ga0315296_10002544_pt1 | contig 15531 bp, 21 predicted proteins | sample YL17G14_18_MG_FD_203921 | JGI IMG/M metagenome (GOLD analysis project Ga0315296, IMG submission 203921) | Sediment microbial communities from Yellowstone Lake, YNP, Wyoming, USA - YL17G14_18 | ecosystem: Environmental > Aquatic > Freshwater > Lake > Sediment | place: USA: Wyoming | collected... | reverse complement strand
CCCATCGTTCATGCGCTCGCGCACGAAAAGCGATGGCAGCCACAACTCATCGCGCAAATGCCGCGCCGTATGCTCCTCTGCGAGAAAAGAGCCGCCGATCCCCACTCGCTTTATCAGATCGAGCGCAATTCTTTCATCGCTGACCTCGATTCCCCGGAAGAAAGCATTCAGCATCGAGCAGATCTCCGCGTCAATCAGCATCTGCGGCAGGCATCCGGTCTGCCCGCCCGGCCCCAGTATGCCGATGCGCATCATCGTTGGCGATATGCCGAGTATCGCGTTGATCATCGCGCCGAACACCCGCTCTGCGGCGGCCTCTATGCCCGGTGCGCTGGCATCGGTGTGCGCAAGGTGCCCCCCGGCCATCGGAAACCCGTAATATCTGCTCAAGTCCATGCACGCGGCGATCAACGCCGCGCGCCGCGGGTCGGCGTAGCACCCGCAGCCCGTCCTGGGATCCATCACGACCGGCGCGGCCCCGTATTCGACCGGCGTGTTGAACGCGTGCGAGATGACGTATCCCGCAAGGCTCTCCGCATTGGAAAGAGCAAGTGTTCCCGCAAATGTCTGCGGCCCTGTCGCTCCGGCCACAACCATCGGCAGGCCGACATAGACCGGATAGCGCAGATCGTAAACCTCAAGCGCGATCTCCAGGGCGTCGGGCACGATGCGCAGCGGGCTGGATATGAAGCACAGGTAATGGAACAGGTCCTTGCGCCGGACTTCCTCTTCGCTGCCGGCATACGCGATGCACATGTCGAGCAGCGGCCGCACGGATTGCTTGCGCAAGATGTAGCCGCCGGTCGGGTCTTTCGTGCTGGTCAAGAATGTGATCGCCCACACGTGCAGGTCGCTCGTGCCGTCGGGAACGTCCAGCGGCGTGAACATCGGCGTGTAGCGCCTCACGCAGTCCAGGTGATTCGCGATGATCGTTCCGCTTATCAGGTCTTCGCGCGTTGCCGGCCTGGTGCGCCGCGCGTCGCTGTCCCATGCCATCGTGCAAAGGCCGCCGACGTGCCCCTCTATCACGTGCTGTTCTGCTGCGGCCTCGCTGCCAACCGCGCTGGCGACTCCCCGGTAATGAGTTACTCGTTCACCGGCGCGGCGCGCCTCTTCCCTGCGCTGTTCCAGGTGCCGCTCCAGAACGTCGGCAGAAAACGTAACCGTCTCGCTCGCCTCGTGCGTCGTTCCGCCAACTGAAGCCACCATCCTGCGAACGCGCTCGTTCGGTATCCGCACTCCCACCTCGCTCAAAATGCGCAGCGAAGCAGCGTGTATCGCATCCATCTCCTGCCTGGAGAGCACGTGAAACTCACCATCGAACCTGAACTTCATCGCCCTCTCCTCGCTCAGCAAACCGTGCTTCGCCGAAGCCGGACATATATCAATGCAGGCGGCCACGGCCGCAGGATCAGCGCCGGGCCAGCCGTGGACAGAACGCATGGTTGCCACATTCTGCCGCACCTCATGTGATGGACCCGGGCCAATGTTCCGGATTGCGTGCAGGGAGCCCTTCGCTGGTGGGAGGCCAGATTGTCGGGATCAAAAACTACGGGCGCTTCCGGCTGGAGCAGGTGCCTGGAGCCGGCGAGAGGATTCGAACCCCCAACCCGCTGATTACGATTCAGCAGCTCTACCATTGAGCTACGCCGGCTCCTGATGTGTATATACCATCACCACGCACCCCAGTCAACAAGGCTTTGCCGCCAACGCCACTGACCGTCGCCGCGATTGGCGGAAGACGGACCTCTCCATGCAGGGCTACTCGCCGGGGAGTTTCTTTCGGAGGGATTCGAAGAGGCTGCGGGCGGTGTCGCCTTTGGCGCGCAGGCCCTCGACATCGTCGAGGTCCACCTCAAGCCGCTGCACGCCCTCGAGTTCGAGAGCCTTGAGGTCAATCACGAGCCAGCCGGCCTTGCTTTCCTTGCCTGCGAGAACGGGTTCGATCTTCAGACGCTCTCTGGATATTCTCATTATGGTTCACCCCACACAGCGGGTAGGGGAGCCCTTCTACCCTTCAGGACCCTGAGGGCCTTCAGGGCCGAAGGGCGGGCTCCCGTGACCGGGCGGCCGTGGACTCGTGCTGCGTAGTCAGCCATTGGGCGGACGGAGTGGCAAGGCCGCCCCCACGGGGATTTACAGGAAAAACTCCCGCCCGATCTCCAGGCGCTGGCCTTCGGCTACTGCTGCGCAGACAGCGCATTCCTTTCGCGGCTCGCGGCTGCACTCCCCGCACCAGTGCATCACCAGGTCGAGCGTGCTCTGCAAATCGCCCCTGATCTGCTGAAAGGCTGTGATCTTCTCTTCTGCTTCGCACATCTTCGACCGCAGGTGCTCTATCATTTTCTGGGCAGCCTGCTGGCCGGTGCGGCTGACCCGGCGGGCAGTGAGCATCTCCCGGATGTCGGACAAAGTGAACCCGAACGCTTGCAGCCGCTTGATGGTGTGAATGCGGCGCAGTTCCGCATCTGAATAGAGCCTCGCCCCCCGCGCCGCCGTGCGCATCGGCTGCAAGAGCCCCAGTTCCTCGTAGTAGCGTATCGTGCGCGCCGTGGTGCCGGTCGCCTTTGCTGCCTGACCAACGCGAACTCGCCCCATCACGCCCATCTTCTCACCCGCTCACCAGGAATTATATCTCCGCCAGGGCCCAGGGTCAACGCGCGTCTGCGGGCGGCACTTGCCGGTCAGGGCATCGAGCCTCTCGTCGTCACCGGTGTCCGGGAACCGCGCGGTTGCCTGACCAGCCAGCGCAGGAAACGGTTCATCCCCGCTGCTTCCGCTTGTTCATCTCGATCATCTGCTGGGCATCAGCAGATCGGCCGCCTATGGGCGCGCGGCGGCGAATTCACGAATATGCACCTGCACGCCGGACTGCGCTGCCTCCTGCGCCTCTTGTAGAAGCCTCTGGGTGATTTCCTGGTCAACGTAGGCTTCGCCGCAATTGGCACACACATCAGCGGGAACGCTCTTGAAGACCAAGGTCATGCCCGCGCGCTCAAGGGTCACGGTGGTCGTGCCGCCGCGCGTCTCTCCGATTCTGCACACTACGCAGGTCATTGCTTCCTCCTTCTGAAATCAGGCTCCCAAAGTGTAGGGTCGGGCTCGTACACCGTGATGACGATGATCTGGTCCTCTTCCGGGTTATCCGCAGCGACAACGTGGATCGGTCGGCCGGCACACCATCCCAATACCAGGCGACTTGGGTAGGGGGCGTCATCCGGGTAGCGTTCTATCGTTTCTCCATTTTCCAGCGTCTCCCCCACCTCCTCCTCTGTGATGCGGCGCTCGAACATGCGGACGATCGCGTGGACGCGGAAAGCGAGTCTAGGTGGCATGTATCAGCCCTCCCATCTGCCGACGACAAGCATAGGCGACCTCCCTACTCGATGTTAGCGTGGCGCGCCAGCAGTTGCTCGGTGGTGATTCCCATGTGCTGCATCAGCATCAACACGACAGTGTCCAGCAAGAGCCACAACCCCTGCTCGAACAGGGAGCCCGGCGGCTGAACGGACACAGGAGCATCGGCGCTCGGCGCGCGAAATGTCTGTCCGGAGAGCGTTACCACCAGGTTCGCCTTGCGCGCCAGGCGCGAATCCGGCCGCGCCGTGATGCACGCTATCTTCGCCCCCACCCCCTGCGCGATGTCGGCGGCGAGGTTCGTGAAGCGCGTTTCGCCAGAGCCGCTCCCCGCGATGAGCAGGTCGGCGGAAGTGATGTTGGGCGCAAGCGTCTCGCCCACGATCGCAACCTGGAACCCCAAGTGCATCAGCCGCATCGAAAAAGCCTGCATCACCAGCCCGGTGCGGCCCCGTCCCCCCACGAAAATGCGCTTCGCCGCCAGCAGCGCCTCCATCAGGCGCTGCGCCTGCTCCTCATTCACCGAGGCAAACGAGGCCTCCAGTTCATCCAGAATCTGCCGCCGCAACTCGCGCATTCTCATCCCTGTGTCGCTCCCGCTCTCTCACGCCGCATCCAATCTCAGGCGCAGCACTCGGTGGTTGGAGGTGTCCGCCAGCCAGATGTCGCCATTGGGCGCAACAGCGACGGCGCTCGGCGAAGAAAGTTTTCCGGCCGCTGTTCGAACGCCGGTGAATGACTGCAGCACCTTGCCCGCCGGCGACACCCGCTGGAGCTGGTGGTTCCCCATTTCGGCGATGAAAAGGCAGCCCCACTGGTCCACGCCCAGCCCGGCTGGCTGGGACTGAGCGCTGACCGTCGCCTCGTCGCTGCCGAAAACGGCAAGCGGTTTGCCGGAGGAATCGAACTTGAAAATGCGGTCGTCGGCGAGGTCGGAAATGTAGATGCAGCCCTCCCCATCAATCGCAATGCCCCTCGGCCGGCGCAGGCCCCCCGCAGGCCCGGGCCCGGCGCTCGTGCCCCTTGGAAGGACCCCACGCCCGCTGATTGTGGAGCGATAATGCCCATCGGGAGTCAGGCACTGAACCCTGGCGTTGCCAGTATCCACGACACACACATTCTGATAGGAATCCACCGCCGCGCCCGTGGGAGAGTTGAACCGCCCGGGCGTTGATCCCGCCCCTCCCACGATCATCACGCTGCAGCCCTCGGGGTCGAACTTCTGCACGCGGTGGTTGCCCTGTTCGACCACATGGACGCAAAGCATCGCATCCACGGCGATGCCCTGCGGGTTGAGCAGGCAGCCCCGGCCTGCTCCTATCTGGCCGAAGATCAGGACATCGCCCTCAGGAGTGATTTTCTGCACGCGGTGGTTGTAACTGTCGCACACGTAAACTGCGCACTGCCTGTCCACGGCAATTCCGCCGGGGGTGTTGAACTGGCCGCCCTCGTGGCCGAATGAACCGAGTATTTCAACTACTCGCAGCCTGGCGCGCCGGCCGTAAACAGGGGCAGGCTGCACCGCCGCAGGCTGCGGGACAGCACGCCGCTTTCGTCCCTCGATCTCCAGGTAGTCGAATCTTTCATACATACGAAAAGGCTCAGGATGCCGAACCGCGCGCTACGAGCGACGCCGGCCGCGCGCGCAGCCGCGCCCAATCTCGCAGGCCCTCGATCTCCTCCTGCATCGTAACGACTAGCGGGACGGTGTCGCCCATCGCTTCCGTGATGTCCTGCGTGCTCACCTCGCGCTGCTGCTGAAAGGCCTGGTGCAGCCCAGCAATGATCGCTTGCTCGATCTCCGCCCCGCTGAAGCCCTCCGATCTGTCGGCCAGCGCCTCCAGGTCGAAATGCGCCGGGTCGCGATTTCGCTTGCCCAGATGGATGCTCAAAATCTCGCGCCTCTCCTTTGCCGAAGGAAGATCAACGAAAAAGATTTCGTCGAACCGCCCCTTGCGCAAGAGTTCGGGAGGCAGTTGCGAGATGTCGTTCGCAGTCGCCACCACGAAGACCGGCGCCGTCTTCTCCTGAAGCCAGGTCGTCAGCGTCCCGAAAACCCGGCTGGTGACCCCGGCGTCCAGTTCCGCGGAACTCCTGGTCCCCGACAATCCCTTTTCAATCTCGTCAAGCCACAGCACGCAGGGGGCCACCGCCTCAGCCACCTTGATCGCCTTGCGAATGTTCTCCTCGCTCGCCCCCACCAGGCCCGCGAATATTCTCCCCATATCCAGCCGCAATAGGGGCAGTTTCCACTCGCAGGCCACAGCCTTCGCCATCAGGCTCTTTCCGCAGCCCTGCACTCCCAGCAGCAGCAGCCCCTTCGGCGCGGGCAGGCCGAAGGCCCTTGCTTTCTCGGTAAGAGCCTGCGAGCGCTGGCTCAGCCAGTCCTTGAGCGTCTCCAGCCCCCCCACGTCCTGCACCCCTTCTGACCAGTGAAAATACTCGAGCACCCCCGATTTGCGAATCAGTTGCTCCTTCTCGGCCACTATCAGGTCAACGTCGAAGCCCTTCGTCTCTACCAGGCACTTGGCGAAAACGTTCTCCGCCTCATCCAGCGTCATCCCCAGCGCCGCCTTCAGCACCGCCTCCCGCTGTCCGGGCGTCAACTCGACATTCAGCCCCGGTTCGCCCTGCACAGACCTCACCACGCGGTTGAGCAGCCCATCCAACTCGTAGAGCGACGGCAAATCCCAGTCAACAACCGTTACCTCTTTCTCCAATTCCGGCGGCAACTGCAGCACCGGCGACAAGAGCACAACCGTCTTGAACGACGTGTGCAGGCTGGGCACCAGGTCGCGCAGTTTGCGCACCACGGCGCTGCTGCGGGCATAGTTCGGCGAGAGAAACGGATGGTAGTCCTTCAATACGTAAATCGCGCGCGTGGCAGCCCCGCGTATGTATTCAAGCACGGCAAGGGGGTCCAGCGTCTCTTCACTTGGCGCAGAAGGAGGAATCGTCGCCGTCCCGGGCTGCAGGCCCATCGTCTCCGTCCATACGAACAACTGCTTTTCCTGCTGCAGCGCCCGTTCGCCCAACTGCGCCGCCACCCGCCTCTCCTCCCACGAGATGATGTAGATGATCGGGTATCTGGCGCGGATCAGAACGTCCACCTGATGGGCCATGCGGTCAAGCGGCGCTCGCATGGTCTGATGATACCGCGCCGCCCGCGCTCTTGCAACCCATCTTCCCCCAGGTAACTGCTGACGCGAGGCGGGCCCTTTGGGGGCGGCTTCTCCTGAAGCCGTCCGCCAGCCGGCGGATGCCCCGCAGGCGCGCGGGGTCAGCCTTCGGCTCCGCTCAGGCCAGGGGAGACCCCGCGCCCAGTTAGCAGTTACTGCCTCGCCCCGCGGTTGACATGGGCACAAGCCTCCGTTATCATGAGCCGCGCGCTTGCGCCACCATTTTGGCAGGCGGCAAGAACGATAGGCCCGGCACAGCATTGGTATTGATGGCCGCCGGCTTTCAGATGGCGGCCGCAATCGGGCTGTGCACTCTGGGCGGTCTCTGCCTGGACAGGCGACTGGGTACGGAGCCGTGGCTCACTCTTCTCGGACTGATTGTCGGGCTGGTCGTGGGGCTGATGCAGGTGGTGCGCATCGCCCGGAAGGTGCAGCGATGAGCGGCACCCTCACGCTGCGGGGGGTGCGCGTCAAGGCTGCAATGATCGCTGGGCTGGCGACAGCAGCCGGTTTTGCGGCGGGCGCGAAGGTGGGGCTCGGCGTGCTGGCAGGGGCTGCGATCAGCATGGTCATGCTCGAATCGCAGGCCTGGCTGGCCGCGATGTGCGTGGGCCGGCGCGAAAAGGGCTGGAAGAGAAGACTGGGCTTCCTGTGGCTCGTGAAATACCCGGTTTTGATCGGGGCGCTTTATCTGATCGTTGCGCGTGCTCCGGTGGATTTGGTGGCGTTCCTCGTGGGTGTGGGCGTGGTGCCGGCAGCGATTCTGTGGCAGGCGGTTTCGTAGGGTGGAAGCGGAGCACGGGTCCTGGCTAAATTGGATCTACCGTGTCGAGATAGCGGGACGCCGCCTCAATCCCGATCTGTTTCCCCCTCATGTCCCGGTAGCGGTCTTCGTCGCGCTAGTACTGTGCATCGTTGGGTATGTGGGCACGCGCAAGAGGGAACGCATCCCGCGCGGCCTTCAAAATGCCCTGGAGATGGCAGTCGAGGGTCTGGAGCGGCTGTTGTCAACTCAACTGGGCCCAGGCGCGGCGCGGTTCGTCCCCTTCTTGGCCACGCTTTTTCTTTTCATCCTGTGCATGAACCTGGCGGGCCTGATCCCGGGGTTTGTGTCGCCGACTGCCAACCTGAACACGACGCTTGCGCTGGGCCTGGTGGTTTTCCTCACGGTGCAGGGGTACGGCCTGGTGGCGAATGGCCCGCTGGGCTACCTGAGGCACTTCGCAGGCGACGTGCGTGGTCTCCCGCTGCTGATGGTACCCGTGCTGGTTATCATCATGTTCCCGCTGCATATCATCGGAGAACTCGTGAAGCCCTTCACCCTCTCGATTCGTCTTTACGGGAACATCTTTGGTGACGACAGCGTCCTGGCCCAGTTCAACGAGATGGCGCCCCGAATCCTGGGCATACCGATTCCGATCGGCCTGCCGATCATGGGCCTGGCGCTGCTCGTCAGTTTTGTGCAGGCCTTGGTCTTCACGCTCTTGTCGGCGGTGTATCTGTCGCTTTTCGAGCCGCAACATGAAGCGCATTAGAGCAATACAAACAGGAGGAAGAAGATGCTCTATCTTTTTGCGTTGGGTTTGAGCACCGGGTTCGCCGTGGCGGTGGCGGCTGTCGCAGGCGCGCTTAGCCAGGCGCGCGCGATCGCCGCCGGCCTGGAAGGGATCGCACGCCAGCCCGAGGCCGCGGGCAGGATCCAGACGTTGCTCATCATCGGCCTGGCATTCATCGAGTCGCTCACGATCTATGCGCTTTTCATGGGGCTGATGCTGCTGCGGAAACTGCCCGTCACCGAAGAGGTGGTGCGGCAACTTACAAGGTGAGGGCGCATGGACATCCTGCAAACACTGGGTATTCACTGGCAGACGCTGCTTGTCCAGGCGGTAACGTTTCTGGTCCTGTTCCTCTTGCTCCGGCGCTTTCTGTTCGCGCCGGTGCGCTCGATACTTGCGGCGCGCGCGCAGGAGGTGAAGGGCAACCTGGACGCGGCGGAGCAAGCCAGGAGCGAGGCCAACCGGTACGCTGAAGAATTGCAGGGCCGCCTGAAGCACATCCGCGAGGAGGCGAGGGCAGAAGTCGAACGCGCCCAGCAGGAGGGGCGCGCAGCCGCAGCGCGCATTCTTGAACAGGCGCGGCAAGAGGCAGCAGAGTTCATGGAGCGCGCCCGGGCCCAACTCGAACACGACCGGCGCGCCGCGATGATAGAACTAAGGCAGCAGGTGGTGGACATCGCGGTGCTGGCGGCTTCGCGCGCGTTGCGCGACGGCCTCGATGAGCAGGCGCAGCGCCAGGCTGTTGATCGCTTCCTTGCCGAACTGGAGACCGCGTGAACGAGGCGGCGATAGCGAGAAACTACGCCGAAGCGCTCTTCGCGCTCGCCCGGGAGCAGAACCAGGTGGAGCGCGCGCGCGAGGATTTGCAGGCGGCGCAGAAAGCGCTGGAATCGTGCCCCGATGTGTGGCCGCTGCTGGATTATCCCGAGGCCCTCGAGCGCGACAAGCGGGCCGTGGTCGCTGACCTCTTGTCGTTCGCCTGGGAGCCGGTGCGCAATCTCGTCGCGCTGCTGGTGCTGCGGCGGCGCAGGGCTCTGCTCGGACAGGTAGTAGCCCATTTCGAGCGCGCCTATGAGGAGCAGGAAGGCATCCTGCCGGTGGAGGTAACTGCAGCCCAGCAGCCCACGCAGCCCCAGTTGGAGCGGCTGCGCGAAATCCTGGAGCGGAAGACCGGAAAGCACGTGCAAGTTCAGGTGCACGTTGATCCCGGCGTGATCGCGGGCATGTTGGTCAGGATGCGCGACCGTGCGATTGACGGAACCGCGCAGGGCGCGCTGCAGAGACTGCGAGCGCAACTCTGGGAACTCGAACTCAGGAGAGCGTGACGGGAGCGTGAGATGGGGATTCGCCCCGAAGAGATAAGCGACGTAATACGCAAGGAGATAGAGCAATACGGTGCGCGGCTGGAGACCGTGGGTGTGGGCACGGTGCTGCAGGTGGGCGACGGAATTGCGCGCGTCTGGGGGCTTTCCGACGCGATGGCCGGGGAGTTGATCGAGTTCCCGGGTCAGGTTTACGGGATTGCGCTGAACCTGGAGCAGGACACCGTGGGCTGCATGCTGCTGGGCCCCGACCGCGAGATAAAAGAGGGAGACACGGCGAGAACCACCGGGCGCATCGTTCAGGTCCCCGTGGGCGAGGCCCTGATGGGAAGGGTAGTGAACGGGCTGGGTCAGCCGATTGATGGCAAGGGCGCGGTGGCGGCGCAGCGCTTCCGCCCGATAGAAACCCGCGCCCCCGGGGTAATCGAGCGCCAACTCGTGAAAGAGCCGCTCCAGACCGGGATCAAGGTCCTCGACACGATGATTCCCATCGGCCGCGGCCAGCGCGAACTCATACTCGGCGACCGCCAGACAGGCAAGACTACCCTCTGCCTGGACACGATGCTGAATCAGCAAAAGGGCGACGTTTGCTGCGTGTATGTTGCCATCGGCCAGAAACAGTCAACGGTGGTGAGCGTGGTGGAGACGCTCAAGAAATACGATGCGCTGCGATACACGACGGTTGTCGCGGCAACGGCATCCGACCCGGCACCGATGCAGTATATCGCGCCTTTCGCGGGCTGCGCGATGGCCGAGGATTTCCGCGACCGCGGGCTGCACGCGCTCGTCGTTTACGATGATCTGACCAAGCACGCGCAGGCTTATCGCCAGGTTTCGCTTCTCTTGCGGCGCCCGCCGGGCAGAGAGGCATACCCCGGAGACATCTTCTACCTGCACGCCCACCTGCTGGAGCGCGCGGCCAAGTTGAGCGATGCGAAGGGCGGGGGCTCGCTCACCGCGCTGCCCATCGTCGAGACGCAATTGGGAGACTACGCGTCTTACATCACGACGAACGTGATCTCGATCACCGATGGGCAGATCTATCTTGAGAGCGAACTCTTCTTCGCGGGCGTGCGGCCCGCGATGAACGTCGGGATTTCCGTCTCGCGGGTGGGCAGCGCGGCGCAGACGAGCGCGCTCAAGCAGGTTTCCGCGCGCATGAAACTGGACCTGGCCTCATACCGGGAACTAGCAGCCTTCGCCCAGTTTGCGGGCGAACTCGACCGCACTAGCCAGGCGCAGTTGACGAGAGGACAGCGCCTGGTGGAACTGCTCAAACAGCCGCAGCAGGCGATGATGAGCATGGAGGACCAGACGATCAGCGTTTTCGCGGGCACGCGCGGATACCTCGACGACCTGCCCGTGCAGCGCGTCTCCGAATTCGAGCGCGGCCTGCTGCGCTACGTGCACGACCGCTACCCGGAGATCCCTCACGCCATCGCCTCGACGGGCGAGTTGAGCGAGGAGACGCAAGCGCAACTCGAAAAGGCGATCCAGCAGTTCAAGGAGCAGTTCGGCAAGTAGTCGGGAAGGGCTTTCCGTGCTTTCGACGCGAGAGATAAGGCGCAAGATCCGCTCGGTTCACAATATCCAGCAGATCTGCCGCGCGACAAAGACGATCGCGGGCATCAAGTTGGTGCGCGCCGAGCAGCGGCTTGGGGCTTGCAGGCGCTATGTGGCGCTGCTGCAGGCGATGCTGTCCGATGCCTGCCCCGGCGCGCAGCACCCTCTTCTCTCCAGGCCGGATGCGCAGGCCAGGGCAATCATCTTGATAACCGCCGACAGGGGCCTGTGCGGTTCGTATAACCTGAACGCCATGCGCCTGGCCACCCGCGAAATGCGAACTGACGTGGACCGCCTGATCACGGTGGGCAAGAAGGGAACGGACTTCTTTCGCAGGCGCGTGAGCCTCGCCGGGTCGCTGGTGCCGCTCACAGCCGAGCCCTCCCTGCCGGAAGTCAGAAGGCTTGCGCGTCAGGTGCTGGCGATGTTCCTCGACGGCGAGGTCGGCCAGGTGATAGTGTTCTGGACGCGCTTCCTGGGCGGGATGCGCTCCCGGGTGCAGTCGTCATCACTTCTTCCCATAGAGCCCGGCGATCAGGCCGAGGGCCGTGACATCCTTTTCGAACCGCCGCAGGGCAGACTGCTGGACTTGCTGCTGCCGCGCTACTTCGAGTATGCGCTCTGGCAGGCGGTCTTGGAATCGTCGGCCAGCGAGCACGCCAGCCGTGTGGCCGCGATGGCCCTTGCCACCGACAACGCCAAGGAGATGATCAACACCCTGACGCTCGAGTTCAACAAGGCGCGCCAGGCGGCAATCACCAGGGAACTGCTCGACATCGTGGGCACGGCGGAGGCCTTGCGATGACGCAATGCTGGAGGTGAAATATGGCATCACGTGAACCGCGCACCCGGAGGGCCGTGCGAGCCTGCGGCATCCCTGAGCGATGGCGCAGGGAGATGAGAACCGTGGTCCGTCGGCTCGCAGAAGGCTTCAGCCCGGAGCGCATCATCCTGTTCGGTTCGTCCGTGCGCGGCACGATTGGGCCGCACAGCGACTTGGACCTGCTGATCGTCAAGAACAGCCGGCTTCCGTTCCACCGGCGGGCCGCTGCTGCCTACCGAACGCTGCGAGGTGTCAGGCGGAGAGTACCCGTGGAAATCCTGGTTTACACTGAGGGCGAACTGGAGCACCGCCGCGCTCTCGGCGATCACTTCGTTCTCGATGCCCTCGGCGAGGGAGAGGTAGTTTATGAGCGCAAACCGAAAGCGGCTCGCTGAGGAGTGGTTTGCCAAGGGAGAAGAGGACCTGGCCGCTGCCAGCGTGCTTTCTACGCAGCCCGCAACGGCGGCCTTGGCGCTGTTCCACTGTCAGCAAGCCGTCGAAAAGCACCTCAAAGGCCTCCTCGCCCTATGCGGCCAGCCACCTCCTCGCACTCACGACCTCTCACTTCTGTTGCAGATGTGCGCGACGATAGACCGGCGACTGGCGCGCTTTGCCTCTAGATGCGAGTTGCTCACGACCTTCTATAACGGCAACGAGGTATCCCGGCGTGCCGAGCCAGGCTTCGCCCGGGAGTGCCAAGGAAGCGGTTCGCACCACCCGGCGCATCATCTCCAGCATCAATCGTGCAGCGGGCAGAACATCAAGCGAGGCTGGCACAGCAGGCACGGAGACGAGGTGAAATATGGCAACAGGTGAAGTTGTGCAGATAGTGGGCCCCGTGGTTGACGTGCGCTTCGAGCCCGAACACCTGCCCGCGATCTTGAACGCCATTCGCATCGCCGACCCGAAGCACGACCGGACAGTCGTGGTCGAGGCCGCCCAGCACATGGGCAACGACACCGTGCGCTGCGTGGCGCTCGCCTCGACAGATGGCCTGGTAAGGGGAATGCAAGCAGAGGACACGGGAGCGCCCATCACGGTGCCCGTGGGGCCCGGCCTGCTGGGCCGCCTCTTCGACGTGCTGGGCAACCCGATTGACGGCAAGCCGCCGCCGGAAGCCGAGGACCATTACAGCATCCACCGTCCGCCCCCTCCCTTCGAGGAGCAGGCCGTGGTTACCGAGATGTTCGAGACGGGCTTCAAGGTCGTTGACCTGATCTGCCCGTTTCCAAGGGGCGGAAAGGTGGGCATGTTCGGCGGCGCCGGGGTCGGCAAGACCATCCTGCTGATGGAACTGATCCGCAACATCGGCACCGAGCATGGGGGCATCTCCGTTTTCGGCGGCGTCGGCGAACGCACGCGCGAGGGCAATCAACTCTGGCTGGAAGCCCAGGAATACGGCGTGATTGACAAGACCGTGATGGTCTTCGGCCAGATGAACGAGCCGCCCGGCGCAAGGCTGCGCGTGGGCCTGACAGCGGTTACGATGGCGGAGTACTTCCGCGACGTGCAGGGCCAGGATGTTCTTCTGTTCATTGACAACATCTTCCGCTTCGTGCAGGCCGGCAGCGAGGTGTCCGCGCTCCTCGGGCGGATGCCCTCCGCTGTCGGATACCAGCCGACCCTGGCGAGCGAAATGGCGGCGCTGCAGGAACGGATCACCTCCACCCGGCGCGGCTCCATCACCTCGCTGCAAGCGATCTTCGTCCCGGCGGACGACATCACCGACCCTGCTCCGGCGGCGACGATGGCCCACCTGGACGCGGTCGTGAAACTGGACCGCGCGATTTTCGAGCGCGCCATCTATCCGGCCGTTGACCCTCTCGCATCAACCAGCCGCATCCTGGAGCCCAATGTCGTCGGGGAGGAACACTACCGCACAGCGCGCGAGGTGCAGCAGGTGCTCCAGCGCTACAAGGAACTGCAGGACATCATCGCCATCCTGGGGATGGACGAACTGTCCGATGAGGACAAGTTGACCGTCTATCGCGCGCGCAAACTGGAGCGCTTCCTGTCGCAGCCCTTCTTCGTTGCCGAGGTCTTCACCGGGGAGAAGGGCAGATACGTTCCAGTGCGGGAGACGGTGCGCGGTTTCCGCGAGATACTCGACGGAAAGCACGACGACCTTCCGGAGCAGGCGTTCTACCTGGTGGGGACGATAGACGAGGTGGTTGCGCGCGCGGAGCAGATGACGGCGCGATAGAACGGGCCTTGCCGATGCCTCCCAGTTTCAGAGTCGAGATTGCTACCGTCGAGCGGCTCGTGTTCTCAAACGAGGTGACGAGCCTGATACTACCTGCCCACGACGGCTACATGGGCGTGTGGGCAGGCCATGCCCCTATCGCCGTTGCGCTGCAGCCGGGGGGGATTCAGGTGACGGAGGCGTCGGGGGAGAGATCGTCTTTCGCGGTGAGCGGCGGATTCGCCCGCGTGTGCGGGGATTCGGTGGCCGTCATGGGCGATGCGGCAGAACGAGCAGATGAGATTGATACCGACCGGGCCGCTGCCGCGCGGGACAGGGCGCTTGAGCGGCTGCGCTCCCACGAAGCGGGAATTGACATCGAGCGCGCTCGCGCAGCCCTGCTGCGCGCCCTAGCGCGCCTGAAAGTGGCCGCCCACCGCCGCGCATCGTAACGCCGGCGTCTCGCCGGTTGCCGTCACACTGCCTGGTGCCGGCGGAGGGACTTGAACCCCCACGGCCTCACGGCCACCGCATTTTGAGTGCGGCGCGTCTACCATTCCGCCACGCCGGCAGCGTCATCTCCCCTGCGAATGATACCACAAACCCGGCGCCGGCTGCCACCCGAACGGGCTCCTCTGCGTGGTTCGTTGCCGAATACCACCGCAGTCTGCACTGCAAACGACTTCACCTTCACCGGCCGCGAAGCAGCGACCCAGCCCAGGCGACTACCGCTTCGGCGACCTTCAGGGCTTCACGCCACTCGTCCTCAACGACGGGCTCGGTTTCCCCAGGATACCGGGCAAGAACGGCGTAGGGGCTGAGTTCCACCGCCTCCACGAGTTCCAGCGTGCGTGCTATCTCCTTCGGCAGCAGGTCCACGAGAGCCTGTATGTCATCGGTGAGCGGGAAGTCAATCCCCAGATGCAGCAACACCGCCTTGATACTTTTCTCGACGGCCTGCTGCGCGTGAAAGCAAAGCTGCTCGTAAAAGCCCCCCGGAGGAAGCGGCGCGCCAGCAAATGCCAGATCGGCGCGAGCATAGTCTATCCAGCGCTCCGGAGAGTCCGCCCTGGCCGAATCATGCGGCATAGAGCTCCCTGCCTTCGCGCATCGCCTCTCTATAGATGAGCCCGGGAGAATCGCGGTACTTCTCAAGGTCGCTGGTTGTCGCGACCACGACATCCACGGGCGCGCCGAAGCCCAGCAGATGGCGGTATATCTGCTGAGCCGTCTTGCGCCGGTGCGTCCCCTCCGGCATCACCACCAGCACATCCGTGTCGCTGTCGGGCATCGTCTGCCCGCGCGCCGCAGACCCGAAGAGGATAATGCGTAGCGGGTGCACGGCGCCGACTATGCGCCTGACCAGTTCCTGCATTTTGCCCTCGGTGGAACTCATCCTGGCTCCTAGTCTTCAGGCAATATGCCAGAATCGCGGTGCAGTGGTCAACCTGCCAGCCTGCGCGGGTTCGCTGCGGGCGCAGCCCCGCCCGCAGGGTGACACCCTCCGTTGCTTCGGCAGTTCGGTGGTTGTCTCACAATTCGCTCGCAG
>Ga0315296_10002543_pt1 | contig 15531 bp, 14 predicted proteins | sample YL17G14_18_MG_FD_203921 | JGI IMG/M metagenome (GOLD analysis project Ga0315296, IMG submission 203921) | Sediment microbial communities from Yellowstone Lake, YNP, Wyoming, USA - YL17G14_18 | ecosystem: Environmental > Aquatic > Freshwater > Lake > Sediment | place: USA: Wyoming | collected... | reverse complement strand
CGACAAAAATGTGCATAAACATAAGCGAACTGTTAAAACTGCTTAAAAGAGCCGGCAAAGATGAAGTTGTAGAGCTTTCTCTTGACGAGAAAACTGGGCGCTTACAAATAAAAATATCTGGAAAATACGCACGGGACTTCACAATGCCAACCCTTGAAGCCTCAGAAGAAGAGGTACCAACACCAAAAATAACCTTCAATGTTAGGGCTAAAGCCACAACCCAAGGTTTAAGTCAAGCAATCGAAGACGCCCAACTCGTAAGCGACCACGTCAGAGTCGAGGCAGATGCAGAAAAATTGGTTTTTCATGCTGCTGGCGACCTTATGGGTGCAACAATAACACTTCAAAAAGGAAGCGACACCCTCCTAGACTTGGAAGCCAAAGAACCTTCAAAAGCAACATTCAGCCTAAGTTATCTATTAGAAATTGTAAAGGCGGCATCTGCAACATCCGACATAGCAACGATGGAATTTTCATCAGACATGCCGATAAAGCTTGACTTCCAACAAACAAAAGAAGGAAAACTAACGTTTTATCTAGCACCAAGAATCGAAACAGAGTAACGTGAAAAAGAAAATGCAAAGCGTATTTTCCAAGTTTGCCAAGAACGATTATGCAAAATATCCCTTTCTAAAAGAAGCTGTAAAATACCTGAAAATTCCCGATCTGAGAATTGAAGACTTAACAAATCCTGAGTTAGAAGAGATTCTCAAACGTGCTGAAGAAAGAGTGGAAGAAGCAATCCTCTACACTCGCGTCAGCAGGAAACCAGAAAAAGCAGACAACGAAATATCCTCCTATCCCATTGCAATAATTCTCGCAACCGCAACTAAGAGCAGTTTCATCCAGAAAAGATATGCCTTAGCAGAAGCAAAACAAACGTTTGAAGACCTCAAAAACGAACCTAGAGAAAAAATTCTCGCTTTTGCACAGAACTTTAGATGGGAACTCGCGGTTAACGATAATGCGGAAATCCCCTATGAATTCAAACTTCACTTCCCAGACTACCTCAAAAACACAACACATTTGAGAGAGAAAAAATGGAAGCTTGTAAACCGTCTATTATCAAACGGCAACATTTACTTAACAAGAAACGAAACTGCAAGGCTACTAAGCGAAGAAGTCCGCAAACACATTGAAAAACGACTAGAAACAAAAGAGCTACCAACATTTCCACCCAAAATCTTGGAAATAGCAGAGAAAATAAAGAAATTATCAGTAGAAAAATTGGGCAAGGCTGAAATGGAAGGCTTCCCACAAACCATTGTCCAAACAGCCTTCCCACCATGCATAAAAACCCTATACCAAGCAATATCATCCGGACGCCACCTCTCCCACATAGGCAGATTCACCTTAACATCTTTTCTCGTAAACATTGGAATGCCACCGGAAAGCGTGATTGAACTCTTCAAAAACTTTTCAGATTACAGTGAGAGAATGACCCGCTACCAAGTCGAACACATCGCAGGCGAAAAAGGTTCAAGAACACGCTACACTCCGCCAAGATGCGATACGCTACAAACTCACGGAGTCTGCACAAACATGGACGAAATATGCCAAAAAATCCGCCATCCACTAAGTTACTATCGAAGAAAAATTAAAATGCTGTAAACAAAAATTGGTTGAATTGACTTTTCTAGTGGTATGATTTATATAGTAAGTGTGAGATTAGTGAACAATACTTATGATGGGTGAAACATAAAAATGAACGCTCAAGTCTCCCGTACAATAGATTCAAATGAGGAACAACTAGGGAGCTTGAGTTTCATGGAATACCACTCCTCTAATGTTGAAGGAGATATTAACATAAAATCAGATGTAGGAGTAATTCTTCCAACATATTGCGAAGCAACAAACATAGGGCAACTAATACAGGAAATTGAAGGTCTTAAACAAAAAATATCCATACTTGTCATCGATGATTCCAGTCCAGATGGAACAGCAAGCATCGTGCGCTCCCTTCAAAAGAAGTACAATAACATTCTACTTTTAATAAGACCAAAAAAATCTGGACTTGGAACAGCGATAACAGATGGGTTCCAAACATTTCTGTCATTAAAACATCCTCCAAAATGCATAATTACAATGGACGCTGACTATTCGCATAACCCTAAAGATATCATGCGTTTGGTTTCCACGTTAGAAAATAAATGCGACTTAGTCATCGGAAGCAGATATTGCTTTCAAGGCAAAACGGTAGAGTGGAGCATTATGCGTCGCACAATAAGTAAAGTGGCTAACCTAATAGCATCTTTGTTAGTAAGAGCAAAAATAAGTGATTATACCAGCGGTATGCGATGCTACTCAACAAGTCTGGTAAAAAACATCTTAGGAGATTTGCATAGCCAAACGTATGAAATACAGATTGAAACCATTAGGCAAGCGCATTTGCGAAAGTTCAGGATAACAGAGGTTCCCATAACCTTCACAAACAGGAAGAAGGGAAAGTCAAAACTGGCTATTAACGAGATTAAACAGTTCATATCCTATGTTTTCTTGAAGATGTTCTGAAGCTAGTTTCAACGGATTCAAGGCGAATTTAATGTTCGATTGGAAAGAAAAACGAGTCCTTGTCACCGGTGGCGCTGGCTTCATCGGTTCATCCCTATGCAAAAAACTCGCAAGTTCAGGTTGTTACGTGGTCATCTTTGACAATTTTTCCTCAGGTAAATACGAGAATGTTGAGGATATTTTGAAAGACTATGCAGATAAAACTTGCCTATTAAGGGGTGATTGTAAAAAGCCTAGCGGCGTGAAAAAGGCGGTTTCCGATGTAGACGTTGTTTTTCACTTCGCTGCCAACCCTGAGGTTCGTCTAGAACTGAATGATCCTGAGAATTGCTTTGAACAAAATATTTATGCCACGCACGTTTTGCTGGAGGCTTTGCGGCAAACCCATGATGTTGAGAAGGTTGTTTTTGCTTCAACTTCCACCGTTTATGGCGACGTGGATGTTTTTCCTACACACGAAAGTTATGGTCCTCTTAAACCAATTTCCATTTATGGTGCATCCAAACTTGCATCTGAAGCCATGGTCAGCTCTTATGCTTACCTATACAATTTTGCTGCAGTACTTCTCAGATTTGCCAACATCATCGGACCAAAAAGCAAACATGGAGTAATACCAGACTTCATAAACAAGCTGAGGAAAAATGAGAAGGAATTAGAAATTTTAGGCGATGGTACTCAATGTAAATCTTACCTCTACATTGACGATTGTGTAAATGCGGTGTTGACCGCTTGCGAGAAAAGTAATCGCCAAGTAGAGATTTTTAACGTTGGCTCTGAAGATTGGGTAAATGTTTCAAGAATAGCAGAAATTGTGGTTGAAGAGATGAGTTTAAAAAATGTGAAGTTTAGGTTTACTGGTGAAGTAGACGAAGGGAGAGGATGGAAAGGTGACGTTAAAAAAATGCTTCTGGACATTTCTAGGTTGAAAGCTTTAGGATGGAAACCGAAATATAAAAGCGAGGAGGCGGTTAGACGAGTCACTAAGCAGATTCTTTTAATTGAACGGCAATAAACATTGACTTGTCACTAACCTACGAAATGGGTTCACGAAAGGCTCAACCGAAGTTTATTTAAATGAAATAATTGGGTTAAGTCTATTAATGTGAAAGTTCTATGAACACTGTGGCGGGGAAGAAAATAGGGGAAGAGCTATTCCATGCTGGTTTTTTAGGGGACGGGGACAAAAAGTTTAGTCTAACTATTGGTATTCCAGCATATAATGAGCGTGGAAGAATTGGTTGTCTTCTTCGTCAAGTATTACATCAAAACACTGTTCAGCTAGATACAATTATTGTGAATACTAGTGGAAGCACTGATGGGACTCAGGAAGAAGTTTTTTCGGTAGCTAAGTATTACAATGCTTCTTATTTGATTGAGATAATCGACAGTCATGAAAGAGCAGGTAAGGCCGCAGCTCTTGATGCAATTCTTAACGCTTGCAATTCAGATATTGTGATTTTCTTGGATGGAGATGTTAAGCTTCACGACAAATGTTTTAATGAGATTCTGAAACCATTTCTTTTTGACGATTCTGTGGGGGTCGTTAGCGGAAATGTTGCGCCTTTGAATGGTAATAACGAAGGGGTTTTTTATTTTATCTCAAGGCTTGAGCGTCAAATACATCATGAGCTTTGTGTAGACCTTATGCGTAAAGGAATGGCACCTAAAGTTAATGGAACCTTTTTTGCAGTTAAAAGAAACCTCATTAGCCATTTACCAAGATATGTCGTGTCAGATGACGAGTATGTTTCTTGGAATGCGCAGAGGAAAGGACATCGTGTGGTTTATGCACCAAAAGCCATTGTTTACACAAAGGACCCTGAAAGCTTTAGGGACTACATTGCTAAACGTAGAAGAATTTTTGTTGGGCATTTCCTGATTAAAAAAACGATGGGATATACTGTTCCCACGGCACGCTTCACCAAGATAATTCCAAAGTTCTTGAATTTTTTGATGAGAGATAAAAGTGAGCTTCTGAACTTTTTGGTTATGTTAGTTATGCAGTTCGCAGCGTATATTTTGGCTATATCTGATATGATTTTGGGTAATATTCCATATCGATATCGCGTAGAAAGTGCAAAGTTTTAGATTCTATCGCAGTTTATTGTAATTATTAAATGGTTTGCAAACATAGGGCGGGATAACATTCTTTCCAGTATATTTAACATTTTATTTATTACCCTAAGAAGCGCGTCATTTTTTAAATGGGTAAATATTGATGTGAACGGTTCTGCTGATACATAGAAATGATTGACTTTCATATGGCATTTGTTTCTTCGTTCTTCAATCACTTTACATATGGTACGTGTCCACCACTGTGAATTATGCATACTTACATGTCCAACATTTGTTTCAATTTCTTCAAGTTTGCGGTTGTAGTGTAAGATTTTGGCTACGCTTCTGACTAAGCTTAGCACAGGAACTGTTAGAAGCAAATTATTGCGAAAGATACGTGAAAGTTCTAAAAGTGCTTTTAAAGGGTCGTCTAAGTGTTCCAGAACTTCGGAACAAAGCACAATATCGGCTGATAAATCTCCTAATGGAAGGTCCTTTGCGTCAGCCAAAACAAAATCTACTTTTCTTTTATTCTTAATGTGGGCTTTTGCCATTTGTAGATTGCTCAGTGTTAGGTCTAATCCGATTACGTAATCAAAGTCTTTTTCTAGAAGTAATTCATATGTTCCATCACCACAACCCACATCAAGAAAAATCAAACTTGTTGTGCCATTAATTTTGGTGGCAAGTCTAATCTTGCTTACTATAATGTTTAGACGTTTTAGATGATATCTTCTAGTTATTACATTCGGGTGAATGTATCTTCTTTCCTCTATTATCTCCCATACCTCCTAGGCTATAACATTTGAGTATACTCTGCAAGAGAGTATCCCTTGTCGATGTCAACGACTAGTATATTGACGTATGCCACGTTTTAAACACCATCAGCTTACCTTGTGAGCGTAGAGGTAATTTCAATATTGTCTACATAAGCGATGTTTTCAACACCATCAAAATCCAAGTTAACAAACTCCAAAATAAAGGGATTGGGTAACGATGAATTGAACATTTGATGCCATAATTTGCTTAAACTCGAATTACCCTTAAACTCAAAGAAACCTTCAGTATCGCCTAACGAAATGGCGTGCGCATAGTTCTCATAAACTCCCTTGGGAGTCGTCATGATCATGGATTGGTTATGGTAAATATTAGAAACAAAAACCGCAAAAGCGTCTTGGCCGTGAAAACCCTCGGTCGCGTTTAAGTAAAAGGAAAAAGTGACATCCGAATTGTCTTGTACAAAGAATTCTCTAGATATGTAAAGCATATACTTCCATTCCGATACTGTATACACCGCTTTCGCTGCAATCCTTAAGGATCTCTGTGATCTATATCCGTGGTTTGATGTTATCGTAATGTTACCTAGACCAATACCATTATTGTAGGCTTGCCATCCATTATCATTCCAGTGTGCGTATTCAAAGTCATCAAAGAAGACCATATTGGGATCAGTGATATTGAGTTGGAATATGTAAGCATCGCCAAAGTTTTTCATCAATTTAAAATTTGGATTGCCAAGAAAAAGCCTAGAATTCCACCTATGTCTATAGTTATCCCAAGGACTGACTTTTGCTCCAACATAAACGTGTGTTATGTTGAAGTGTTTCATCAAATCGAATGTGGTTGCATTAAGCTTATTCTCTTCTAATAACGCTACGAGTTTCTGGTAAGAGACAGAACATGAACATGCATGTGGAAGAAATACGACTTTACGATTCGCAATACTTGGTATGAAAGTTCCACTCGAAAAAGTGTTAACTAATATCGTGACATTTTTGGGTAAATTGTCTCTAATCCACAAAATCAACTGGAGATCTTGTTCCGTTGTAATACTAAAAACAGCGTAAGAGTCATAAAGAAGTCCAGCATCAAGGACGATACTTTGGTATAAGAGAGGGGAGTATACTCCCAGAAGTAACATCAAAGAGATTGCTGGGGCTAAAAGTTTTTTTGTTTTGAATTTAGACTCTTTTGTTTTTCCGGCAATTTTTCTTAATAGGTGAGAAGAAAAAAATTGGTACAAATGAAAATTCATGGCAGCAATAAGAAAATAGAATGGAATGTACAGCAACAATTGGTTGGGATAGAATATAGGGACAGATAAAAGGAAGGAGGTGGAGTAGGTAGACCCAAAGATCGCGGCCAAAGCGAAAAGAAGTAATTGTCCCAGAAATGTGGCAGTTCCTATCATAGGCAGTTCACCGGCTCGAGTAGCACCTTTGCGTCTCCGGACAATGATAGCTAACGATACACTCAAAAGGATAATGAGAAACGAAAATATTTGGAAGAGAGTGAAAAATGCCAAATGTTCAAAAAAGAATACAACGCCATCCAAGACGAGAGGAAGACTAGGTTGAATAGTTGGAATCTCGACATCAGCTGGTAGTCCTATGTTGTGATTGGGGTATGGATAGAAAGTCAATCCCCTGTAAAGGAATGGACTCAGGATCAGCAGGCTAAAACCTGTAACTGCTATAAGGTTTTGCAGTCCACTCCATCTTTCTTTTTCTCTCTTGAGAACAGAATATAGCCACAGAATAATCAGAGAGACAATTAGTGCTTCATAAACCTGAAGATGTAATACTGCTAAATAACCAAAAAGAATCCCGATAGCGAAGATTGTGCTTTTCTTAAGCTTGTTCTTTGCAAGGCATACAAGAAAACTCAAACAGACAAAATAGAATGGAAAACTCATAACAAGTGCGTTGCTTCCCCAGGTTATATATTTTGGCCACGATGCTACAAAAGCGAATACGAACGCTAAGCTCAAGCCCATGTATTTCTTTGTGGATATCGTTTTGCCCAAGAAGTACGCACCCAATATAGTAAGTGCGTTGAAAAGTCCTGTTACGTAGAAAATCGCCTCTGGAGGTGAGTAATTCCAAATGAATATTGAAAAGGCTGCAATTGCACTGTGTCCCTGAGGGTAAATTATTCCAGCACTCGAATAAGGTTGTTCCGTTTCTGGTATTTGCTTGTTTTCAATTAAAACTTGGATAAAATTCGAATGTATTGAAGTATCACGAATGCTACCAAATATAAGGCTGCTAAATGGTGAGGTGTATACGAAAAGACAGAACAGGAACATTGATGCAACAATTATCATCTCGAGTAAGTGCGGGTTTCCAAATAAAGACCTAGCGTGCAGAGACAAATTTTCGATAGCACTTTTGAATTTTCTGCGATGAAACACTGCAACCGCTATGCCAGACACGACAGTGAACGCATATGTGGTAGCTGCAGTAAAAAGATGCAGCGGCACGACGGCGATGACATACAAAACAAGTCCGCCCAAGAAGACATTGACAATCAATATCTGTAGAAAATCTAGGGATTTAAAGAGACCAGCGAACTTCCGAATGATTATTCTCCAAGGCTCACCCAGTACACTCAAGCAAAACGTAAAGAACAAAAGCTGGAACATTATTTGGATAGATTCCAAGCCCAACACCATGTAAACAATATGTCTATATTCTCATATTGTACTCCTTTTTTGTACGACTCATCTATAACTGTTTCGCGTGTGCTCTATAGGTGAAGAGAAATGAGCGCTTGTTTTCTTAATATGACATGATAAGGAGGCAAAAAGAGTAATAAGACAAGAAGGGGTATTTGTGATGCAGTTGCCAAAAAGAATGAAAAGAAATGTACAGCATTTCAACAGAACTAGAGCCTATTCATTTAGACTTCTCGATGCAAAATTCGGGATTGAAGCAGAGAGAACGAGTTTTCTCAAGGGGTTACCATGAACAAAGCCTATCTTTCATTTTCGCTTTTTTTCTATTTGCTGCTCGTTTTACCTTATGCTTATGCTTTTTTACCTCAATATAAGATCAGAGAGTATTATGTAGGGTCAGTTGTTCACCCTCTGTTCGTAGAAGACCCCTTATTTAGTCGGAATTTAGTTGATAGTCTAGGAGTCATAGATTTGGTTCAATTACCAATAAGACTTTTTGGCAATACAACATCAGACATTGATAATGCTGTGACCGAATTAGAGACATGGGTTAAGGCTTTTAATGGCTATGACATAGCTCTACAAACTTATTATAGTGGATTTGGGTTTTACACAGAGGAAAGAACGCAACATTTAGAGCAATACAACTTAACAACATTAAGCCAAACCTTTTATACTAACTATTTCTCGAGACTTGGTAACTTAACCAAAAAATACTCTAACATAGTCTTATACATAGGCTTTAACGAACCCTATCTGCATGTAACTGAAAGTGAAATTCCCACATTATTAGAGAGGGAATACACAACATGGAAAGATTACTCAACCGTTCCTTTTTCAATAGAAATGTTTTCTCCATGTGAATTTTGGAGAGAAAAAATACAATTCTTAAGCGAAAGCAGTTACAATTACACTCTTTTTAAAGGCTTTTGGGCTAACTATAGCGATTACATAGGGGTTAATCTATGGCTACCAGAGGCCAAAACTCCCCCCGCATCTCCCCCATATGAGCCTTTAACAGCTGAAGACACAGACCCTGCAAACCTCAGAAAATTAGCTTTAGACACGTGGGAATTGCTGAAAGCCTTTAGCTCAGAATTAAATAAACCCATACTAATTGCTGAATTTCCTATTCAATACCCCGATATATACGATATTTTGCTTAAAGACGGGGCTATGAAAAAACCCAACATAGCAATACACTTTTGTTTTATGACCGCAAATCCCCCCCATGACGATACACTTTACGGGGTCAATCCCTCAACTGCTGACTATTGGAAAATAGAACCAACATACTACGATTTTCTAAATGTTGTTACTTATGATTTAATGGAATTGGTTATACAGAACGCTAAACTCGTTATTGCTGTTAGTATTTTTGCGGTTTGCTCATCTTTCTTATATATAAGATTAACGAAAAAGCGAGCGCGCGCGTAATTTTGGCAAAGCCACTAAAACACAGTCTTACGGAGTTTTTTTACTCAAGTTGAAAGAGCTTTTTCATGAGGAGCAAAAGAATAATAAAAAGAGGCGAATATTTGTGATTTGATCGTTAAATAGACTGAGAGAAAATGTACAGCATTTACAACAAAACTAGAGCGTACATATTTAGACTTCTCGATGCAAAATGCGGGACTGAAACAGAAAGAATGAAGTATTTCTCTTCCTTTATCTCCGACTACAACTTTGATTCGTTTCTTGATTTAGGTTGCGGAAAAGGATTACTTTTTGATAATCTTGCGAGTTTTGACAAATCCGATTTTCTAGTGGGCGTTGATTTGTTGAAATTTCGCAAAAGAAAACATCAACATGTTATCGCATCGGCAACTAAGTTGCCGTTCAGAAACAGCGTATTTTCCTTAGTGACTGCTTTTAGCCTCGTAGAGCATATTCCTAAGGTTGAAAGGGAGATGTTTTACAAGGAGGCAAAAAGAGTAATAAAAAAGGGAGGAATATTCGTTATTCAATTTCCAAATAGGTATTTTATCATTGAAAGTCACACATATTTTCCCTTTTTTGGTTTCTTGCCTTCAAACATGCATTCATTTGCTTATAGACAAGAATATGTCTCTGTGCCTTCCTTGAAGGAAGTCACTTGCGCGTTAAGAAGACACGGATTCGAGGTATACAATATTGAAAAATACGAAGGCTCATTTTTGCCATTCCCACGTTTTCTTAGTAGAATCGGTTTCTTTCTTTTGTTTCCTATGGGATATATAATTCACACAAGGACAAAGAGCGGAGGTGATTAGACCAGATATATGAAATCTGGAAATTGGAATAATTCATTCAACCATAGAAGACTCTCTCCGTGAATGATGCTGTTTCATTCCGCTTTTAGTTTTCAGAAGGAACAGAAAAGCTATAGCTACACGCGCTAGATAAATTAACGGATTAAAAAGATGCAGAGGAATTAACGCCAATACGTATAGAAAAAGTGCGCCGAGGTATATGTCACATACAATCTTTTGAGTAAAACTGAAATTTCCGAGAAACTCGATACGCTTTTTAAATATGAAAAATAATGGTCTGCCAATTATTGCAAGCAGTAACATGACAAAAATAAGCTGAGCCCATGATATACAATGCTTGCGTGATCTGTGTTATTATCATAAAAACTACTTCAGTAGGCTTTCATATAATCTGATAATGAGATTAATGTAAGCTTCACTGTTTAACTGAGATTCCAGCCTTGCAGTTTTCCACTCATTATTGAGAACCTTGTTTATGACGTCTGCAACTTCCTTTGGGTCAAGGCTTTGAACGCCTTTCGCTAATCCTCTGTTTACAAGCGCACTTAAAGGACCATAATTATATACTATTAACGGCGTGCCTACTGCCACGGCCTCATGAGCAACGCGGCTGAAACTCTCCAAAGTCGATAACAGAACTACAACGCTAGCAGCGGCATATTCTTGCAACAATTCATTGTAAGGCAATCCATTTTTCAATGTTATCTTGTCATAAACGTCTAATCTAAGCGCAAGCTCCATCAATCTTTGTCTTTCCGGTCCGTCTCCAATGATGACTAACTCAATGTCTTTGCGTTTTAAAGTTAAGATTTTCAAGGAGTGGATGAGTATTTCTACATTCTTATATTTACTTAATGCACCTACATATAACAATCTTGGCTGCGTTGCTGGCTTCCATTTCACATGAGACAGCACTTTTAAGGAGTATTCTTCAGGCACCAACACAACTTTTGATGAAATGCTTGGAAAATCTCTTTCGAGACCTGTTTTCTCATATTCCGAGTTAGCTATGATAGCGTCAAAATAACGAAAAACGGTTGCTTTTAGAACTTTTTTGTAAACTGAGAAGAGCATGTTCCTAGCAATGTTTTGACCTCGTTCGTGGTAATGGGGTTGCAAGATCATTTTCTCTGACAAACGCTTTTTTAATGTTATAATGTATAACGGGAGTAGCGTATGGATATTATGAATGTGTATTATATCCGCGTTCTCTCTTTCTAAATCCTTTATAAGATTGAGTGGCGGCACATAAAATGGATCACCAATTATCGGTCTAACCCCCTTCACAGAAACTCCATGCATACTTTTTCTCTCATGTTGGTAAATGGCGGTTCTGTCCACATAATACGCTGTAACTGAATTTCCTTGTTTAGCAAGAGATTCGCATAGATTTCCTACGAGTGTTCCTACGCCTCCTTTATGAAGGGGTCCAGGTACGACATGTATAATCTTCATTTTGCTGATCCCCTTACTTCAAGCATGTTTGTTATTTGAAATTTTCTCTTATACTAGTTTGCCTTCTTGAATCCTAATATTAATCGTTGTCAAAAACATTTTCGTTTTTTCTTTTTAACTTCGCATTTTATGAGCGTTTGGTTAACTAAGCTATTCCTGCAAATGTAGAGAGACTAAAATACTTGATATGAAAAGTAATTTTATGAGATAAATGTCTAACCCTACATTTGATTTCGTACACAAAATGTTTCTCGAATACTATAAAGAATGTTTTAACAGAATTTGCATGCCGCGCTTGTTTGAGAAACGAGAATTCGGTGCATTGCTTTTGAATGAGAGAATAATGGTTAGACATAAAAAATTTGAAACTGCTACTGAGCTGCAAAGCTTTTTGTGTACGGTCATTCCTTCGGATGTTTATTGTTCAAGCGCTTATTACGAGCAGCCTGATGCCCTTGAAATGGGTGCAAAGGGCTGGAGTGGCGCAGACTTAATTTTTGATATTGATGCTGATCATCTTTCCACCCCTTGCGACAAAGTTCATGACAACTGGGTCTGCGGTAAATGTGGCTTCTCAGGTAAAGGTGTCGCACCTGAAAAATGCCCAATCTGTAATGGTGAAAAGTTTGATGTAAACACATGGCCTTGTGAGCAATGCATAGATTCGGCTAAAGAAGAAATCATTAAGCTTTTGGAAATGTTAACAAACGATTTTGGATTTTCCGAAAAGGAAATTCACGTATTCTTTTCTGGGCATCGAGGTTACCACATGCATGTTGAAAATGAAGCTATTAAGACTCTTGACTCATTGGCTCGCAAAGAAATTATTGATTATGCTTGCAGTGTAGGCCTCGACGTCGTTTTTCAAGGCTTACGTGAAAATAAGTCGAGTGCATTAAATATTTTGAAAGCTCTACGTTTAGACGATTCTGGCTGGCGTGGGCGAATCGCGAAAGGCTTATACATTTTTCTTTCAAGTGCCAAACAAGAAGATTACCGAAATATAGGATTAAAAAAGAATGTTATCGAAGCGATAATGGCGAATAAGGATACGATTTTGAGAGATTGGAGAGAAAAAGGGGCTATTCCGGTCGTTAAGGGAGTAGGTTTTAAGAACTGGAAGAAACTAGCCGAATGCTGCGCAAGATCTCAATCTGCTAATGTAGATACTGTAGTAACAACCGACGTTCATCGTTTGATCAGACTGGTCGGCACGTTACATGGTAAGACAGGTTTAAAAAAAGTCGAATTTCCGATTTCGAAGATTGAGGATTTTGATCCGTTCAGAAGCGCGGTAGCCTTTAAAAGCGGTTCTGCAAATGTCTTTGTTCGCAGTGCACCTGAATTTAGATTAGGTGAAGAAATATTTGGTCCTTACAAGAATCAAAAGGCGGAGTTGCCAATTGCAGCAGCTATGCTACTAATTCGTAAGGATAGAGCTGAGGTGATAGACTACAATGTATAATGAACTGTATGAAATTTGGAAACGAGAGCTTGAAAACAGCGAACTCGGAAAGCTTTCTTCTGACTTTTACTCAAAAATTGCAGATTATCTGAGAAAACTGAAAGAAGAAAGTCGAATGCTTGATAAAAGAATGGTGAAGGCAAATCTTCTAAAGAAAGAGCTGAAGAATGCTAAACGTATGATTGAAGACTTAATTCGGACGCGTTACACAAAATTGATCCAAAAAATGGTTGAAGGTGAAAAATTTTCATCGGATTTTTTGACGGTGGAGGAAGAAAAGATCTACAAAGGAGTTTTACCTTTTACGGAGGCTTACAGTATTTTTACCAAAGAAATCCTCAGTGGACATGTAACAAAAGTTAGTATTGAACAAAGCCACAGGAGAACAGTCTTACGTTTCTTGAAAGATACTCCATCCATAATCGGCGCTGACATGAAAACCTACGGTCCATTCAAAATTGAAGATCTCGCATCTTTACCCGTTGAAAATGCTAAAATAATGATTAAGCAAGGTTTAGCCGAAAAAGTCGAAGTTACTTAACCGTAACAATGGGAGCAGGCCGTATCGGGGCTCTTCGCGCTTTTGTTTTAAGCCATAGCATATTAATTCCGAGGATAATTAGCGGATAAAATATTATCCACGTGATAGAATATAATTGACCATAGTAATTATGAAAAGTTCCCCAATCGCCCCCACTCATTGCAATCACAAAAATTGTGACTATTCTTAAAATGTTAATAGAATAAGTTACCACCGCTCCAACTATGAAGTATATTATTTTATGTTTCAATGGAATACCGGTTTTTGATAAAAATAAAAGAATTGTAACCGTGTAGATTAGAAGGCTCTCTACACCAGCACACGGCCAACCCACTCCAAATCTAGCTATGCTACTTGGATTTTTTGGATCCCAAGCAGTTAATTGGGGCATTAAACCATATCTGGAACTCGGCTCTATTATCGTTATTATTGTTTGAAATCCCATCAAATTTAGGACATTTGCAGCGAGAGTTGTTGTGGGAAAAACTGGAAACTGTAATGGTGCCCATTTTCCATTTGGGTATAGATTGTCTGACATGTATATAAAACCAATAAGCCCAAGAAAAAACGTAGAAATCGCATATTTTCGTAAGTAGCCCATCTCATACCCCACAAGGAGAATTAAGGCAAAGAGAACCGTGAAAACAAGATATTCTATTGAAAGAGGCATTAAATCTGCGAAGAATCCTATATCTCTGGGATCAGGACCACCTATCTTATATTTTGTGGATACATCCACAATTAGCGCATTTAACCCGAAAAAGTTTGAGACAGCAACATAAATTATTGGAAGCGAGCATGTTATAATCAAAAAAACAGTTTTTCTGGACTTCAGTTTCCATTTTTCTGTTGCAAGCTCTTCCCAATTCAGAATCGTTTCCAACGCGACAAGCCATAGAAAGAAGAGGTAAAAGGTTCTGCCCTTCCATGTTGATTCGAAAGATGCTGGGTAAAGATAATATAAGATGAAAAATGACACTGCAAATGGAAGAATAGGCAACACTTTTTTCAAGATTGTCATGATTCTTATGAGCTTCTGTTTAGATTCTGTCATTTGCTGTTCCTGTTTAGTTTTTTGGAAGTTAAGCAATAACTCTCCCGCTAATATTTAAGACATACTGGAGTTAAATCTTGGGCGATTTGTTGTGTTCGGCTAAGTATGAATAAATTTGGAAATTCTTTAATAGAGAAAACAAAGTTATAATATGAGAGGTTATGAAAGGAAATGTTGAGGATGAAAAGATGGACATAAAAGAAGGCTTTGTAGGTGGATTTTTAGTATTTGGCTTCGCAATTTTCATAGCTGGTTTTTTAACCGGGATGTTAGCGTTTATTATGATGCCTTTGACCCCAAATGTTGAGGCTACAGGCTTTATAATTTTCATATTTGGCTTCATAACAGGTATGCTTACAATCGCTCTTCTTCTGGCGACGGTAAAACTTACCCAGTTAACAAGAAAATCTTCATGAATCACTATAATCAAAAGACTTTAGGGCGAATTAAAGTAAGGCGAAACAACATCGTGGGCAAACTAACCTGTTTGGCGAAAAAGTATAAGAATATGTGCGTTTTCTTTATGCAAAGCTGGTCGTGGTTTAAGTGAATGTTCCCAAAGAAATTAGGAAGTATTGCCCTAGATGTAAGAAGCATGAAACTCACACTGTTACTCTTTACAAGGCTGGAAAACGGAGAGCCTTGGCTAAAGGCGAGCGCCATCATGAACGAGAAAAAAAAGGCTATGGTGGACAGAAGTATCCTCTTCAAAGAGAATTCGCAAAGACAACAAAAAAGCAA